>Ga0207135_1037_pt1 | contig 15847 bp, 22 predicted proteins | sample Alteio_BWMinHeat_10_FD_153530 | JGI IMG/M metagenome (GOLD analysis project Ga0207135, IMG submission 153530) | Enriched cells from forest soil in Barre Woods Harvard Forest LTER site, Petersham, Massachusetts, United States -... | ecosystem: Environmental > Terrestrial > Soil > Temperate forest >...
AAAAAAGATATTGCTGCAACTGTAAAGAGCATAGAATACGATCCGAATCGTTCAGCATTTATAGCATTATTGAACTACGTGGATGGGGAAAAACGCTATATCATAGCACCACAAGGGCTGGAAGTTGGAGCCACTGTAATAAGCGGTAATGATGTTGCCCCTGAAGTAGGTAATGCATTGTTATTGAAGAATATGCCACTTGGTACTGTAGTGCATAATATAGAAATGCAACCAGGCCGTGGCGGTTCGCTGGCACGTTCTGCAGGTACTTATGCACAACTGAATGCGAAAGAAGAAAAGTATTGTGTACTGAAAATGCCATCGGGCGAATTGCGTAAAGTGCTTGGTAATTGCATGGCAACTGTGGGTATTGTTTCTAACAGTGACCACGCATTGCAATCGATGGGTAAAGCAGGCCGCAACAGGTGGAAGGGTATTCGTCCACGCAACCGCGGTGTAGCGATGAACCCGGTAGATCACCCAATGGGTGGTGGTGAAGGTAAAGCTTCAGGTGGTCACCCACGCAGCCGTACAGGTAAGTATGCTAAAGGTGAAAGCACACGTAGCAAAACTAATGGCTCGAATAAACTTATCATTCAGCGTAAGAATGGTAAAAAGCTGTCGTCGAAGTATAAAAAATAATTAGAGTAATAAAAAATAAAAAGTCAATAAATGGCTCGTTCAATTAGAAAAGGACCTTATGTAGATGCAAAGCTGGATCGTAAAGTGATGGCTGTTACAGAAGGTAAGGCTAAAAAAGGTGTGATAAAAACATGGAGCCGTCGCTCAACTATCACTCCTGATTTTGTAGGCCAAACTTTTGCAGTGCATAATGGCAACAAATTCATACCTGTGTATGTAACAGAATACATGGTAGGCCACAAGCTGGGTGAGTTTGCGCCAACAAGAAATTTTAAAGGACATAGTGCCAATAATAAAGCAGAAGATAGTAAATAAAAATTTTTCTGTCGCAAGACAGGTATATAAGAACTAATTAATAAAAACAATGGAAGCTGTAGCTCGCTTACGAAATTATCCTACTTCACCGCGCAAGATGCGCCTGCTGGCTGATCTGATACGCGGAATAGATGTAGAACAAGCGCTGAATACTTTAAAGTTCAGCACAAAGGATCCGTCTGTGCCGATGGAAAAGCTACTGATGAGTGCAGTGGCTAACTGGAAAGTGAAAAATGATGGTACAGATGTAGCAACTGCTAACCTGTATGTGAAAACAATTTTTGTAGATGGCGGGGTAGTGCTGAAACGTATGCAACCAGCCCCACAGGGCCGTGCTTACCGCAAGCGTAAACGCAGCAACCATATTACATTAATAGTAGACAGCCGTATTCCTGAAACAGTAACAGAAACAACAGAAGCATAATTAAAAATAATTCAATAAAAGAAAATGGGTCAAAAAACGAATCCTATAGGTAACAGGTTGGGTATTGTCCGCGGATGGGACTCGATGTGGTATGGTGAGAAAAAAGACTTTGGTCAGAAATTAGTTGAAGACCATAAGATCCGTACTTACCTGAACGCGCGTATCAACAAAGGTGGTATTTCCCGCATTGTAATTGAGCGCACATTGGGTAAGCTTATCATTACTATACATACTTCTAAGCCAGGTATCATTATTGGTAAAGGTGGTTCGGAAGTAGACCGTATCAAGGAAGAGTTGAAGAAACTGACAGGCAAGGATGATGTGCAGATCAACATTATGGAGATCCGCCGTCCAGAACTGGATGCTGCTATAGTTGGTGAAACAATAGCCCGCCAGATAGAAAGCCGTGTAAGCTATAAGCGTGCTGTAAAGATGGCTATCTCTACTGCTATGCGTATGGGTGCAGAAGGTATAAAAATAAAAGTAGCAGGCCGTTTGGCCGGTGCTGAAATAGCACGTACTGAAGAATTTAAGCAAGGCCGTACTCCATTACATACATTCCGTATGGATATTGATTATGCATCTGTATTCTCACTGACCGTATATGGTAAAATAGGAATTAAGGTGTGGATATGTAAAGGTGAAGTATTGGGCAAGCGCGATCTGAATCCTAACTTCTCTGCAGGCTCTGATAACCGTGGTAACCGTGCACCGGGTGGAACAGTAGCAGATACCCGTGGCGGATTAGAACGCAGTGAACGTGGCAGAGGCGGAGAACGTCGCGGCGGAGGTGGAGAAAATCGTGGTGGCGGAGAACGTCGCGGCGGAGGTGGAGAAAATCGTGGTGGTGGAGAACGTCGTGGCAAAGGCCCAAAAAAAGATTAAAAGCGAGTAAAGAAAACATTAGAAGACTTTAATAAAACTTGTAACAATGTTACAACCGAAAAAAACAAAACACCGTAAGGCACATAAAGGCAGAATAAGAGGCAACGCACAGCGTGGCGCAACACTTTCTTTCGGCTCTTTTGGCCTGAAAGCGATGGAACCAAAGTGGATCACTAACCGCCAGATAGAAGCTGCACGCCAGGCAATGACCCGCCACATGAAGCGTGAAGGTAATGTGTGGATACGTATATTCCCTGATAAGCCAATTACCCGCAAGCCTGCTGAAGTGCGTATGGGTAAGGGTAAAGGTAACCTGGAGTTTTGGGCTGCTGTGGTGAAACCGGGACTGATCATGTTTGAAATGGACGGCATACCCGAAAAAACAGCACGTGAAGCAATGGAACTTGCTGCACAAAAGCTGCCAATTAAAACAAAATTTGTAGTACGCCACGATTATGCGGCACCAACAGAATAGTTGTAAGTACTGCTAACAAATAAAATAGATGTCTTTAGGCTTTGCTAAGGACGCGAATAAAAAGAATAACAATGGCAAAAACAAAAAAGGTGAAAGCAGAAGATTACCGCTCGCTCGATGACCAGAGCCTGGCAGGTAAAATACAAGAAGAGGAACTGCAACTGAAGAAATTACACTTCAGTCATTCAGTGAATCCGATTGAGAACCCGCTTTCTATGCGCACATTGCGCCGCAATATTGCACGTATGAAAACAGAACAGCACAGAAGAGCGTTAGGTTTTTAAAAATATTTATAGATGTCAATTATGACGGAAAGAAAAAACAGAAAAACCCGTATTGGGATAGTAAGCAGTAACAAAATGGCAAAGACCATAACTGTTGCAGTTGAACGTAGGATCAAACACCCTATATACGGTAAGTTTTTGAAAAAGACGACCAAGTTTCATGCACATGATGAGAGCAATACAGCCGGTATAGGCGATACGGTTCGCATTATGGAAACTCGCCCGCTGAGTAAAACAAAACGCTGGCGCCTTGTAGAAATTATTGAAAAAGCTAAGTAACATTATTTAAGATGATACAACAGGAATCCCGGCTGAATGTAGCCGATAACAGTGGTGCAAAGGAAGTGCTTTGTATTCGTGTGCTGGGCAACTCAGGACAGGACTATGCAGGTATTGGCGATAAGATAGTAGTAACCGTAAAAGATGCGCTACCGGCAGGAGGTATAAAAAAAGGCACTGTTTCTAAAGCAGTAATAGTGCGTACCAAAACAAAGCTGCGCCGCAAAGATGGTTCATACATCAGTTTTGATGATAATGCAGTAGTATTATTAAACACAGCTGATGAGCCAAGAGGTACCCGTATTTTCGGCCCGGTTGCACGAGAATTGCGTGATAAGGGATATATGAAAATAGTGTCATTGGCACCGGAAGTATTATAAAAATTAAGTACCTTTGCAGCCCGATTTTAGGCTGGATAGATAAAAGATTTTAATTCATTACAAGTGAAAAAGAGATTTAAACCAAAATTCGACATCAAGAAAGGCGACAACGTAGTTGTTATAGCCGGTGATGATAAGGACCGCAGCAAACCGCGTAAGGTAATGGCTGTTTACCCTGCTGAAAGCCGTGTGCTGATAGAAGGCGTGAATATTGTAACCAAGCACCTGAAACCAAATGCTCAAAGCCCTCAAGGCAGTATTGTAAAGGAAGAAGCACCTATACACATTTCTAATGTGATGTTGTTTGATGCTAAATCTAAAACCGGTACCCGGGTGAGCCGCAAACGTGATGCCGGCAAATTTGTTCGTGTATCTAAAAAATCAGGGGAGGAGATCAAATAATGGCAACAACAATATATACACCGCGCTTACAGAAAAAGTACAGGGAAGAAGTAGTACCTGCTTTGATGAAAAAATTTGGATACACTTCAGTAATGCAGTGCCCGCGCCTGGTAAAAATATGTTTGAACCAGGGTGTAAAGGGTTCTGTATCTGACAAGAAAATGGTTGAAGATGCAATAGGTGAAATGACCCTGATATCCGGCCAGAAAGCACAAGCTACCATTTCTAAGAAAGATATTTCAAACTTCAAATTGCGTAAAGGTATACCTATTGGTTGCCGTGTAACATTGCGCAGTGTGAAGATGTATGAATTCATGGATCGCTTTATAGCTGTGACACTGCCACGTGTGCGTGATTTTAAAGGCGTGAATGATAAATCATTTGACGGACATGGTAACTATACAATGGGTGTTACCGAGCAGATCATCTTCCCGGAAATAAACATTGATAAGATAGCACGCATCAGTGGTATGGATATTACGTTCGTAACAACTGCGAAGTCAAACGAAGAGGCATATGAGTTGTTGAAAGAACTGGGTATACCATTTAAGAATGTTAAAAAAGAGACTACTAATTAAACTTTAGAATAAAAGCAAATGGCAAAAGAATCAGTAAAAGCCCGCCAACGCAAACGCGAGAAAATGGTAGCAAAGTTCGCTGAAAAGCGTGCTGCCCTGAAAGCCGCAGGTGATTATGCTGCTTTGGATAAACTTCCAAGGAATGCATCACCTACACGCTTAAGGAACCGCTGCCAGCTTACAGGCCGCCCTCGCGGGTATATACGCCAGTTTGGTGTATGCCGCCTTGTATTTCGTGACATGGCGTTGGATGGCAAAATACCAGGTGTTCGTAAAGCAAGCTGGTAATATATTAAGTTTCAAGGTCAGGATGATGGCAACAGATTCCCGATACCGGTAACAATTTATTTTACAAACAAAACAGAAAAATGGTAACAGATCCAATAGCAGACTACCTCACCCGAATCCGTAACGCACAAATGGCGCGTCACCGCATTGTGGAAATCCCGGCTTCAAATGTTAAGAAGCGTATTACTGAAATTTTGTACGACAAAGGTTATATACTGAAGTACAAATTTGAAGAAGATAACAAGCAAGGTATTATCAAAATAGCTTTGAAATACAATGCACAAACAAAAGAACCGGCTATAAAAAGTATGGAACGTGTGAGCCGTCCGGGTTTGCGCCAATATGCAAAACCTACTGATATAGTTCGCGTGCAAAGCGGATTAGGCATAGCTATCGTATCTACATCAAAAGGTGTGATGACTGATAAAGAAGCACGTGCACAGAATGTAGGCGGTGAAGTAATGTGTAATATTTATTAATAAAAAAGGGTGCTGATACATTAAGCTCTGCCTATACAAAGCTGAACGGTTAACACCAGAACAATAACAAAATAAACAATAACGATGTCTCGTATAGGTAACAAACCGGTAGTAGTAGCAAAAGGGGTAACAGCAACTGTAACCTCTGCCAACGAATTAGTGCTGAAAGGCCCTAAAGGCGAATTGAAGCAAGCTATAGACCGCGATATAAAAATAAACGTACAGGAAGGACAAGTAACTATTGAACGTCCTACTGACCAGATACGCCACCGCGCATTACACGGGTTGTACCGCGCGCTGATAGCGAATATGATGAAGGGTGTAACAGAAGGGTTTAAGCGTGAACTTGAACTGGTAGGTGTGGGTTACCGCGCTACTGTTCAGGGACAACAAATAGATCTTTCATTAGGTTTTTCTCATAACATTATTATGGAATTGCCTAAGGAAGTAAAGGCACAAGCGATTGCTGAAAAAGGACAGAATCCAAGAATCATTCTTGAGTCTAATGATAAGCAATTGCTGGGCCAGGTAGCGGCTAAATTACGTAGCCTGCGCAAACCTGAACCATATAAAGGTAAAGGTGTGCGTTTCGCTGAAGAATATATACGTCGTAAGGCAGGTAAGGCAGCAGGTGCTAAAGCATAATTAATTTAAAACTCCGGTAGCCATTTGCGAAAACAAGTGAGCCCGTAAAAACAGAATACAATGTCAAACGATCCAAAAGTAGTACGCCGTCAGAAATTACGCTGGGGTATACGCACTAAAGTGAAGGGAACTGCACAGAAGCCACGCCTGAGCGTGTTTCGCAGTAATAAAGATATCTATGCACAGCTTGTAGATGATGCTACAGGCACCACTTTGGCTGCTGCTAACTCACGCCAAAAGGATTTGGTTGGTGTAAAAGGCAATAAAGTTGAAAAATCAGCAGCTGTTGGTAAAGCATTAGCAGCTAAAGCAAAAAGCCTGGGTATTGAAGCATGTGTGTTTGACCGTGGTGGTTATTTGTATCATGGCCGTGTAAAAGCCATTGCAGATGGTGCACGTGAGGGGGGATTGAAATTCTAAAAAACTAATTAAGCTAATTTAAAGATATGTCAAAACAATTTAACAGAGTAAAAGCAGGTGACCTGGAACTACATGAGAAGGTAGTGGCGATCAACCGCGTGGTAAAAACCACAAAAGGTGGACGTGCTTTCAGCTTTTCAGCTTTAGTTGTAGTAGGTAATGGCAATGGCGTGGTAGGTCATGGTTTAGGCAAGGCAAAAGAAGTACAGGAAGCTATTACAAAAGGTATAGATGATGCCAAGAAGAACCTGATAAAAGTTCCGGTGATGAATGGTACTATACCTCACGACCAGTTTGCTAAAGAAGGCGCTGCTAAAGTATTGATAAAGCCAGCTGCACATGGTACGGGTGTAATAGCAGGAGGCAGCATGCGTGCTGTATTAGAAGCTGCCGGTATCACAGACGTATTGTCAAAATCACTGGGCTCTGCTAATCCGCATAACGTGGTAAAAGCAACTTTTCTTGCGCTTGGCATGCTTCGCGAACCTATACAGGTAGCAAGGCAGAGAAATATTAGTTTGAAAAAAGTATTTAACGGGTAATAACCCCTCCCGAAACATTGGGACCCCTAAAGGGCTGATTGGAAAATAAATATAGAATTTATAGCGTCATGGCTAACAAAATAAAAATAACACAGGTAAAAAGCGGTATAGATCGTTCTGAGCGTCAGAAGCTTACATTAATAGCTTTGGGTTTGCGCAAGATGCATAATACTGTTGAAGTAGAGGCTACACCTCAGATATTGGGTATGGTAGAAAAAGTTCACCACCTGGTAAAAGTTGAAGAAGTAAAATAATTTCAAACCGAAATTGCGAGCGGTTATACATTCCGCGCAAGTTCAAAAATTGTAATATATGCAACTGCACAATTTAAAGCCTGCACAAGGCGCAACTCACAGTACAAAACGTATAGGCCGTGGTGAAGGTAGTGGTCATGGTGGTACTGCTACAAGAGGTAACAAAGGTCAGCAAGCGGATACAGGGTATAACGAGAAAAGGGGACACGAAGGTGGCCAGATGCCTATTCAGCGCCGTATGCCAAAACGCGGTTTTAAAAATCCGTTCCGTGTTGACTATAAAGTGTTCAACCTGGGCCAGATAGATATCCTGGTGGAAAAGTATAACATTAAAGATTTTACTCCTGATATTCTATATATCAACGGGCTTATCAACCGTACCGATGTTGTGAAGCTTTTAGGCAACGGCGAACTTAAAGCAAAGATGAACTTTAAGGTAAACGCTGTGAGCGCAAAAGCAAAGCTGGCAATCGAAGCAGCAGGCGGTACAGTAGAACTCATTTAGTATAAACTCATATAAAAGACGTATTTGGAGAAGTGCGTCTTTTATCGTTTATTCGCATTTCATTTTTGATTAATAATAGTTATTGTGAAGAAACTTATTGAAACGCTTAAAAATATCTGGAGCATAGAAGAACTTCGTAAGCGTATCCTATTTACATTATTACTTGTTTTGGTTTACCGTATTGGTTGTTATATCACTTTACCGGGTTTAAATGCTGCTTTGATAGAGAAACAAGGTGATGCAGGTACTGGTGGTGTTTTAGGACTGATAAATATGTTTGCGGGTGGTGCATTTAGCCGTGCTTCTATTTTTGCATTGGGCGTAATGCCTTATATATCCGCTTCTATCTTTATGCAATTGGCCGGTATAGTAATACCGCAGGTAGCTAAAATGCAACGTGAAGAAAGCGGACGCCGCACTATCAACCAATATACACGCTATCTGACCGTTATTGTTACCGCATTCCAGTCGGCTGCTTATGTAACTTACCTGACACATACACAACCTTATGCAGGCGCTATTGCCCAGGAGTACTATGGTTTCATATTCTGGTTAACTACAGTAGTTGTGCTTACAGCAGGAACACTATTTGTAATGTGGATGGGTGAAAAGATAACTGATAAAGGTATTGGTAACGGTACTTCACTTATCATCATGGTGGGTATCCTTGCACGTCTTCCGCAATCATTGATGCAGGAGTTTAGCGCAAAAACCGTAAATGGCGGTGGCGGCTTACTGATATTTATGATAGAAATGGCATTCTTTATTGCCGTGATAGTTGGCTTGATATTATTAACACAGGGTGTACGCCGTATACCGCTGAACTATGCACGCCGTATCATTGGCAGCACCAATGCAGCACGTGAAGTTTCAGGATCCCGTGATTTTATTCCTTTAAAAGTGAATGCAGCAGGCGTTATGCCTATCATCTTTGCGCAGGCTATTATGTTCATTCCTGCTACTGTTGCAGGTTTTGCAACAAACGATAGTGCTCAAGGTTTTGTAAGGGCGTTAACTGATCATACTTCTTTCTGGTATAATGTTATCTACGCTATCATGGTAATTGCGTTCACTTATTTCTATGTTGCTTTGATATTTAACCCAACTGAAATAGCAGATAACCTGAAACGTAATAACAGCTTTATACCAGGTGTGAAACCCGGAGAACCTACTGCTGATTATATTGGTACCATTATGGACCGTATTACATTACCAGGTGCTACATTTCTTGCAGTTGCAGGTATTCTTCCAGGTATAGCTGCTTTATTAGGTGTTACCAGCGGATTTGCATCTTTTTATGGTGGTACTTCAATGCTCATTGGTGTGGGTGTTATACTTGATACACTGCAACAAATTGAAAGCCATTTACTGATGCGCCACTATGATGGATTGATGAAAACAGGACGTATTGCGGGCCGTACAGCGGTTACCAATAGCCCTATATAAGTTGTGAGGTATGATACACATCAAGACAAACGAAGAAATTGAACTAATACGAAAAAGTGCTTTAATGGTTACTGCCACCTTAACTGAGGTGGCAAAATTTTTAAAGCCCGGCATCACCACAATATCGGTGGACGCCATGGCCGAGCAATTCATCCGCGATAATGGCGGTGTCCCTTCTTTTAAAGGATACAACGGATATCCATATACACTTTGTATTTCTGTAAATGAGCAGGTAGTACATGGTTTTCCGGGTAGTTATGAATTGAAAGATGGTGATATTGTTTCCGTAGATTGTGGTGTATACATGAATGGCTTTCATGGAGACCATGCGTATACGTTCGCAATAGGTAATGTGGGGTCCGAAACGCTGGAACTGTTACATGTAACTAAACAATCCTTATTGCTAGGTATTGTGCAAGCAAAGGCCAATAACCGGGTAGGGGATATATCTTATGCAATAGAGCAATGTACGGCAAAGCAACATGGCTATGGGGTTGTAAGAGAGCTAGTAGGGCATGGGGTAGGAATGGAGCTGCATGAAGACCCACAGGTACCTAATTATGGCCGTCGTGGTGATGGCAAGCGTTTGAAAGAAAACATGGTCATAGCTATTGAGCCTATGATAAACCTCGGTACACGTGACGTACGCACACTACAGGATGGCTGGACAGTTGTAACTGCAGATAGTAAACCTTCAGCACATTTTGAGCATACAGTAGTAGTACGTAAAGACAAAGGTGAGGCCTTATCTACCTTTACCCCCATCGAAGCAGCAGAACAGGCAAATAAAGAGCTTAACAGTAGTTTTTATACAGCAAAAATACATGTATAATTGATGCATGTTTTTATCTTTATTGTATGAAAGGACGGTTTTATTTATTGCTGATCTTATTCATTCCTTTTGTTACGTACTCTCAAAATATTGAAGTGGGGCTGGCAGGTGGTATAAGTACCAATAGCTCGCCTTCAGGTAACATGTATTATAGTATTGATAAATGGACCATTAATTATGCAGGTTCCTTTAATGCACTATACAATTTTACTGATCATATGCAGTTTGGTATAGAGGCGCAGGTATCAGAACTTTCAGGTATTTCAGATAATACTTTTGTAAGCCCCTATAATACTTATATAGGAGGTAACAATAAACGTTTTGTATATGCCAGGAAGGATATAACTATCTGTGGTGTTTTTAATGGCAAGTATAATATAGGCCGCGGGTATGTATATGGTGGTGCTGCAATTGGATACGGAATGGCAAGACATAATGCAGATGAGCTAAGCAGTAATGAATCTTATCGCGCACCAAATGGAGGAGCCGGTTTGGTTGCTGGAGGCCAAATAGGATGGGTAATAGGCATTAACGGCAGACTAGGCGCATTTATAGAAGCGGCTTACAGATATATGGACCTGAAATATGGTACACAGGCACCTAAGGAAACACAACAAGAGAATTTGCATTATCATTTATCCGCATTCCCTGTTATAATTGGTATCAGGTATCGCCTTTTTAATACCATTATTAATAATAATTATCAACGAATGAAGGGAGAGAATGAAAGTATAGAATGAGGTATATTATTCTTGTTGTACTGTATTAATTTCTTTTTTTTTATGAAATAATAATATTCCCAAACCTGCTACTACTAATAAAGTAGAGATTATTTCGGCTTGTGTAGGGTGTAGGAATTCCCAATCATATTTATAATTCACACGTATCTTTTCTATGAAAAAGCGCTCAATACCATTAAAGATGAGGTAGATACCAAACAAATGGAGCGGGTATTTTATTCTTTTACGTAAATACCATAAAATGCAAAACAGCAGTATGCAAGCAATGGCTTCGTACAGCGATGTGGGAAATACACCAGCAGGCAATACATTGCAATAGGTACCGGTGCAATTTTGCAAAGCAAACCCCTCTCTTGCCACATTGTGAGGGTAGTTCATAGCTACTGTCCAGTCGGGTAGCCATGATGGGGCTGTGACATGAGCTGCAGGCAGATCTCTTAGGGTTGTATAATGCGCATTGATGAGGGCAGATGCGTATTTATCATCAGCAATGTATTTCAGCGTACCATCATGCTGTGTTAAATAAGCGGTATTAAAAATGCCCCAGTCGCCGTCTCCGGAAAAGTGACAACCCAGCCTTCCAATACCATATGCCAATATTAAGCCCGGTGCAGCCGCATCGCATAAATGTTTAAAAGAGATATTATTTTTTCTGGCGAAATAGTACAAAGAAGCTGTAGCTACTATTAAGCCACCATAAAATGTAAGCCCGTCTGAAGAGATAAGGCTGCCAATAGGGTCTTTAATAAAACTGTCCCATGTTTCGAATGCGTTGAATATTTTAGCGCCCAGCAAACCACCCACTGCTGCAATTACTACTATATCTGCAATTCGGTGATGCGGGAGGATAGTAATAGTTTTAGTTACCGGTTCCGGAAGCTGTTGTTTCTTTTTTTCAGCATACTTGCTGTAAGTGATAATTGCAACTCCTGCAATACCTACTAATATGTTGCCGTGCAAAGAAAATAAATAGCCCATTGGGTTGGGGGTGATCTCTGACGCATGCCCGAAAAAACCACCTACTTTAAAACCGAGAATAAAACCTAAAACAGCAGACCAAAGGAGTTCAGCTATTGTAACTGCTTTACCAACTTCAATTTTTTTATATTGAGGAAAAAGAAGCCCTTCTTTTTCTTTTCTTTTCAATTCTAATGATAAAGTCCATGCAGCAGCTATAAAAGCCATAGCGACCAGGAAGCCGAAAGTTTTAAAAATGCCTAACCACTCGGGCATGGTATGATGAAATATACTCTGAAATAAATACTGAAAATCGGGATACATAGCGGTAAAAATACGTTGAGAACTTGATAAGTAGATTGATGAATAAAGAATTGATTTTTACCTGTTTTTACCAGCTATAAACTTATTAACCTTTAAACATTTTACCCTATATTTGCAAGCTTCATGGTCGCGTGGCCGAGTGGCTAGGCAAAGGTCTGCAAAACCTTCTACAGCGGTTCGAATCCGCTCGCGACCTCTAAACATAAAAGCTTATAGTGATTTGTTTGTCAGATCATTATAAGCTTTTCTAATTAAAAGACATCAAATAAAAAACACCGCTTACAGGCGGTGTTTTTTATTTGATGATAATACTATTTATTGTTGTCCTTGTTGTACGAGGTAGCCAATGCTTTTACGCATTGTTTCTGCTTTTTGAGAGTATAATTTTGCTGTTGTAGTATCATTTGCCTGCAACGCTGCATTACCTAACGAATAGGTCATAGCAAGATCGTTTTGCGCATCGCCTCCCATGCTTTGCCTGTTATTTTCATCAAGTGATAGTAACCAGGCAGCATCGTCTTCTGCATTTCTTACGATTTTGCCACTGAGCGCACGCGCTTTCTTAAATCCGTCTTGTGCTACAGCAGGATCTTTTGCATTGGCAGCACAACGGAAGTATGCAACGGCCATATAATAAGCAGTGAAATCATAGAAATAAGCATGTTCAGTAATGCCGGCCATTGTTTTGTCTAATACTTCAATGCCTTCTTTTGCCCTGCCTTGTACAGATAGTTCTTCAGCAAGACGGGCAGCATTAGCGCGGTAAGAGAAGAACATGATACGGTTTTTCTCATCGAAATACACATCATTTCTTTCAGCACCGCCCCAGCTATAAAGTTTAGTATAAAGGTCATAACTCTTATCCAGATCTAAAAAGCCGAGATCATGAGAGCTGTTTGTCTTTTGTTTTACTGAATCTACATATTTGTAAGGCATCAGGCGATAAACAACACCTTCCAGTTTCATGTAGTCGCCTAATCCTTCGTAATTATCACCCGGTAAACCACCATCAAAGTAGATAGGGCGTTTCCAGCCGTCAGATGCAATTGAAGCGATCATATTCATTGTTGCCATGTCGTCCTTCATGAGTGCACCTTTAGGGTAAGTGAAGCGTATCTCAGTAGTAATATTGGCAGTGTCTTTTGCCTGAACCATTCCTAATCTCACCAATTCTTCTTTGCTGATAGAAGGGATGTATATTTTTTTAGTTGGCAGATAATTCAAAGGTTCTCCACCATTGCTTAATTCAGCTTTAGATGGGTCTACCATGAATTTGCATACTTCAGAAATGTTGTAGTATTTATTAGGGTCAATTTTGCCATTGTCATAATACATGGTGTAATTATGACGCTCAGCTACATAGTCCGATTTCTTCCATAACATAGGTATAGCGTCTGCATCATTTATCTTATAGTTAAGCTGATCTATATACCAATCTATACCCAATAAGCTCATATTGATGATGCGTATATCCGGGCGCACATGTTCAATTTCCTGCAAATACCATAACGGGTAAGTGTCATTGTCTCCAAAAGTGTATAAGATGGCATTGGGTGCACAAGACATAAGCGTGTTGTAAGCTGTAGCCCTTGCTAATGTTTTTTTAGAGCGGTCGTGGTCATTCCATTCTTCTTTTGCCATAATGACCGGAACTAATAAAAGACACAGAGCAATAGTAAGATAGGCGGACATGTTTCCTTTTACTGCACGTTGCATCCAGTCGCCTGCCATTAATACGCCAATGCCTATCCACATGGCAAAGGCATAAGTGCTGCCTGCAAATGCATAATCACGTTCGCGTGGCTGCTGCGGAGGCATATTCAGATAAATACCAATAGCTATCCCTGTGAAGAAAAACAGTATGAAAGTAACGGTGCCGTCTTTCTTGTTGCGGTTGAACTGGTAAACAAGCCCCATTAAACCAAGTATGAGCGGTAAAAAGTACAATTCGTTTCTTGCCCCGTTATTTTTAAATCCGTCAGGCATCTTGTCTATATCTCCCAGACCGCGCAATTTGTCTATTGGCTTTATGCCTGATATCCAGTTGCCATTCTTAGGTTCGCCTTGTCCTTCCAGGTCATTTTGTCTACCTGCATAGTTCCACATAAAATATCTGAACCACATCCAGTTCATCTGGTAGCCCATGAAATATTTATAATTGTCGGCAGATGTAGGAGATTCACTATTACCTAATCCCAGGAAACTGCGATAGAATTGCACATGCGAAGGGTCGTTACCCTCATATATGCGAGGGAAGAAGCGCACGTTTGCAGGGTCATATTTCGGTTCTGTTTTAGTGCCTACTATTTCATAAAAGTCTTTATTGTCCTTTTTACTTTGAACATATATCTTTCCTTTTTCTTCAAAAGAGATGGGTCGTGCATCAAAATCCTGCCCGAATAATAATGGCTGCTCTCCAAATTGCTCACGGGATACATAAGCTTCAAGGCTTATTGCATTATCAGGATTGGTCATATCTATAGGTACATCGGCACGTGAGCGGATAACAGGAACTATGTAGCTGGAATAGCCAATAATAATGAACATAATGCACAGGATGCCTGTATGTAATAAATAGTAACCGCGTTTTTTTGCAAATAACAGCAACCACACCAGCAAAGCACATAACAATACAAGGAAGGTAATGCAGCCTACGTCAAATGGCATACCCAGTCCGTTTGTGAAATGAATATCGAACCACTGTGCAAAAATGGGTATGTATTGTATCACTCCAAATTGAACAAATGCGAGTAATACACAACCCACCAAAAATGCGATAATAGTTCCCATCCGTGTGGCATTATATCTTCTGAAATAATAAACCATGGTTACTGCAGGTATGGTCAATAAGTTGAGAAGGTGCACACAAACGGATAATCCAATGAGATAAGCTATCAATATCAGCCACCTGTCAGCATTTTTCTCATCAGCGACATTTTCCCATTTCAGGATTGCCCAAAAAGTAATAGCAGTAAAGAATGAAGAGGTGCCATATACCTCTGCCTCAACGGCAGAAAACCAGAATGTATCTGAAAAGGTATAAGCTAATGCGCCAACCAGGCCGGCGCCAATAACAAGAGCTGTTTGTCTATGATCGGGTTCAGTTTTATCAGCTAATAATTTTTTGGCCATATGTGTAATGGTCCAAAAAAGGAAAAGAATGGTAAGTGCACTGGTAAGTGCTGACAAGGAGTTAATAAAAATTGCAGCATTATGTGATGGTAATGCGTGAACACCGCCACTTGCAAAAATGCCGAAAAAGCGCTGCAACAACATAAAAAACGGGGCGCCGGGGGAGTGCCCTACTTCCAGTTTATAGGCACAGGCAAGAAACTCACCGCAATCCCAAAAACTGGCAGTGGGTTCCATAGTTAATAAATAAACGATATAGGCTATAGCGCCAGTTATCCAACCAGCAAGGTTGTTAATTTTACGGTAAGTCATGCAGCTTTATTTAGACAGGCAACAAAAATAGAAAAATACAGTTACTACCCTAACAGTCTGCTGGGATTTAACAATTTTTAATGTATTTTTATTTTTATCTGAAACACTCAGTTTTACAATTATTTTAGCGCTATGAAACCGTCAAAACTTATAACATTTTTTATAGTATTATCTGCAATACCACTCTTTGTTTCTGCAAGTTTTTTTAAAGCTGAGTATATATGTAAAAATGGCTGGAAAATAGAAAAGGGAGACACTATTCAGTTAGGTACGGCCAGCTATAATAATACGAATTTTGTATCGATCA
>Ga0207135_1038_pt1 | contig 15804 bp, 13 predicted proteins | sample Alteio_BWMinHeat_10_FD_153530 | JGI IMG/M metagenome (GOLD analysis project Ga0207135, IMG submission 153530) | Enriched cells from forest soil in Barre Woods Harvard Forest LTER site, Petersham, Massachusetts, United States -... | ecosystem: Environmental > Terrestrial > Soil > Temperate forest >...
GGAATATGACGACTGGTTACCTCGCACAAAAGTGCTGATTGTTGAAATGCATGATAGGTTTGTAAAAGGCTCATCAAAGGCTGTATTCACAGCAATTTCTAAATACAACTTTTCATGTAGGATACAAGGGTTCAATTTGGTTCTTTTTAACGATAACCTTAATTAATCTATATGGCCGCCATTTCTACTCAATTTATTTCCTTTTTTAGTTTATATGCTGCATATGCAATAGTATGTTTTATTGTTGGCAGTCAATTAAATAAAATACTATTTTCTTCAAACTCATTAACAAGAATACAACAACTGTTTCTAAATATAGTTTTTGGTGATGCGTTAATAATTACAGTATATTCTCTTATTAAGAGCCGGTTGATAACTATAAATATAACAATTACCATCTTATTGGTGGTAATGTTTATAATTAACAAGCTTGTTATAAAGAAAAAACTAGATCATCAAAAACAATCGGCAAATAAACTTGATTTTTTTATTCTCGGCTGCATCCTCGTACTTCCATTTATTATACGAATGGTTGTGTATTATAATTTTAGTTATCATCTTCCTAATGTTCCGCATCCTGATTATCAATATTACCTTACCGTATCTGAAACGCTCAATCAAACAGGACTTGAAAATGTGTTTACCAGTAGAGCAATTTTGTTTGATAAGTACCATGCGGTTATTCCATATAGATATCATGATGTCTGGCTTTGTTCGCTATTTCTTGAAAATCATTCGTTAAGTTCAATTGGAGTATATAATTTAATTGTATCAAGTTTTACCAATTTACTAGTGTTATTAGGATTACTTTCAATATTTGAACTATATAGAAAGGTCTCAATTATTACAATACTTTGGACGACATTATTTCTTTTTACTGGTTATGCATATTTTTTTGTTGGCAACTCATTTGTCGACTCTAATACCCCTATAGAATATCAAAAATTAGAAATGGCATATGCCATGCTTTCCGCAGCTCTAATTTTTTATAAAAAACAAATGAACTTTGCTGCTATACTATCAATATGCATATTGTTTGTATATGGCGTTACCGGCTTAACAATGATCACTGGTCTAGGTATTTTGATCGCAATGGGATCTGTATTTATGAAAGAGCGTAAAACGTATTTATTATACACGACACTACCTATTATCACAATTATATGTTTTGGTGTTTTCTATAAGCTATTTGGATATAAAGAAGCGGGTATTGTATTTTCATTACCTACTTTTAAGATATTCTTATATATCGTAAAGAATCTTATAATAAAAGTATTTGCTCGGTACTGGTATTTTTATATTTGGATAATATTGGTTCTGCTATTTAAAAGATCTGTATTAAAAAATCTTCGGGAAGAAAAAAAAATATTCCTATTAGGATTGTTCTTTGTAATATTTTGCATTTTAATGCAAGCACTGATAATTAATTTAGGAGATGCAAATCAATTTGCTACATGTAATACATCCCCGTTATTGCATATACTTCTTTACATTACTGTAATATTTGTGTTCTCCGATACAAGCGGCTCAATGGTAAGTAATAAAACCTTGGTGGCCCTTATGTATCTCTACTTTTTATATTCCCCATATATTGCTTATAACGGCTCACAGTCTTATTATAATCAAAAAAAAAGACTAACTAATTATAGTCATGAATATATTGATAGTGTTGCTACTGTTAGTACTGAGATAAAAAATAAACTAGGTTTGTTTTGGGTTGATACAATTTACTATAAGAACAATAACCACATGAAAGAGTACTTCATCAGACCCGGTGACTATTTAAAGGTAATGGGTAATAATTTTGATTTGGTTAATTTATCTGCAGATCAGATACCGAATTCAGCAAATGAAACAGTGCAAAAGATTAAAGAACAAAATGCATTAATGATATATCAAAAGCAAAATAATAATGCCGCACTTGATATAATGCATCTGAAACTGAATTTCTTGAAGGAATACAAATTTGAATACCTGGTACTGGGGAAGAATGCAATACTACCTGGTTATATCAATGATCTTATCACTAAAAAGATATATGATAATAGATCAGGTGAAACATTCTGTTTGTTAAGGAAAGAATAATGGCTAAAAGACTGGTAATAATTTCACACACAGCTCATTTTTTTGAAAATAATAAATATTATGGCTGGGGCCCAACCATACGGGAAATTGAAGAATTAGCCTCTAAGTTTGATTTTATAATTCATTTTGCCCCTCTTCATAAAAACCCAATGCCGGGTGGCAATTTACCGTATACTAAAATAAACATTAAATACATTAGGTTATTAGAAGCAGGTGGAGAAGACCTTTTTGAAAAGGTAAAATTGTTGGCGTTCTCGCCAATAAACATATATATCATTCTCTCTAAGATTAAGCGTAAAGACTGGATACAAGTTCGTGCTCCTTCAAATATTGCACTGGTAATGCTCCCTGTTTTTTCCGTGTTAAGATGGTTTAATATATGGGTAAAGTACGCTGGTAATTGGAATGAGCCTAAACCTGCTTTAACTTATAGAATACAAAGATGGTGGTTGAGAAATAATCTTCAACACTCTTATGTTACTGTAAATGGTAAATGGAAACATCAAGGTGATCATCTTCTTGCTTTTGAAAATCCATGTATGAATGAAATTGAGTTGTTAAAGGCTAAAACAATTGCAGAAAATAAGCAGTATAATATTCCACTCAATATTTGTTTTGTTGGTCAGCTTGATGATAATAAAGGTATAATTAACCTTATTGAGGCACTTACTTTTTTAAACACTGAAGGTTATGGCAGAATAAATAAACTATCGATTGTTGGCGATGGGTATTTGATGAATAAAATACGAGAAATGGTTAACACCATTAATATAAAAGTTGAATTGTTGGGATATATGAGTCACAATGAGATACACAAAGTATATACCGAATCTCATATAAATATATTGCCAAGTAAAAGCGAAGGGTTCCCAAAAGTAATAGCTGAAGGCGCTGCGTATGGTTGTATTCCTGTCGTTACAGATATGTCTTCGCTAAATCAGTATATAAATAACTTCAATGGTTTTTTATTGCCAAACAACAAACCCGAAAATATTTATGCAGCAGTAAAAAAATTAATTGATCTATCATCCGATGATAGAAAACAAATGGCTATGAATGCAGTTAAGATGGCTGAAAAATTTACTTACGAGCATTATATCAACAGAATATTTACTGACATAATAGAAGCAAATAACAAGGAACATTGAAGAATGTATTGATCATAACCCGGGAGTTTCCTCCTGGGCCGGGTGGCATGGGTAATCAGGCTTATAATATTGCATACTATCTAAAAGCTCGCGGTTACAATATTAATGTATATACAAGTAGCAGGAATGAATACAACGATATTGAGTTTGATAAGGAACATGCAGATCTTAACATTCACAGGTATACATCTAATACCCCTCTCAAAAATATTTTCAGAACTATCAGCTATATAATAAAAAATAGAAATAAAAACGAAGTCGTCTTTTTATCTGGTACCTCACCAATATTATTAACACTATTGATAAAACTATTTTGTAATTGGAAAATAATAGCAATTATTCATGGCCACGAAATATTGATGATTAGTAGTCGTATGAAAAATTTGTTTGCAAGAGCACTAAGATCAGCTGATAATATTGTTACTGTATCTGATTTTGCAAAAAATACTATATTAGAAAATATCAATCTCAACGAGAAGAAGATAACAACTATTTCTAATGGCATTCCGTTTAATAGATTTGGGAATAATATCACAGCCTTAAAAAAAGAGAAAAAAAACGGGTCATTAAAATTATTGACTATTGGGTCTTTAACACCGAGAAAAGGGCAGCATAATGTTGTTGCTGCATTACCTGTCATTCAAAAAGAATGGCCTGGTTCGGAATATCACATGATAGGCGTACCTCAGGAACAAGAAAATATAAACAGGATCACAAAAGAGTTAGGAATTCAGAATAGGGTACACATACATGGTATGTTAAATGATGATGAATTATACAAGGTTGCGCAAGATGCTGATATATTTATAATGCTTAGCGAAACTGCAGCTGATGGTGATGTTGAAGGATTTGGTATTGCAATTATTGAGGCAAATCTTTTAGGTATACCTGCTATCGGTTCTAAAGGTTGTGGTATTGAAAGAGCTATCTCTGATAAATATAATGGGATCTTGGTGAATCCAAAAGATCCGTATGAAGTTTCAAATGCTGTCAATGAAATTGTGAGTAATTATAGCGCATATAGCGCTAACGCAATTGAATGGGCTAAAAGGCATGATTGGAATATTCTTATCGAAGATTATATAAACGTAATTATGTCCTAAATAATGTGTGGGATTTGTGGTATATATGATAGATCATCATCAGCTGAAAACACAATTGCAGCAGGGCGAAAAGCGTTACAGACACTCCACCATAGGGGACCAGATGATGAAGGCGAATATTCTGACGACAGAATATTTTTAGGCCATAAAAGATTAAGTATCATCGATGTCTCATTTAATGGACACCAACCTGTTTGGAGTAACAATAAGCGATATGTATGTATATTCAACGGAGAAATATACAATTATCAGGAACATAGGGAATCGCTGATAAATAAAGGATACACATTTAAAGGCCATTCTGATAGCGAAATATTGCCTAACATGTATCAGGAATTCGGATTGAAGTTGCTGGATATGATAAAGGGCATATTTGCTATAGCGCTCTATGATACACATACGAATCAGTTGTTTTTAATGCGTGATAGGCTAGGTGTAAAACCGTTATATTATCACATCAATAACGGTTATTTATCCTTTGGTAGTGAGCTAAAATCAATATTAGCTGATGAAAGAGTAAAACGAAAAGTCGATTATCAGGCTATCTACGATTTTTTAAGTTTAATATATATACCGGAGCCTGCCACAGGTTTTGAAGGTATTTATAGTTTATTACCTGGTCATTATCTGGTGTTTGATGGAATTGAGAGCAAAACAATACAATATGATTTTCCCGAAAAGCTAACTCCATACGCTGATTCGGGAGAAGCGGAAAGAGAAGTAGAAAAAATATTAAAACGTGCTGTCAACCTGCAACTGGTATCAGATGTCCCTATTGGTACATTCTTGAGCGGAGGCATAGATTCATCAATAGTTACTGCTTTTAGTGTAGCAGAGTCAAAAGAAAAAGTAAATTCTTTTACTGTAAAATTTCCTGATCAGGACTTTGATGAATCATATTATGCAATGCAAATGTCAAAATATGCCGGAACAGTATATAATGAATTGCATATAGAACAAAAGGCGGTAGATGCGAACCTCCTAAAAGAGGTATTAGAGCATTTTGATCAGCCATTTGCAGACTCATCAAGCATTCCTACGCTGCTTATTTCAAAAATGATTCACAATAAGATCACTGTTGCTTTATCAGGAGATGGGGGCGATGAGTTTTTTGCAGGCTATGAAGTATCCTGGCGCTTCCCTTTTGCATTGAGATTAAAAAAAATCCCCGTTGTATTAAGAAAGATGGCAATAGCAATGTTGTTACCATTGAAATATATTTCTACGGTTCGCTTTCGTCAATATAAAAAGTTACTGGAAATCACATTCAATGATGAGCATGTGATTTTACAAAATTTCTTTTCATATCTGAAAGAAGATGAAAAAGAGGGCCTGTTCGAGGATGCTTTTTTGGTGAATAATAATGTTCAACCAACAACAAGGATATTCAAAAAATTATGGGATGAAAACCCAAGTGAGCAGGCCCTTGAGGATTATAGTAAAAGGTACAGCTTGCCGGGCGATATGCTAAAGAAAGTTGACATGATGAGTATGAAAGCCAGTATTGAAGTGCGTGTTCCATTATTATATGAAGATGTAATAACAGCTTCAAGAAAAATTCCAAGGCAATGGAAATATAAATTTGGCAAAGGAAAATTGATTTTAAGAAACATCCTTAAAAAATATGCTCCTGAAGAAGTAGTTAATAAAAAAAAGTGGGGGTTTGGTATCCCACTTGATAAATCTTTGACTCCTGATGCACTTGAATTCATTAAAGATACTTTGCATACAGACAAGGCATTAATATATGGTTTTATAAAAAAGGATAAAGCATATCAATGGCTCGATCTCTTTTTTTCAAATGCAAATGATCAACTTACAATAAGTAGAATCGGATTATACCACAGGGTATATATGCTTTTGTCTATTGAGCTGTGGCTACAAAAGTATAAACCTTGCTAGCAGTAGTAATAAAAGCCAACCCCCGCAAAATTCTTAATGCCTCCTTATAATAAAATATTGATCATTGGATTATTTCTCGACAAAGAGAAAAACATTCCAACGCAAGCTAATGAATTGTCAAATGTCTTGAGGAAGAATGGTTATCAGGTGATAACTGCATCTCACTATAAGAATAAAATATTAAGGTTATTGCACACTTTACTATTTATTTTTTATCGTAGAAATGAATATAAAATTGGTATTGTACAAGTGTATACAGGGATAAATGTGATTTTGGCATACATGGCGGCTACTTTGTTAAAAAGCCTAAATAAGAAATTGATTTTTGTGATAAGAGGAGGAGCCCTACCTGCCAGAATGAAAGTAAAACCCCGATTCTATTTAAAATTGCTTCGAAAAGCAAATATTATTGTTTGTCCTTCCAATTTTATGCTAAGATCTGTTGGAGAATATGGATTGTCAGCTATTCTTATTGAAAATGTCATTCAAGTCTCTTCTTATAGGTCTTATGAAAAGAAAAACCTGCAGCCGGTATTGTTTTGGATGAGAGCTTTATCGCCGGTTTATAATCCAAATATGGCCGTACTAGTTATTAACGAACTAAAAAATACCTACAATTATAAAAATGTAAAACTCTATATGGGTGGCCCCGACATGGGATTAAAACAAGACATTTTGGAAATGATACATAAATACGGTCTTAGGGATAATATTGAGCTGGTTGGGTTTTTAAACATGAAGAAAAAACAATACTTCGCAGCGCAGTGTGATATGTATGTCTGTACTAATAAAATTGATAATGCTCCGGTCTCTTTTCTCGAAATGATGGCAATGGGTCTGCCTATTATCAGCACAAACATTGGTGGTATCCCCGACCTGGTAACGGATAACGAAACAGCTATGCTTGTTAATGATGATGATTATAAAGCAATGGCTCAAAAAATTGATTATTTGATTGCCAATACTGATATAGCGAAGAAGTTAATAGCAAATGGTAAAAATTATATTGATAGGTTCTCTGAAAAAAATGTATTTCAGAAGTGGCAAACACTTTTACAAGAGGAATAAGCTAAATTTTATATAGATAAATGTGCGGAATATCGGGAATTATTCGTTTTAATGATGAACCAATAGAAGAAACAGTTGCTTTAAAAATGCGTGACAGTATTGCACATCGTGGCCCTGACGATGCTGGTATATATATGAATACGCGGGTGGCACTCGGGAATAGGAGATTATCTGTAATGGACGTGAGCGATAAAGGTAAACAACCCTTTTCGTCATCAGATGGCAGATACATCATCGTGTTTAATGGCGAGATATATAACTACAAGGAGTTTGTACCTGAATTAAAAAAAAAGGGCGTTCACTTTCGGTCTGCTACAGATACTGAGGTGTTGCTATATCTGTATATATATTATGGACCTGCGATGCTCAATAGATTAAATGGTATGTGGGCCTTTGCTGTTTGGGATAATGTTGATAATACATTATTCCTTTGCCGCGACAGGGTAGGCACTAAACCTTTATATTATAGTATTTACAAGAATACATTATACTTTGCATCAGAACAAAAAGCACTCTTTACTGCCGGTGTTCCTTGCAAAGTAGAAGAAAAATATTTTTATGAAATGTTTTACTATCGGTATGTAGCCGGAGAAAATACTTTTTTTAAGAATGTTTATAAGGTTTTACCCGGACATTACATGTACATCCGCCCTGATTGTAAAATTGAAAAATCAAGATATTGGCATTTGGGCGAGAGATCTTCTGCGGTAAAAATAGAAGGCGACATTTCCGAATGGTTTGGATATTATTTTGATCGCTCTGTCCGTTACAGGATGATAAGTGACGTGCCTGTTGGAATATTACTAAGTGGCGGTCTTGATTCCGGCTCTTTGGCCGCATCTGTTTTTCAGCAAGGGTATCAGAATATTAATACATATACTATAAGTTTCAAAGAATCTGAGCTGAACGAAACACCATTGGCCACAAATCTAGCAGCTGATTTTAAATTTAATTCTCATCATCTGTTCGTAGAAGGTGATAACTTGTACAATAACCTTTTAAAAGCAATATGGGCACACGATGAGCCATTGATACACCATAATGACCCGCACCTTGCCGCTATCGCTCAATATTCAAAAGCACATGTAAAAGTATTACTCTCGGGAGAAGGAGCTGATGAATTAATGGGCGGCTATATCCGCTATAAGCCATTAAAATACTGGGATAATCTACAGTTCTTTTCAAAATTTCTTAATATACCATATTTTAATAAAACCGATCGTTTCCGCAAATTGTTAAGCTATCTAGGAAGTGGAAATATTAACGATGCAATATTGTTGAACGCATCCAATTTTTACCCTGAGCACATTGATGCTGATTCTTTACAATACAGAAAGAACATACTAAAAGAAGCTGAAGAATATGTTGGAAATGATCCGATAAAACAAGCGCTTTATCTCGATCAGCACACATATATGGTCTCATTGCTTGAACGTGATGATAGGTCAACAATGTCAGAAGGAATAGAATGTAGAGAACCTTATCTCGATCCAACAATTATCGAAGGTCTTATGTCACTTCCTTCTTCTCATTTTGTAGCTGGCAAAAAAGGGAAAGCAATTCTAATGAATTCCATTGGTAAGAAATTACCATCTGCAACCAGGAATTATAAAAAAATAGGGTTAGGTGTTCCTTGGGAACGTTATTTAAGACAAGATGACCGCTATAAACAGGTGTTATATTCATTAAAACAAAGCGAAATACTAAATTCTGGTCTTTTTAATGACTTTAAAAAAGATGATTTGGTGAAAGCATTTTTTGCTGGCGACAATTCTAATAATATGTTGATCAGGTTTTTCTTCTTTGTAAGACTGTGGGAAACTGAATATTATAATAAGTTTTCTTAATGGGGTTTCTGCAAAAAATTTATAAGCATGTACCGGTATTTGCGCAAAACGTAATGGTATCAGTATATGGATATGGTTGGCGCAGAAGACGTTTTGGAGGTGTCTTTGAACAGGAATTTCGCGGATATAAGGAACGCGAAAATTTCACTGCTGCACAATGGGCAGAATATCAAAAAATAGAATTGATAAACCTGCTGGTATATGTAATCGATAACGTCCCGTTTTATAAGGAAAAATATACCAGGTTGAGATTTACTAAAGAACAATTTCGAAATTTCGAACTGGCTGACCTTGTTAAATTACCCTATCTTGACAAGGACGAATTAAGACAATTTGGAGACAATACTTTACTGGCATATAACAAACAGAAAGGGAATTTTTATGCAAGTAGTGGCAGTACCGGCACACCAACCAGGATTTATTTTTCTCCGCTCATGCATCAAAAATGGAGCGCAGGTTTTGAGGCTAGAATTAGGAATTGGGCCGGATTAGACCACTTTATGCCCAGGGGAATGATTGGAGGAAGAAGAGTACTTCCCGAGGGTGAATCAAAAGGTCCATTCTATCGTTACAATTTGGCAGAGAAGCAGGTTTATTTTTCGGCCTACCACATATCACCGGCAAATACACCTGGTTATGTCCACGCTATCGACAAACACAAACTGGTTTATATGACAGGTTATGCAATGAGCAATTATTTTCTGGCTCGTTTTATTAACGACTTGTCAATCAAAGCTCCCCAATTAAAAGCAGTCATCACATCCAGCGAAAAACTTTCTGGTGAGATGAGAGATGAGTTTTTTAAAGCCTATGGTTGTCGAACATATGATACCTGGAGTGGGGTTGAAGCTTGCGGGATCATCAGTGAATGTGAAAAAGGGAGCCTGCATATAAGCCCTGATTTGGCTATTTTAGAAGTGCTCGATGAAAATGGGCAGCCCGTAAAAAAAGGAGAAACAGGCGAGCTTGTTTGTACCGGGTTCTTAAATTATGATCAGCCACTAATAAGATATAGAATTGGAGACAAAGTTACTTTATCAGATAAAACATGCTCATGCGGCAGGGACATGCCTGTGATAGAAGAAATAGTAGGCAGAACTGAAGATGTTGTAATAGGTAAAGATGGTCGTGAAATGGTTAGGTTTCATGGCATCTTCATTGATATTATGTCTATTATACAAGGACAGGTTATACAAGAAACGTTGGACCATATCATTGTGCGTGTTGCAGTGTCAAAGCCATTGTCAATAAGCGAAAAGGAATTGATCAGGAAGAGAGCAGTAAGTCAGTTAGGCGATATCAATGTAGAAATACAAGAAGTAAATGAGATTCCAATTGGTGCAAATGGGAAATATAGGGCCGTTATTTCTAAAGTTAAACAAAGAGGTATTATTAAATGAAAATACTCACTATTATAGGCGCACGTCCCCAGTTTGTAAAAGCAGCCATATTGTCAAAGGAGTTTGCTAAACATGATTTCATACACGAGGTGATTGTGCATACGGGCCAGCACTTTGATAATAATATGTCTGCCGTTTTCTTTGAAGAAATGCAGATACCCAAGCCACAATACGAGCTTAATATAAATGGAATGGGGCATGGTGCAATGACAGGCAATATGATTGAGCAAATAGAAAAAGTAATACTATCTGAACAGCCTGATGCAGTATTAGTATATGGAGATACAAATTCTACCCTTGCAGGAGCATTAGCAGCTGCCAAGCTCAATATTCCGGTATTGCACGTAGAAGCAGGTTTGCGTAGTTTCAACATGAGAATGCCTGAAGAAATTAATCGTATCCTTACAGACAGGATAAGCACTTTATTATTTTGCCCTACAGATGTTGCTATGGCTAATTTGCTTGCAGAGGGTTTTGCGAATTATCATTGTAAATTTCTAAAAGTTGGAGATGTAATGGAAGACGCAGCCTTGTATTATAGTAAGTTAGCAACGGGTACATCATCAATAATAAACGATTTAAGTCTCACAAATACCCGGTTTGCACTATGCACTATCCATCGTGCTGAAAATACCGACAATCTAAATAACCTACGTGCTATCATTCAGGCACTTAATGATCTGAACAATACTATTAAGGTCGTTTTACCATTACACCCCCGCACAAAAAAAATATTGCAGCTAAATAATATTTCCACGTCTTTTACGCTGATCGATCCTATTGGCTATTTCGATATGTTACAACTATTACAGCATTGTTCATTGGTATTAACAGATAGTGGTGGCTTGCAAAAAGAAGCATTTTTCTTCAATAAATATTGTATCACACTGCGTGAAGAAACAGAATGGGTAGAATTGATAGAGAATGGCTATAACTACATTGCAGGTACAGATCCGGATAAAATAATACAACTGGCTGAAAGTTTGTACCCCAAACCCTTTCCGCCTAAAAAAGACTTATATGGCAGCGGTCATGCAGCTGCAAATATTACCGGGGTTATACTTGATTATTTCGGAAAATAGTGAAGATCCTCTTTCTTACACAATACTACCCGCCCGAAACCGGCGCACCGCAAAATAGGATACATAGCCTTGCTTGTTATCTTAAATTGAAGGGCGTCGCGGTAGAAGTACTTACTGCTTTGCCAAACTATCCGAAAATGGAAATTTTTCCGGAATATAAAGGCAAAGCAAACATGCATGAAGACATCGACGGAGTAAAAGTGTATAGGGCCGGCATTTACGTTAAAAAGAGTAAAAGTGTAATAGCAAGATTGCTTAATTATTTCTCATTTGTTTTTTCTTCTATGTGGATGGGGCTTCGATTACAGCGATACGATTTTATTATTTGTGAGTCCCCTCCTTTATTTCTTGGTATTTCTGCGTATATGATCTCTCGTTTTAAAAGATCAAAACTGATTTTCAACGTTTCTGATTTGTGGCCCGAAAGTGCAGAAAAACTTAAGATAATAAGTAATAAAGCATTATTGGGACTAGCATACAGGTTGGAATCTTTTTTGTATAAAAGATCGGTTATTGTTACAGGACAAACACAGGGCATTATTGCCAGTATTTGCAGCAGATTCCCTAAAGTAAAAACATATTGGTTACCTAATGGTGTTGATTTTAGAATGTTTACACCGGCTGCAACTGACAAAGCATGGAGGCTATCCAAAGGGTTTTCAGATAACGACTTTATATTGCTATATGCAGGTGTGCTGGGTCATGCGCAAGGGCTTGAAATAATATTACATGCTGCTGAAAAACTGAACGCGTATACGAATATAAAATTCGTCATCATGGGAGACGGCCCAGAAAAAGATACGCTTTGGAAAATAAAAGAAGAAAAAAAACTTACCAATCTCTTTTTTGAGCCAAACACTCCAAGACATTTAATGCCATCTGTTATTTCTTCTATTGATGCAGCTATAATCCCTCTTAAAAAATTGGACATTTTTTTAGGTGCTATCCCCTCAAAAATATTTGAACCATTGGCATATGGGAAACCAATTTTATTAGGTGTAGATGGGGAAGCCAAAGATTTATTTATAGATAAAGCAAAAGGAGGCATTTTTTTTGAACCTGAAAATGCAGATGCACTTGCAAACGCAGTTATTGAAATATATAATAATAAAGAGCTGGCTCAAACATTAGGCAATAATGGTTTGCAATTTGTAAAGAAAAATTTTGACAGGGAAAAGATTACACACGATTTTTTGAATGTTCTTAACGCAATATGAAGAAGGAACTGCTTAATAAATATTTACGTTGGGATGCAGAAACTTGGGGCATTGGTTTAGACGCTATATTAGGTAGACTTCAGAAGGGTAATGGTAAAAAGGCACTGGAATTAGGCTGCAACTATGGTGGCATATCAGCATGTCTATTACACGAAAAGCAGTATACGATCATTTGTTCAGATATTGAAGATCCTACGGAAAAAGTTATAAATTAACATCCTGAAGTTAAAAATAATAAGGATCTTACTTTTGATGTTGTTGACGGACTGAACATTAAATATGCAGATAACAGTTTTGATCTTGTTATATTTAAGTCGGTATTAGGCCATATAGGTGAGATTCATAAGCAAAAGCAATTCATTGAAGAAATATATAGAGTGCTGAAACCGGGTGGCATTTTTTGTTTTTTAGAAAATAGTAAGGCCTCTCGTTTGCATCACTTCGCAAGGAAAAAATTTGTTAAATGGGGTACTACTTGGAGATACATAACTATTAATGAAATGAAAAACTTCCTTGCTCCGTTTAAAAATGTTGATATCAGAGCATGTGGTTTTTTTACTGCTTTTGCTAAGTCTGGTATCTTGCATACGTTTGCAAGGATTTTTGATAAGATATTGGTACCGTTTATACCACAAAATATGAGGTATGTGATGTATGGAATTGCAATAAAATGATGATTCAAATAATATTTAAAAATGAATATCCCCTTTTCTCCACCATATATTGATAAAGACATTGAAGACGAAGTGCTCGATAGTCTTCGTAGTGGCTGGATAACTACTGGACCTAAAGTACGCGACCTCGAACTGTTATGTGCAAAACTAACAGGTGCGGAAAAAGCAGTTGGCGTCAATTCATGGACATCAGGGGCTACCCTGGTTATGAAATGGTTGGGTATTGGCCCGGGCGATGAGGTAATAATTCCTGCATATACTTATTCAGCAACAGCACTTGTGGTATTGCATACAGGGGCAAAACCTGTTATGGTAGATGTTTTAGAAGATTTTACGATAGATCCGGCTAAGGTAAAAGAAGCGATTACTGGTAAAACTAAGGCAGTGCTGGCAGTTGATATTGCTGGCTGGCCTTGCAATTATAATGCTATTCGTGATATTATTTCATCGAAAGAAGCAATAAGTAAATTCAACCCTTCCAATGAAATTCAGAAAAAATTCGGCAGAATAGCTTTAATATCAGATGCTGCTCATTCTTTGGGAGCTACATATCATGGTAAGCCTGCTTCTATGGCATCAGATATTACTATATTCTCATTGCACGCAGTTAAAAATGTCACTACCGCTGAAGGGGGTATCATATGTTTACATCTTCCTGCGCCTTTCAGTAACGAGGAAGTATATAAATGGATGAAGCTGAATTCGCTGAACGGACAAACTAAAGATGCATTTACAAAAACGCAGGGTGGCGGTTGGAAGTATGATATAGTTTCGCAGGGCCTCAAAATAAATTTACCTGATATTTGTGCTGCTATAGGTCTGGCACAACTAAAAAAATATCCTGGTTTGCTACTACCCGAACGGGAGAGAGTGTTCAATCATTATGCCACATTCTTTAAAGATAAAGAATGGGCTATTACACCACCCTCCGAAGACAATGAGCGTAAATCATCATTTCATTTATATCCTTTACGCATTAAGGGTATTACAGAAGAACAGCGCGATGAGATCATCCAAAAGATTACAGCTACGGGCGTGTCAGTAAATGTTCATTTTATTCCTATGCCAATGTTGTCTTTGTTTAAAGGCTTAGGGTACGATATAAAAGACTATCCGCAGACATATCAAAACTATGCTCACGAAATATCATTGCCAATATATCCGCAACTCACCAATGAGCAGTGTGCTTATATAGAGCAACAACTCGAAAAAGCATATAACGAAGTAGTATGATTCGCTTACTTGACATCATCTTTTCATTCCTGGGCTTATTAATACTAAGCCCTGTTTTGTTACTAATTGCAATTGCTATAAAATTAAATTCTTCTGGACCTGCAATATATAAGCAACTACGTGTCGGTAAGCTCGGTAAAGAATTTACATTGTATAAATTCAGGTCTATGCGTATGAATGCTGATAAGTTAGGGCTCTTAACTGTTGGTGGTCGTGATAGCAGGATTACATCTGTAGGTTTTTTTGTCAGGAAATATAAACTGGACGAACTTCCTCAGCTATGGAATGTTTTCATCGGCAACATGAGTATCGTTGGCCCTCGCCCTGAGGTAAAAAAATATGTAGACCTATATACCCCCGAGCAATTACAAGTATTGAATGTTCGCCCCGGCATTACCGATATGGCTTCTATAAAATATAAGAATGAGAGCGAGGTATTAAAACAACAGTCAGACCCTGAGAAGTATTATATAGAACACATTATGCCTGAAAAAATTGATCTCAACAAGAATTTTATTACTAACCCAAATGTATTTAACTACGTAAAAATTATTTTTTTAACCATCGCAGGTATATTTAAACACTAAATGAATTTGCATAAATAAAAAAGCCCCGGCATTCGGGGCTTTTTTATTGTGAAATAATATTATCTAATACCTTTCAAGATTTTCATACACGGAATTAACACTTACGTATTCAGGCACAAGGTCTTTCATCTGGCCTACAGTTTCTAATGTATAGTGCTTTTTTGCACTGACTATTAATCTGTCTATTTTATTACTTACATCATTAAAATCATACTCCCTCACTTTGGCTATCAATATTTTATCATGATAGGTATGCACCGTATTTTCGGCAATGTTCAGTAGCTCTTCATATAGTTTTTCTCCCGGTCTTAGCCCGGTATAGACAATATCAATATCCACACCCGGTTGTTTACCGGTGAGCAGTATCATTTTTTTAGCAAGATCAACTATTTTCACTGGCTCACCCATGTCAAACACAAATATCTCTCCTCCTTTACCCATTGCCGCTGCTTCAATTA
>Ga0207135_1039_pt1 | contig 15769 bp, 16 predicted proteins | sample Alteio_BWMinHeat_10_FD_153530 | JGI IMG/M metagenome (GOLD analysis project Ga0207135, IMG submission 153530) | Enriched cells from forest soil in Barre Woods Harvard Forest LTER site, Petersham, Massachusetts, United States -... | ecosystem: Environmental > Terrestrial > Soil > Temperate forest >...
CTACCATCCTTTCAATGTGTGATCCATACGAACGCGTGCAGGTGCAGACTATGGGCTGGTTTTCCCTCCGGCAACATCCCTCTGCCTTTTGTTAAAGGCTTGTTCCTCCGAGGGGACGCAGATTTCCTGCTCAAGCTCCAGTTTCGGATTCAGTTTCCAGGTCTTCACTTCGCTGACCCAAGGCTGCGTATAAGTCTTGGGGTCAGTTAAGGTCATAGTGAGCTGTAAAGTCGTGTAATCCACGCGCCGGAAGCGCTCTTCCAGGCGCATCTCATCGCTGTGCGGATCGCCAAAGTGATCGAGCCAGCTCCTGTCGTCAAAGTCGGTGGACGCGACGACGAAAGTATTACCTTCCCATCTTCCAACGGAGTATCCATTCCATAGTGGTAACACCAAATCCTTAGGAGCCGCGCGGCCATCGGTCCAGATGGTGCGCCACACTTCGTGATATTGGAAGTGTTGTACCACCCTGTTGGGAAGCTGGATGATCTCCATGGGTCTTACCGGATCAAACATGATGCGTGGGTAGCCGGAGGGATCGCAATTCCCGATGGGATCATTCCCGAAGGCGGGGGGAATGGCTCGGCGCCCATATCCGGGTTTTGTCTCGTTGAACTTGGCCTGGCCCCAAGCAGTCATGGGAGGAGTGTCACTGCTGAGCGTAAATATTTTTTGGCGCTGTAATACCCAAACTCCGGAGAGATCATGCGGATCAAAACGTGGAGTCACTGGTGCCTGTTCCTTTGTTGAGGCTTCGTTGTCCGAACGACCCTTCTTTACGGCTTCGGGGGCTTGCGGTCGTGGCGGGGTTTGACCCGATAGGTGAAAAGAGAAGGCCGAGAGCAACACTAACCCAATCGTTATGGCTGTGAGGTGATTCTTCACCCTTGAGTCTCCTTTACTCGAGGGCAGCGCCCGTCAAGGTCTTTACCTGCCCGTTGGGGAACTCGATCTTCACGAGGAATCCACGAGGAGTGTGAGCCTTGGAGGGCCAGACGGTTACCGTGACCTCGTCGCCTGGCTTGAGGCTATTTCTTGTCCATCCACTTTTTGCAAGAGCGCTGGGATTTGCAGTTTCGGCTCCCCAATTCACGGCGTCTCCCTTTTCGTCTTTAACGTCAAAAAAGATCTGCGAGTGGGGATTCGACCACACAAACTCCGTCACGGTTCCCTTCAAGACGACCGGCTTTTCCATATCGTACGAGACGTGAGATCCGTGATGCGCGTAAATCGGCGAGACGGGAAGCAGACCGAGTAGCACTAGGCACATTGCCATCTTCATTTTCATGCGCATCTCCTGAAGACTCCGACGGAATTTGTATACGGCTTTGGCGGCTCGCCCGCAATATACGCTTGGCCAACCGCATTCGCAATGTCCGGCATGTGATTCACCCGAAAACCGCACCGCTGCATAGGCGATCGTCAGAAAGTGTTAAACAATCAAGATTTTCTGTAGTCGAACTGCGGATCGACCACTTTGCGGGCGGTTTCTGCCCCAAAAACCGGCAGCATTGGCTCTGTGAGGAGCCCGATTTGCTTAAGAACCGAAGCCTGGTCCCAATAAATGTGCTCGTGCGCGAGCTTGCCCTCTCGGAATCGCACGATGGCAACCAACGGAACTTCAACGCGGCGATTGGTGGGAGGAATGCCAGGCAGCATCCAAGGAATCTCTTGTGTGTGCGTGAAAGAGAAGATCATTTCATCAACGAGTTGGTTCCCGCCGACGGTGCGTGAAACAGGTGTAAGTGTAGTGTCGGGCGGCATAGCAGGAATAAAGTCGCGCGAATAGAAAGCCCGCAGGGCGCGTTTCCCAAACCCTCCGGTCATCACCGGCACGTGATTTACATAGGCGTCCTCTACCATGGTGGCCAGTGTGGCCTCGGGGTCACGTGTCACGAACTCATGGTTTGTGTGTTCTTCCCAGAGTTTGGATAGATCGGCTTCCGGTATGGAGGCTGCCTTCTTGCCAGCCGACCTCAATTTGCGCGTCCGAGCCGTCTTTTTCGCTGCCAAACTTCGTTTTGTGGGCATGGGGCTTCCTCTTATGCAGAACTCATATGGCGCCGCTCTTATAACTCTTAACTTCGGGGCGTTCAAGTCGTTCGCCTGCGAGGTCAGTTTGGAATTGGATGGTCCTGAAGCCAACGTATGACTTGATCGGCGCTCTCGTTTGGCGGAAACACTGGATAGAAGACATGCTCTATTCGTCCATCTCGGACGATCAACGTTACGCGTTTTACGAGTCGCCTCCCGTCCACTTCAAAAGTCGGCAGGCGTAACGCATCGCATAACTCGAATTTATCGTCGCTGAGGATTTCGAATGGAAGCTGGAGGCGGTTGGACATCTCACGCTGATATTCAGTCGTTTGAGTGCTAATGCCGAACACGTCGGCCCTGAGCCGCGACAGATCTTGATGATGATCGCGGAAGCTGCACGTCTGGGGAGTGCACCCACGCGCACCTGGGATTGCGTCCCATCCTTCGGGCAGCGGTTTTCCTGGCACTCCGGTCATCGGATAGCAGTAAATCACCGTTCTTGGCGCACTCAAATCCGAAAGGTCGACCATCCTGCCCGCTGTGGAGTGAAGACAGACCTTGGGCATTGTCATGTTCAGGAGATGATCCGCCGCACCGTCGTCAACCGGTCGAGGCAGATCAGAGGGTAGCGGGAAGTCAGTTCGTTGCTGCATACCACGCTCCTCCTCTCTGGCTGGAAGGCAAACGTTTGCGCTCCGCTTTCCAGCTTAACTGATTGGCAGTGATACGCCCATCAATTCGGCTTAAGCAGCTTCGGAGATTACACCCTTTTTCACCAATTCCCGCTTATCGCGGTATGGCCGGGCGCGAACTATGAAGCGGGCCAGGCACAAGTCAGTTTCTATTTGCGGATTGGCAACGTTTATTGCCAAAGAGCGGGAATGCGAACCAACAAATGTCGTAATCTCGGCGAAGTAATCTTGTGGTTTTAGCAATGCAAGAGCATATTCATATGAAGATGTACGAGTTAGGAATCTTTATTGGTTAAGCGACTGGCCAATTCGTTCTTGCCGAAAGATGTTGCGTTGTTCGGGCTTCTGACTCTCGGCTATTTCATTGCTGCCAGGCTCGGATTGAAACTCGCATTGGTGCAGCCGTTTGCGACTCCCATGTGGCTTCCCGCCGGTGGCGCGATTGCGGCATTTCTTGTTTTTGGGTATCGCGTGTGGCCGGCGGTGTTAGTTGGATCTTTTCTTGGCCACGTAACCGCTTTGGGTTTAGTAAGCGCATCTTTCCTTGTCCCTGTCGGAGCTACTCTTGAAGGACTCGCAGGCGCTTACCTCGTCAATAGATTTGCTCACGGTGTGAAGGCTTTTGATACGGCGAAAGATGCGCTGCTGTTTGCGTTTTTCACATGTATTTGTGCCCCGTCCATAAATGCCGCGGTCGGCATCGTTGTAAATTATTTTGGTGGGCACGCCAGCATGGCCAATTCTGCAATCATAGTGCTCTCTTGGTGGCTTTCGCATGGTATCGGCTCCCTAGTGGTGGCACCCTTCTTAATATTGTTGATAGGTACTTCTCACCATCGATTGAATCTGAGCGACCTCATTGAGTTAATGGCCCTACTCCTCGGGCTAATTTTTATTTGTTTGCTTGTGTTCGGCCCACTTTCCATTTCGCTGAATGAGAAACACCTTGTACGGGCGTGGCTTTGCGTACCTTTCTTAATGTGGGCGGCGTTCAGGTTCTGTCCGCTGGAGGCTGCCGGAACCACACTCATACTATTCGGGAGTGCGATTTGGGGCACCTTGCATGGATATGGCACGTTTGTGTCGAAAAACCTGATGATTTCCTGGGCCCTGTTGAACACTTTCGTTGGGGTTATCGGTACGATGACTCTAGTGATCGCCGCGCTGGTTGTCGAGCGAAGGCGAATCGAAGAGGAACTGCTTGGAGTGCAAAGCCTATTGCAAGCGGAGGTCGAAGGAAAGACTCAAAAGCTTGCTGAGACCGTTCAGGCCCTGGATGTGGAGGTTGCCGGTCACGCGCGAACCAAGAGGTCGCTGCGGGATAACCAAGAACAGGTCCGCCTGCTAGTAGCCAGAACCAAGGTTGAGGAAAGGATACAGCAGGTTCAAACGCAGGGAGAGGGGCAGAAATGATCATCGGAGAACGGTTAAGGAATATCAGAGAAGAAAAAAAGCTTTCGCAAGGTGACATCGAGCGCAAAACAGGGTTGCTTCGTTGTTACATTTCCCGTGTCGAGAACGGCCACACAGTACCCTGCGTTGAAACTCTTCAGAAGTTCGCCCACGCCTTGGAAGTCCCGATGTACCAACTGTTTTATGATAGCCAGGAGCCGCCCGATTTACCTGATTTATCGAAGCGCAACTCTGCTGACGCTACTATGTGGGGCAGTTCGGGCAAAGATGCACGCGTACTTGCCAAGTTCCGACGCTTGTTCAGCCGCCTAAAACAGGATGACCTGGGATTAGTGCTTGTCATGGCGCAGCAGATGCAGCGACGTAAAAACCCTTCAAAGTGACGACTTGTGCGGGAAACAATCGGGTTCGCCGGCGCGATCTTGCCAGCCTTGCGGTGCAGTCGTAGTGAAGTTCAGCGTGCCGCTGAGCGACGCGGCCGTATCACCATTCACAAAACCGCTGTAGGTGACATTGTCGATTGACCGTACACCTGCACCGCATTCGGTTCCGTGATCGTCAGCGCAACGGGACTAGCTCCGCCTCCGTTCAAGAAAATCGTTTGAGTTTGGCTGAAGATCGGGAATAGCGGCGAAATTGACACGGCAGAGGTCTGCGGTTCGAGCCCGCACGGGCCTACCATCCTTTCCGCGAATCCCCTGGACGCGCCTGCCCTACTTCACCTCAAGTTTCTTGTCGGGATCGGGCCGCACAATAAGGTACGTTATGTCGCTCTCGGTGCTGGCCCAGCCATGTGGCACACCGCCGGGGATGATAACAATGTCTCCCTTGGCAATGCGGCGCGATACGCCGCCTTCAATGCCGGTGCTCGCGACGTCCGTCCAATTTCCCAGAGTTGACTGCCTCGGCGTCGCGGGCTTTTTCAGAGTGCCGCCGGTCACCAGCGTGCCCGCGCCCTCCAGCATGTAGTAGACCTCAGAGACGTTGGTTTGGTGCACAGTTGCGTTGGGCGGAGCGCTCTTCGGCCGGAAAACGCCGAATATGCCGACGCGGTAGCCTCCCGTATCGACCACGCGCATGGGCCGATCGCTATTGCGATCCTTCGGCGCGTCTTTGATAAACGCCTGCACCTGCGCAGCGGTGATGTCTGTAGCGGCCTTCGGCGCCTGTGCCTTGGCCGAGCCTGCGACGAAAAGCAGCAACATTCCCAGCATTGTTTTGCGCATCAGAAGCTCTCCTTTTTTGTGGTTATGAGCAAAGCGGTAGCGATGGCGGGAGGATAACACATCCGCGGTCATTACAACTCGCGAGCGGCCGCGGCGGGCACGACGTGGCGGCGCGTGGCGATCCAGTTCACGAAGGCAACCGCCCCTGTCGCCAAAATCCACGCAAGCTCCTCGCGGGTTATGCGCGTGAGGAGAGCGAGCATCAATGCGATACCAACCGCGGCAAAGATCCGACCAAACGGAAGCCGGTAAGCGGCAGCGTCAGGTTGTTTTCGGCGCAAAGCTAATAAACCCGCACACACCAGCCCATATGTGGTCAGCCGGGACGCCGACGAGAGCACCACATTCCATCGGAAATTACCGAGGGTAGCGAGCGCCCACAGCGACACCGCAAATATGAGAATCGAAACGTATGGCGTTCGGAACCGATTGTGGACTGCGGCGAAGACGGGCGGAAGATCGCCTTGTTCCGCCAGCGCGAACGTTGTGCGCGGAACGTGCACCATGTTGGCGCTCAAGTAGCCAAATAAGGCCAGCAGCGCGCTAATCGCGATGAACGCTGCACCCGCCGGGCCGAGGAAAACCTCCGCGGCCATCGCCAGCGGCCGATCCGTTTGCGCCGGATCCGGCAGCACGCGGATGACGACGATTTGCACCAGGACGTAAATGAGCGTGACGCTTAAAAACGCGATCAGCATTGCAAACGGCACGTCGCGCTGCGGATCGCGCGCTTCAGACATGGGAACCAGCGCGCCTTCGAATCCTCCATAGGCAAAGAGCAGTACGAGCGATGCGTTAAACCAATCGGTTGCCGTGGCGACGTTCGGATTGGCGAGCGTCACGGCCGGATGAGCGAAGCCATAGACCAGTCCCGCTACAGCGAAAAGCAGCAGCGGCGCAATCTTTGCAATCGTAAACGCGGAGCTCAGGTGCGCGCCTACCTTGACACCCAACAAATTGACGCCGGTAATCACGACGAGAATGGCGGCGGCGAGCAGAGAGCGCTCGAGCGGTCGCTGCGCCGATAACCAGAAGTAGCCGAGATATGTAGAGAAAAGATTGATGGCCGCGGCCGCAGCCGTCAGCCGCGAAAGCCAATGGAGCCATGCCACCTCAAGCGCCAGCAAACGGCCAAAAGCAACGCGCGTGTAGAGGTAAGGTCCGCCGGCTTGACGAAATTGCGAGGCCACTTCGGCGAAGCAGCCCATGATCATCCCGACGCCCACTGCGGCCACGAGATAGGCGAACGGGCTTTGACGGCCCAGATCGGCTGCGACGATTGCGGGCAACCCAAAGATGCCGCTGCCTATGATCGAGTTTATAACCAGCGCCGCGAGCCCCCAGCGGCCAATGGCTCTTACGAGGTGCGTTGATTCGCTTGGGCTCACTTCTGCGGGTTCTTTGGGTCGGCGGGTGGCCGCAAGCCCACGAACTTACTGTGCGGCGCGCATCCGTTGGCCGATGAGCAGTGCAGGATTAGCGCCGGGCCGCGGACGGAATTTCTCCGCGCGGCCGTTATTGACTTCGGCGAGATAGAGATTGCCCTCCGGATCCACGCTCATTCCGTGCACGTTCCACAAAGCGCCCGGCCAATCGCCTTGGCTGCCCCAGGAATAAAGATAGTGCCCGTCGAGATCGAATTTGATGATCTTGGCCGTGGTGCCGTCGGCGATCCAGACACTCCGGTCCGCTGCCATGTAGAGGAACTGCGGCGTTGAGGGCTTTCCTGTGGTCCATTGATCGAGGAATTTCCCGTTCTCATCGAAGATCTCGATGCGATGGTCGGCGCGATCGGTTACGAAAACGCGGTGCGTCGTCGGATCAAAGACGACTCCGTGCACGTCTTTAAAAACACTCGGCCGCATATCGTCCGGCGGATTCGAAGGCTGGCCAAAAGTCATCAGAAATTTTCCGTCTTTATCGAATTTCACAACGCGCGTATTGCCGTAGCCGTCTGTGACGAACATCGTCCCGTCGGGAAGCCAGTTGATGAAGGTAGGCCGGTTGAAGTGCTTCTCATCGTTGCCCGGTTGATTGGGTGTGCCGAGCGTCTTCACTAATTGCTTGCCGTCATGCGTGAATTCATAAATCGCGTGGCCCTGGTCGTCCACCACCCAGACGTGTTTATCCGGATCATAAGGGTTGATGGTGACGTAGTGCGGGCGCTTGAGCGTCGAATCCCATTTGGTCCAGTCTTCGATCATGTTGCCGTTCGCGTCCACGACTACGATGCAATGCTCCCACCGCGCGTCCACGCCAAGCTTCCCGTCCCACACGGGATTGCCCGCGGCAGTGACCGGCCCGACCGAAGCGTTGCGAAAAGGAAGCTGCGCAACAGGAAACGAGATGCTGGGGCCGACCTTCGGATAAGGGACTTCTTCGGGACGCTTCATCGCCGGAATTTCGCCGCGTTCCAGAATGAAAACGCGATTGGCGCTCTCGGCAAAAACGCTCTCCACTGCTCCCCAAGTCCATTTTTCATGTCCCGGCAGGGAAGTGATCGGCTTGGGCCAGTCGGGCACAACTTCGTATGGCCCCCAGATGTCCTGCGTATTTTTCTCTCCCGCAATCGCGGCGGCGCTGAAGTTTGGCTTGCCCTGCGCCTCAACACTGCGAATCTTTCTCTCCAGCAATATTCCTGAGAAGAAGCCCGCTACCGTCATTGTCATCGCGAGTAGCAGTCCACCTGTGCGCCTGGTCATATTTCCTCCTCGGCTCGTCTCATCGGCGCCAATAATAGCAAGCGACCAAGCCGCGCGCATTCCGGAATATCTTGGAAGAAAGCGGAGAATCGCAAAAGAAAGTGACCGAAGAGAATCGGCCTTACAGTAATGCCTGTGGCCTTCTGCTGGTTAAACACTTGAAGCGAATTGTGCGCACTCATTTTAGTCTCCAAACTCATTTATGTTCGAGGCTAAAACGTCGTACTTTAGGCATCCTACATTAAACTGACGCTACCTTTTTTTTGGGCTGTTCAGCGGTAAAACATGCCCCAGATACCATCGAAAATTACTGCTAATCCGACTAAAAACCAAAATATTCTCCTGATTGAGGACTCCTCTAGCGGTGGAACAACCTGCCTAGCGACTCCAAGGCTTCCCTCATAGAACTTAGTGTTGCGGCGCAGTGCGAGCACGGCCATGACAATACCTATAAGGATTTCCGTCAGTTCCCGCCATCCCGAGGAGCAAAAACAAAAAGCCCGTTCCCCGAGGCAATGGAGACGTACTGTTTGCCATCCACCTCGTAGCTGATTGGGCCGGCAATAATCTCGCCGCCGAGATTCACCTTCCAGAGCAGCGCGCCGGTGCGCGCATCGAGCGCCTGAAAATAGCCCTCACGGCCACCCGAGAAGAGCAGATCAGACGCCGTGGTCAAAATTCCGCTCACGTTGACGTCGTGCATGTCAAAACTCCACTTCCGTTTTGCTGTGTGCGGATCGAGAGCGATCACCGCGCCGCGGCCCAATGCTTCGGTGTACGTATTGACGGGACTCGACCGTTGACCCACGGGATTGTCGGCGCCGGGAATCGGGGCAGCATTAGCACCGCCGGTATAACGCAGGCCTTCCCTGTAATCCACGTCGACGCCAGTAAAAACCGTCGAGTAGTTTTCCCAGGTGGAAAGATAGAACATTCCGGTGCGCGGACTATACGATGGCGAATACCAGTTCGTCCCGCCTTGGATGCCGGGAAAAGTCGGCTTGCCCGCGGGTTGCGGTGTGGGAATTGGTCTCCCCTTCGCGTCCAGGCCGCTCGCCCAGTTCACTTTCACGAATGGCCCGCCGTTGAGAAACTTCCCTGTCGTCCTGTCCAAAACATAAAAGAAGCCGTTACGATTCCCCCAAAGCATCAGCTTGCGCGGGCTTCCGTTCCAATCCATATCCGCGAGAACTGGAATCTGCACGGAGTCATAATCGTAAGGATCGTTTGGCGTGAACTGGAAATACCACTTCAGCTTTCCGGTATCGGGATCGAGAGCGACAACGCAATCGGAATAGAGGTTATCTCCGGGACGTTGTCCCGGATTCCAATCCGGCCCCGGATTTCCGGTTCCCCAATATGTCAGGTTGAGATCGGGATCATAAGAGCCCGTAAGCCAGACGGCCGCGCTGCCGTGCTTCCAATCATCGCCCTTCCATGTTTCGTGCCCCGGCTCGCCAGGATTGGGAACTGTGTTGAACCGCCAAGCCTCTTTGCCGCTGTGCGCTTCGTAAGCCGCGATGAAGCCGCGAATACCATATTCGCCGCCGGCCACGCCGACGATCACTTTGTCCTTTACTACCAGCGGCGCGAGCGTCATGGCATAACCCGCGCCCGCATCGGCCAGCTTGTTGTTCCAAATCGCGTGGCCGTTCTTCGCATCAATGGCCACGAGATGCGCGTCGACTGTAGCCATGAAGAGCGTATCTCCGAGGATGGCCACGCCGCGATTCACGATTCCGCAGCAGGGGCGGGACTCGGGAGCCGTAGCGTAGTGGTACACCCAAAATGCGCGCCCCGTTTTTGCGTCGAGCGCCACCACGTCGTTGGGCGACTGCGTAAGGTACATGATCCCGTCTACGACCAGTGGTGTCGTCTCGAATTTTTGCAGCGACTGCGCCTGAAATGCCCATTTCAGCTCGAGGTTCTTAACGTTCGCCGCGTCGATCTGCTTTAGCGGGCTATACCGTTGGCTCAAGTAAGTCCCCGAATAGGTTAGCCAGTTTTGTGGCTCATCGGCGGCCCGAAGCAGCCGCTCGGAGCTAACCTGAGCGCCCAGCACGCCCGGAAGCAGCAAGGCCAAGCAAAAAAGAGACGCGGGATACATTTTCCTAAGCATCTTCCTAATCATCGCAGCCTTTTCAGCATGAGCAGGTAAGCAATCAAATCTGCCATTTCCTGTTCACTCATTTTGCCTTTGTAAGAGGGCATGGTGGATGTCGTGAGCACGGTGTATTCGCGCAGGTTCGCCTTATCCAAAGACAGCAGATGCTCTTGGTCGTCGATGAGCTGAACCGAATACGTGTCTTCGTTCAGCCGCCTGCCATTAATGACTTTGCCGTCTTTTGTGACCGCGCGCACGGAACGGTTCACCGGCAGCATCATTCCATTGGCATCGAGAAGTTTACGTTGCAGGAAGTCCGCGCTGCGCAGGGCGCCAATTTCGCTCAAATCGGGAGCGACTCGCGGGCCCTTGCCGTTGACGCGATGGCAATTCATGCAGCCACCCGCGCCCTCAAACCACGCCCGCCCGCGGTTCGCGTCGCCCAGATTGCCCGCGTGCGAATCAAAATTGCGCATGTTGCGGATGTAAGCGACGATGGCAGTGACTTCCGACGGATCGAACCGGAATGGCGGCATGGCCGTGCCCGGGATTCCGTTGGCCAGCACAGCGCGCAAATCCTGGTCAGAGGAAGCACGCCGCAACTGGCCTCCGCCCAAATCCACGCCGCCGATTTGAGTGCCGTTCGCGCCGTGGCAGGCCGCGCACTGCGCTGCGTAAATCTGCGCGCCATAGCGAATGTCGGCCGGAGCATACGTGACTGCGCGATCCTGAGCGCGGCCCATAAAGGCACACGCCACGCTCAGTAGTAGTGCTGGAGCACTGACGACTAGCCGATTCCACCACCGCTGTCCGAGGTTGTAGCGGCGGCTCGCTCTAGGGTCCGAAAGGCCTTTGGACCGGCCCTGCTTCAAGAGCTTCCGTGAAAGAAGCATCGTCTCACCCGAATTACTGTCGTGATTGCTGGAGATTGAACGGCAATATACACCCGAGCCCGGCGTTTTGGAAGATTGCGATGCCTCAGGCGTCAGGCTCTCGGGCGCAGCCCGCCCTTGCACCAATAGACGCGCGCTTAGAACTGTGCGAGGATACCGGCAAGTTTCGAGAACACCGGAGGAGCCCATGCAAAGACGAAAATTCCTGGCTTCATCGCTCGCGGCAAGCGCGCTCGCCGCCACTCAACCCGCCTCCTATTTGGGCGCTGCGGAAGACGCCACCAAGAAGAATGCCCGGGAGTTCTATCAACTGCGCCGCTATCACATCATCAGCGGTCCGCAACGCAAGTTGTGCGATGACTTTTTCAGCGGCGTATTCATCCCCGCGCTGAACCGGCTGAACGTTGGCCCTGTGGGTGTGTTTGATCTCACGATTGGCCCGGACACGCCAACGATTTACGTCCTGATGCCGGGACTTTCCGCCGAAACGCTCGCCACTGTGGAAACTCACCTCGCGAAGGATGCCGAGTACATGAAAGCCGGCGCGGCCTTTTTGAACGCTCCCGCCAAGGAGCCCGCCTTCGACCGCATGGAGAGCTCATTCCTGCAGGCATTCGAGAAATGGCCCAAACTCATCCCGCCGGCGGCCACCAAAACGCGCAGCCCGCGAGTCTTTGAGCTGCGCATCTATGAAGGCGCCACCGACCAGGATCACAAGCGCAAAGTGGAGATGATGCAGTCGGGCGAATCGGAAATCTTCACCAAGGCCGGGGTCGAGCAGGTGTTCTACAGCGATACGCTCGTTGGAACGCGCCTGCCGAATCTGACCTACATGCTGGCGTTCGACAGCCTCGCGGACCGGGACAAAAAATGGGCCGCATTCCGCGCGTCAGATGACTGGAAGACGTATTCGACTCAGCAGCGGTACGCCTTCGAACCGATCGTCTCCAACATCACCAACGTGATCCTGACGCCGACGGCGTACTCGCAGATTTAGTGGTGTGATTACAGGCGTAGCGCCACCTTGGGGGCGCTTGGGCTCGCTCCGACTTCAGCGGCTACGAACGGCGGCTATTTTTTGTCCCCCGACTCCTGCGAGTTGAGCTTCTCGAATTCCGTCACTTCGTCGTTTCGCGTGCAGAAATTCTCGAACAAATCCTCATGCGCGAGCGAATACGTCTGCACTGGCGAAGTCCACGGCTTCGTGAGCACCTTCGGATCTTCGATCGTCACTTGATAGGTGAGCCGGTTCATGTTTGGACGGCTGATCCGCTCGACTAAATGCTCCTGATCGCTGTGAAACCAGCCCGCCGTGTTGTTCCAGGTCCGTTCATCGAGTGCGACAACGTCGATCACCAGCGTGTCGCCGTCCCAGTGTCCCACGGCGTCGCCATTGAACGTGGGATCGGCATCTTTCTGATGCGGTCGTCCATCCGTGTGCACCAGGCGCCAGTGATTGTCCACTTCCTCGAGTTGTACCAAAACGCCGGGCATCTGGAAAAATTGAATTGGGTGAGGATTGAAAAGGAAAATGCCGGGATCGCCAAGCGGCATGCAATTCACGCCCGCCATGCCCAGTTGCATCTGCGTCGGAGTCAAAGCCTTGATCTTGGCTGCGGCCGCGGGCTGAAAGGGAATATCGTCTGCGGCGCCCCGGCCTCGCGCTCCGCCTGGTTGCGTTCGCGAACCCGCATACTGCGTCTGGACTCCAGCCTCGCCTCGAATCCACACGCCGGAAAGATCTACGTGCCCATCGGATGTACGCGGCGGTGGTCCGCCGGGCGGCTCAGGAGCCGGATGTTCATTGCCGATGATATTGTCGGGAACCTTTACCGGAGGTTTTGCCTGCTGAGCCGCGGCAGCAAGGGAAAGCATACCCAAACCGGCGAGAATCGCCACAGCACGCGCGAGACACCCGAAAGACTGCCTCATTTCGAAACGCCCGCTCATTTATCACCGGTCGGCTGGAAGTTTCCCGGGAACAAGCCTTCGACGTCCTGGCCGATGCGATGCGTCGTGCCATCGGCGAACTTGATGTAATTCGCGGCGGCCTTGGTCTTATTGCCATTCTTGGCCGGGCAGCCCCTGACGGTTACTCCTTTTCCGTAGCTATTAACGAAATCCGCTTTCGATGTCCCCGCGCGCTTCAGGGTCGACAATGAAGACGTCTCGAAAGTCATCTGCAAGGTCTTGCCATCCTCGCCCTTCACGTCCATGGTGAAGTAGGCGTGCGGGTTCTCCCAATCGATATTGGTCAGCGTGCCGGTGAAATCGGCGCACTTATCCTTGTCGAACTCGGCGGCAAAAGCGTGATGGGCGGATGCAGGCATCGCCGCCCCCAAAAGAGAAAGGCAAACCGCCGCCATCAGAACAATAAAATTCCGTTTCATCGGATACGTCTCCTGAGGAAAACTCATCCTGCTTGGATCTTGGTTCTATCGTGTTGCCGTCGGATGCTAGCATTCTTAGAGACGCCGTTTCAACGATTTAGGTTTCGACTGTAGACCGCGGATTAGGATACGCAACCTCTACCGATAACCTGCGGCGAAACTCCTCGCTGTCCTGAAAAAAGAAGGCCGTCGGTTGCCCGACGGCCTTCGTACTGGATGCGTTCACGAGTTGCTGCCTAGAAGTGCAGCCTCAGTGCGAACTGCCCGAATCGCCGCTCGTCGTGCTGGCCATTGTTTGCGCCAAGGCCGAGGCCGCCTTTCAGTCCTTCAAGCACTACGGGTCCACCGCCGGCGAGCCCGGCATCGGCACTGAATCCGTTCAGGTACATGTTGACGTGGTTGAAAATGTCATATCCCTCGGCGCGGAACTCAAGCGAGAAACGCTCCGTCAGCGCAAAGTTCTTGGCCACCGCCAAGTCGAAAGTCCAAGCACCTGGGCCGTAAAAGGCGTTCCGCGTGGTCATACCGGCCGGATAGGGACCGAAGTCGGATATGTTCAAGAGTCCCGTAAAACTGTTCGTTGGGGGGAGCGTAAGCAGGTTGAAGAGATTAGGGCTGCCGGAATCTGTCCCGGCTCCCGTGTGAAAGTTCGGAATGGCGGCGCTTGGGACGTAGCGTGGGATGCCGTACGGACCGGTTAGGCAATTGAGGCAGGTGCTGCTGTCGGCGACGCTGAATGGAACTCCCGTGCGCGCCGTGAAGATCGGCGAAATTGACCAGCCGCCCGCTACTTGTCTGAGGAAGCCTTTCCCACTTTTGAAGAATGGCTCCTGCCAGGTTGCCGAAAGCGCGACGCGATGCCGGAGGTCGAAGTCGGAGTTGCCATAGTCCAGCCAAGGATCGCCTGGATTCGTAAAGCCGAGGTTACCTACACCGTTCGAGCCAGTACTGTTTTCGGAGAAGGTCGAGCTGAGGTTATCTAGCGAGTGCGCATAGGTGTAGTTGGCCTGCAGGGTGACTCCGCTGCGGCCAACTTCTTGGGTCTGGAACTTCACGTTTAGTGCGTTGTAGTGCGAAAAACCTCGCGTGCCGCGGTTATTGATCGAGGTGAATTGCTGGTTTGCGCGCGTCAGGCAGGGCGAAGCTGCCGTGCAGGCCGGATTAAGTGGATCGCTCGTCACCTGCGGCTGCCCCAAAAAGACCTGGCCCTCGCCGATTTCGTTCACGTTCGCAATGTCGTAGAGGTGCACGCCGTGCGCCCCGTTGTACTCCAGCGAGAACACTCCTTTGTTACCCAGTCGCCGGTCTATCGAGACGCCCCAGAATTGCGTTTGCGCTACTTGGATATCCTGGGCCACATTCCGAGGGCTGACCGGAGGCAAAACACAAGGCGTCGGCAGCGTCGGGCAGACGGCTCCGGCAAATGGTCCGAGATTACTCACCGACACAGGCGCCACGCCGCCGGTAATCTGGGCTGTGGCATTGTTGGGCGGATTCTGGATGATGTTGAATGTGACGTTGCCGAAGTTGCGTTCGTAGCTGATGCCATAGCCGCCGCGCACGGCCGTCTTGCCGTCGCCGAATACGTCGTAAGCAAACCCTATGCGCGGAGCGGCCGTACCCCAGCGAGGTTTCCAGAGTTCTTTGATGGGGCTGTTGGGCACGGTTAAAATCTGACTGGTGCTAATCTGCTGGAAGATGTTCGCTCCCGGCCCATAGTACAAATTGGAATCGAGGTTGGGATTGTTGTTGTGCTGCACGCCGAAGTGTTCGTAACGCAGACCATAATTAAAGGTCAATCGCGGCGTCACTCTCCAGCTGTCCTCTGCATAAATGGCCCAGTCGTTGTAGCGGTCGCTACGGTTGAAGGAAGGCTCTGAGAGCGGAAAAGTGAGCGTGCAGGCCGGTGTCACGATCGAAGGGGGAGTTGCCGGCCCGGAATACGCTGCGGAGAAGCACGGAGCCGCTCCGGCCGGATCTATGGCCTTTTGGAAGTTCGACAGAACACCGTTAGCCATGTTGTCTAGTCCTTTGGGGAGGGTGCTTCCAAGCTGTTCCACGGCTTGCGCATACGCACCGAATCCACGATTTAGCTGGATGTAGTTATATTGGCCGCCGAACCTCATGTTGTGCTTGCCCTTGGTCCAAGAGACGTCCTGGTTGATCTGAAGCGTGTTCTGCGGACCGCCAAAGGGTAGGCCGCCCGTCCCGGTGTTGAAATCGAAGAATCCGGGCAACTGAACGAACTGACCATTGATGGTGGCATTAGCCGTAGCTAGATACAACGTCGGAGTCTCCTGCAGCGCTGTGTT
>Ga0207135_1040_pt1 | contig 15407 bp, 13 predicted proteins | sample Alteio_BWMinHeat_10_FD_153530 | JGI IMG/M metagenome (GOLD analysis project Ga0207135, IMG submission 153530) | Enriched cells from forest soil in Barre Woods Harvard Forest LTER site, Petersham, Massachusetts, United States -... | ecosystem: Environmental > Terrestrial > Soil > Temperate forest >...
GCCGGACCAAAGCTAAGATTGCTTCCTCGTCCACAGTTTTTTTGCACACGATGACAGCCTCCGAACGCCTGATTACTTCCTCGAGATTTGTCTCCAGTAGTACACCGATGTGAGGGACCTCCTCTTCAATGAACTGGCGGTTGGAGCCCACCAAGCGCCCCAATGAGACATCCTGGTCCCAAATGCGGACCCGGCAACCCTCGCCGACGAGCCGCTTGATCAGTTGCACGGAGGGACTCTCGCGGAGGTCATCCGTCCCGGGCTTAAAACTCAGCCCGAGAACACCGATCTCCCTACATTTCGTCGCTAGCACTGCTTCGACGGCTCGATCAAGGTGAGCCTGATTGCTCGGCATGATGGAGCGCAACAATGGCACATCCAAGTCGAGCTGTTTTGCACAATAGGCGAGAGCACGGACATCTTTTGGCAAGCATGATCCTCCAAAAGCAAACCCTGGCGTCAGGTAGGCCGTAGAGATATTGAGTTTTGTATCGGACGTGAAAATCTTTGTTACTGCGCGCGCATCCACGTCCAGTTGTCCGCACAGCGATCCTATCTCGTTGGCGAAGGTGACTTTCAAAGCGTGGAAGGTGTTGCAGACGTACTTCACCATCTCAGCTACATCTAAGGAGGTCTCGAACATCTGCCCCGAGAGCCCCTGGTAAAGCTCGCGAACTGGAACAAGGTGAGCGGGATCATTGCCTCCTAACACAGTCATTGTAGGATTTAGGAAATCAGCGACGGCAGACCCTTCACAAGTAAATTCGGGATTGACGCATACAGCAAAATCAACCCCTGGACGCTTTCCGCTGGCTGCTTCGATCGTAGGAATCGCCAAGGACTTGGTGGTCCCCGGCAACATCGTACTCCGGAGTACGATCCAGCGGAATCCTTTCGTCGAACGCAGCGCTCTGCCAATCTCTTCACAGGCGCGCAGGACATTGCTTACGTCCAGACGGCCGTTGTGCAAGCTTGGCGTGCCGACGCAGATAAAAGACACCTCTGATTGGCTCACAGCCGTCATCGCATCCGTCGTCGCGCGTAGTCGGCACGCCCTGCGGCCCTCGGCGATGAGCCGATCTAATCCCGGCTCCAGCACCGGCGCTCGGCCCGACTCCAACATGTCAACCTTCTTGCGATTGGCATCTACCCCCGTTACCGTGTGTCCCGCATGCGCTAAGCAGGCTGCGGTCACAGAACCAACATATCCTAATCCGAATACGCTGATGGCTCTCACATTTACCTCTCTCGTGTCAACGGTGGAGTTAGTTGGTCAAATATTGTCGTATGGATAACCACCCGACGTGCTTCATCTTCAGAGCCGAATCTCCCGATGCTTTTCGGAGAAGCATAAAGTTGCTGGAGTTTGGCGACCAGACGATCGAAGCCGAAGTGTGTCCTTGCTCGCCCTTGCGCGGCCCGCGAGAGCCTTCTCGCCAAATCTGCGTCTCGCAATATACGAAGGATGGCCGCCGCGAGCGCCTCTGGATCGCCCGGCGGAACAAGCAGGCCGTTCACTCCGTTTGCAATGATTTCAGGGATTCCGCCCACGCTGGTAGCCACCACAGGAAGACCTGCCGCCATCGCTTCCAGGACAGAATTTGGCATTGCTTCCGCCTTTGAGGGCAGAACCGATAGATCGCAGCAGGCTAACAGCTCGGGAACGTCTTTGCGACTTCCAAGAAACAAGAACTTCGTCTCCAGCTCTGCTTCTCTTACATGCTGTTGTAATTTCGGTCGTTCCTGCCCGTCACCGATCAAGACAAATATTGCGTCAGGAACATTCCGGCACACATTGCGGGCCGCCACAATCAGAGAAGCATGTCCCTTGACTCGGCCGTACATATTGGCTACAACGGCGATGAGCTTGGAATGGTTCCCGACACCGCGCAACAACCCCTCCCTGTTTCTCCGAGCACTGGCAAATCGATCGATGTCCACACCGTTGTATAAGACGTGGACCTTTTCTAGCGGCAAGCCGTCTCGCTCGACAAGCACGTCACGAACCGCCTTGGAATTCACAGCGACGTGAGTTGACAGACGGTAAATCATGCGGATGATCTTGTTTCTCCAGGGTCTATACCACTCCAGATCCGCCAGATAGCGTCGACTCGAAATGATGATTGGTGTACCGGCTAAGCGAGCAGCCGGAACTCCCAGCAGATTGGCCCAGAGATCGTGTGCGTGAAGTACATGAAACCGTTCTCGACGAAGAAACATGGCCAAGTGCAATAACTGGTAAGCTCCATTCACCGAAAGCAGCGTCTTCTCTTTGCGAAACTCAACTACAGAGATGCCTGCCCGCCGCAGGACCTCGAGTAAGGGACCTTCCGCGCGCAGACACCCCACTGTCACATGGTGGGAGGTCGAGTGCAGGCGGAGCGCCACTTGCACCGCTTGGGTTTCTGTGCCGCCCACGTTCAGCGTTTCGACCAAATACAGCACGCGCCTAACGCCGTCGATAGGAGGCGTGTGGAGGACCGAAAGAGCGGATCGATCATCTGACGGTTTCTGCGATGACGACATGTCATTCCCAACGAGGGTCTGTTGATTTGTACTCACCGTTCCCAGCAGGTGGCAACGTCCATGACGGGGCATTCTTAGTTCGACGCCGGTACTGTTGAGCGGGGATGGAGCGCAAAAGCCGATGTTTCGTTGCCCTTACGTTCTGCCAAAGGATTACACGAAGAGGCAAACGCAGATTGCGCCTGAGTCGCCGGCTCCAGGAAATTGCGGTGCCAGAGCTCGAAAATGAGCAGATGCCAAATCTCCCATGAGTGGTCGCGCCGGCCTCGCCGATGGTCCAAGAGTCTGCGACGCACCGCTTGCTCATTGAAGTACCCTCGCTGGATCGTCCTAGGTTCCAAAAGGATGTCCAGTAGCGCCGGCGACGGCTCCTGGCGGAACCAATGTACGAGGGGCATGGTGAAGCCTTGCTTTCGGCGATACACTACTTCTTTCGGTACGCCCAGCCGCACCGCCAGCTTTTTCAGAATGTACTTGAACTCGCCGAACCGCATTTTCCACTTGGGAGACAACTGGGCGGCCCACTCGGCAAGAGGATGGTCGAGGAACGGAGCTCGTACCTCTAGTGACGTTGCCATGCTCATTCGATCTACCTTGGTCAAGATATCCCCCGGAAGGTACGTTTTTGCGTCGAGATATAAGACCTCGCTCAGCGGATCAGAAGCAGGGGCATGTTCCAAGTAGCGTCTGAAAGAGTTGTAGGGCGATACCTCTTTGTCGGCCCAAGCCAAGAACTCTTTGGAGAAGACCGATCGGTCTCGCACATCGGCAGGCAATAGCGCAATTTCATCTAAGTAGCGTTCGCGGAGGGGTAATGAGAGATTATACAATCTCCTGCGGCCCGGCAACTTGGTAGGAACCCACGCGTGGATATGTTCGCGGTACCATCGACCTGTACCGAGAGGGAACAATCGAAGTCTCCGGCGTCGAAGATATGATTTGTAACGATCATAACCGGCGAATAATTCATCCCCGCCATCCCCAGCCAAAGCTACTGTGACATGTTGACGAGCCAGTCGGCATACATGATACGTCGGGACCATCGAGGCATCGCTAAACGGTTCTTCGAGAGAGCGCGTCAACAGGTGTACGGTTTCCTCGATTTGCGGCTCGACGACTAATTCGTGATGGTCGGTGCCGAACTGTCGCGCGACAATGCGTGCATAGTGTGCTTCGTTGAAATCGTCGTTGGAAAAGCCAATCGAAAATGTTTTCACCTGCGACGGGATCGTGCGGGCCATTAACGCGACCACGGTCGAGGAGTCAACTCCTCCACTAAGCAATGCCCCGAGCGGAACATCGCTGATCAGCCGTATCCGAACAGCCTCGGTGAGGCGGTGCTCCAGCTCCTCCAAACACTCTTCCTCGCATCGAGGCTCGTAGACTCCGTAGCTGGGCAAATCCCAATACTTGCTGACGCGGATTTGACCGGCGATGAGCTCGAGCAAATGTCCAGGCGGCAATTTGTGAATCCGCGCGAAGGCGGTAAGAGGATCGGGAATATAACCGAAGTAAAAAGAACTTAGCAGCCCTTGTGGGTCAATGTCGGTAAGCTCGGGTGCGACAGCCAATAACTCCTTGATTTCGGAGCCAAACAGCAGCCGCCCACCGCTCAGCGCGTAATGCAGCGGCTTCTTTCCGAAGCGATCGCGCGCGAGCAGCAATCGCTGACGACGCTCGTCCCAAAGAGCGAATGCGAACATCCCGTGCAACTTTTGCACACACTCGGCCCCGAACTCCTCATACAGATGAACGATCACTTCTGTGTCTGTTTGGGTGTAGAAACGATGACCCCGACCCTCGAGTTCCAGACGCAATTCGGGGAAATTATAAATTTCGCCGTTAAACACAACCCAGATCGTGCTGTCCTCATTGTGAATGGGCTGATGCCCGGTGGACAGGTCGACGATGCTCAGCCGCCGCATGCCCAAGCCGACACGTCCTTTTACGTAGATCCCTTCGTCGTCCGGTCCGCGGTGCGTAATTGTCTGGCACATGCGGTGGACGTCCGCAACGTCGGCCAAATAGTTATGCTCGGTACCGATGATGCCTGCTATTCCACACATAGTTTTCGCGGCAACCTTCCGTCGATCAAATCGTAAGAGGCTCGGAGTTCGACATTAAGTCCATCACAACTAGCGGTGCCAAGTTTTCACGATTCGGAGGCCACTCGACAATCACGCGTTACGCTTCTTCAGCGGGCACGTTCTCTAGCGTTGCCTGACGCTTGGTCCTACGAACCCACGCAAATCGATCTCCCACAACGTCCAACACGCCAAGTGATAGCCAGCGTGGCAGAGAACCGTGGAAAATCAATATTGACAAAGTGAGTGCATGGATTAATCCGCCGATTAACAGCGCGACGATTAGATCTAACCACGTATCTACAGTTAAGAAGGAGCGGGTTGCCAAGAGAGTGGCGGCAAACGGGATTGTCAGAATACATGGTTTCAAGCATCCCTCGCCAAGATAGGTGCGCAGAGATAAGCCCAGAATTCGACAGAGATGCCAAGGAATCAACACGAGACTAGTCAGCAGCAGCGTCGCAGCAGTTACGATTGCAAGCCCCTGCAATCCCCACGTTCGCAGGGCAATGCTTCCGATGACCGCGATACTCAAACCCTCCCCGAGACGGTACCAAATCAGTTCTTTGTGCCGCGCAATACCGAAGAGCATCGACTGAACGCAGCACTGAGTCGAAGCTGTTCCCAGACCGAGTGTGAGGAGCACCAAGAGCGGATACGCAACGACGTATTGCGGACCGGCCCAAAACGAAAGCAGTTCCTTGCCCAAGATAAACAGGAAAGCAGCTAGAGGAGCCAGGATCAAGAACGCGCTCTGGACGCTTAACTGAATCAGCTTGCGCAAAGTTGCGAAGTCATGGTGGGCCGCCAACTCGCTCGATAAGGGATTTACGACCTCTGTCATTGTGCCAATTCCCTCCATGGGAACGGCCAGCAGCTTCGTCGGAAGAGAAAAAAGAGTTACAGCAACAGGCGTCAGAAACCTGGCAATCATAAGAGGATAGACGCTGCTTCTGAATTGTTGTCCTATGCCAATTGTGAAGCTGACCCAGCCGTATTGAAGCATTTCGCGGAAGACGCTTTTCCTCATCCACTTGGGATGCACGCTCATCGTCGGGATTGCTCGGAATGCTAGGGGGACGTGTGCGGCGTAGAACCACAGGTTCGGCAGAATGATGGCCGCACCCACGCCAAACAAACCGCCTCCGGCGGCCAAGACTGCGATGACCCCGGCGACGCGTAATCCCAAGCTCGCAATGCGCAGCATATACACCTGGTCAAAACGAGCTGCCGCTTGCAGCGCACCTTGAAACACGAGAAGTGGAAAAATCAAGCCCTGCGCCACTCCTGCCAAGAGAAACAAGGAGCGAAAAGGGGCGATTAGATCAGGCCGGATAGGGAAAAGACGAGGCAACCACGGCGCGAGCCCAAACGACGACACGATCACGACGAGGCAGCCGCAGACATAAAAATAGAAGGCTGTGGCAACCACCTCACTTATGCCGTCCTTTTCACCCAAGGCACGCTTAAGAGCCGCATATCGGAGGACCGCAGAGCAGATACCGAAGTCGAAGACACCGTAATAGCCGGCCACGGTAACGACCAGAACCCACAAGCCGAACGCTTCGTCGCCCAGGTGGTGTAAGACATAGGGAGTCAGGCAGAACCCGACTGCGCCATTCGCAAAAACCACAATCCAGCTTGTGGTTACGGCTCTCAAGATGATGGGAATTCGCATGACGCCCTCATCATCTTCCGGCCTTCGCTGCCGCTCAGCCTCCACACGGCCTGTTGACGAGGGCAGAACACTCTCAGGCTGTTTTTCCGACACCTGCAATTTTAGATTGTTAGTGTAGTTCACGGTCTTTTCTAATGGCGATAGCTTCTTCGGTTTCTCGGTTGTCCCTGCGGTTGGGCTGAAGGAAGATCAGCGTGCGAGCGCAAATTCAATCCTGCCTGGAATCGGCCGCACCCAAGAATCCTCAACTTGGACTGCGACCGCCTGCTGCAGAAGAGTTACCGATAACACGAGACGACGATGCCCTCTGAAGCCCGTCAAAATTCCCTCCACTCCGCAAAGCGGCCCGCACTCCACTCTCACTCGTTGGCCCATCTTTAGGAACGGCCAAGGTTGTCTGGGCAAACCAGATTGGACAGCCGTTCTCAGGGCAGCAATTTCCGCATCGCTGACCGGCACCGGGTTTTTGCCGATTCCGACAACCTGGAGAACCCCCGGCGTCACAACGATTGGGAAGCGATCCATTGGATTAAACCGGCAAAATAGGTAGCCAGGAAATAACGGCTGCTCGACATCTTTCATCCGGTCGGACCAGCGGCGCCGGCACGTGTAAACGGGCAAGAACAGTTCGTAGCCCTTACCACGCAGCATCGTCGCGACGAAAGATTCATACCTAGACCTGGTTTGCAGCGCAAACCAAGGGTAGCAACTATCGGCTTCTGGGACCATGTGCGCTCCTGGACCACTCTGAACGAAGCAACCTGGACAAGCTACCGCCATGAGAGTCCCAAATCTCAAACTCCTAACCGCAGGGCGCGCTAGCGAGTTCCGCAGCGCGACGTGCTACTCGATGACCCGGCAGTTAGACCGACTGTCATCTCTCGCCCATCCAATTTCCGGCATAGTACGAGTAAGCCCCGTAGGTTGCCTGCTCTTCGGCGCGGTTGAGGACTACACCGAGTAGATTGTTCCGCCGGAACTCCTCGCATGTCGTCTGAGCCAGATCAAATGCGGTCGATTCCGCACGTACCACAATGATCACCCCATCGCACAGACCCGCCAATACGCTGGCGTCCGATACCGGCAGAGCTGGGGGTGCGTCCAAAATGATCCAATCGAACACTGGAACCAGTCGGTCAAGTAAGACTTTCAGCCGGGCGCTTGCGACTAACTCGGCTGGGTTGGAGACCGGTTCACCGGCGGGGATGAAAAAGAAGTTGCTCTGCCCGCTGGGGTCCGCTTGGATAATGGAAACCTCATCGGTTGCCCCGCGGAGGTAGTCGGCCAGCCCCGGGGCGGCAGGAGCTCCCATGGCAATGCGCAACCCTGACGCCCGCAGGTCGGCGTCGATCAGCAATGCTCGCCTCTCGTGCTGGTGCGCAATTGCTTGAGCAAGGTTTAGAGCTACGAACGATTTCCCTTCCGCAGGCAATGCACTCGTGACCAGCAGCGTGCGGATGGGCTGCTTGTCTCGCAACTGGTAGAGACGTGATCGCAAAGTGCGGAACTGCTCAGCGCACCGAGCGAACGATTGCCGGTTGTGAAAGACCATGGTGTCCGGATCTAGCTTCCAACCAGGCTTCGCGCAGCGCTCCCATAACCCATCCAGCCCGAGCCGATGGGAACTAGCGGGGGCGTCTCCCAAGCTGTGGAGTGACGGCATCTGCGCGCCTTGCAGTATCCCCACCGAGCCCTCGGCACCAGCCGCCGTGACAAGGCGTGGCTTGGCATTTTCCCCCGACTGGGTAAACGCTCTCTCCTCTTCGGCCTTCTTGAGCGCTTCGTGAATGCGGCTCATGCCTTCCTTTCGTGGGACTCCGCAGCCACGGAAACGGACTGACGGAGCCCTCTCTGAAGCGATCCGACAATGGCTTGGAGAGCTTGGAGCAGCGACTCAGATGCCATAGGCCGTTCTGGCTCTTCTTCCCGGACGGTCGGTGCGATGTAGTCCAGCTCAAACTCCCGCGCCACCTCATCGATCAAGGAGGCTTGAACGGGCCTCTGCTCAAGGACGAAAGCATTGATCAACGAGTGCTCACACAGCACGTTGGTCACGCGCGGAATCCCGCGGGCATAGTTGAACACGCTCTTGATGGCTTCTGGAGAGAAGACTGGCTCTCCGGTTGCGCCCGCGATGCGGAGCCGCTCTGCGATGTAGCAGTGAGTTTCCGCCAAGGAAAGAGGGTTCGTTCTGCAGCGCACGGTAATCCGCTGCCGAAGCTGGCGTAGCTGCGGATGTTTTAGCTTCTCTTCGAGTTCTGGCTGTCCGGACAGTACAATCTGCAACAATTTCTCGGTTGTGGTCTCCAGGTTGGTGAGCAGACGGACTTCTTCGAGCAGCTGCGGGGAGAGGTTCTGCGCCTCATCCAGGACCAGAACCACCGCCTCTCCAGAGCGGTATCGATCTAATAGCCAGCGGTTGAGCCGCGAGAGCATATCGCTCTTCGTGTGCGATTCGCCGGCAATCTCGAACTCGGACATCAGGCATTCGAATAATTCACTCACGCTGAGCTGGGTATTGAAGATAAAGGCTGTGATCGCTTGCTCTTGGCGGAGCCAGTCCAACAGCTTGTTAAGTAGGGTAGTCTTCCCCGTTCCGACCTCGCCCGTCAGCAGAATGATACCTTTACGGTTTTGGATCCCGTAGGTAAGTCCGGCGAGCGCCTCCTGAGTAGAAGGTGTCAACAATAAATAACGGGGGTCCGGGTTCACATTGAACGGATTATCTCGCAAACCGAAGAACTGTTTGTACATCGCCGTCACCGTCATGACGCCGTGCGCGTCCTGATTCTAAGTCGCTCAACCGCGTCGCTCTTGGTCGTTTGCTTTTTGGTGGCCCGTTCGACCGAGGGAATCAGAACCAAAGCAGGCACTCCGAGATACGACTCCACGTCGCGTCTGGTCCGTAACGATTTGTCGCGCGATTCAGACCAATACACGAGCCCCGCTCCAAGCGCCAACCCGGCGCCCAAACCGCCCAGTGCGAAAAGAGGTCGGTTGGGAAATGACGGCCGCTCAGGCAAACTGGGGGGATCAAGCACGCGGAACTGCTCGCCTTGTTGGCGGCGTTCCAATTCCGTTGCCATCTGAGATTCGTCACGCTTTTTAAGAAGATCGTTGTAGAAACCAAGCGCCGTTTGGTAGTCACGGGTCAAGCCTTTGAATTCTTGTTGGACCACCGGGCTCAACTGGACCCGACCCTGCAAGGTTTTAAGTTGTCGTTGAAGCTGCTGTTGCTCGCTTTCTCTCTGGCGGATAGTCAGGTCGTACTGGTGAAGCTGCGCACGAAGTTGCTGAATCTGCGGCGGCTCGATTCCTGGGATCGTTGCCTTGCCGTCACTCGATTGGCTCTGATCCCGGGCCGACGCATCTTGCATCTTCTGCTGCAGCTCTGCAATGGCACTCTTGAGTCTCACCACGTCGGGATGTTCTGCGGTGTACCGGGCTTGAGCCGACAGAAGTTGCTTCTGTAGGTCGCTCAGCTGTTGCTCGAGCGTTTGAGCATTCTGCCCTCCCTCCGATAATTGCAAGGCTGCGAGACTTTGGCTCAACAGGGATTCTACAAACGTCTTTTCTTGGCGGGCTTGGTTGAGGCTCTGGGTAACAGCCTCAAGCTGCGGGTTCATGCCGGTCAGCAAAGTCAGATTGTTTCTTTCGTCGTCCGGAAGTTCCCCGATGTGACGAGTCTGAAAATCAGCCAGCTTCGCGTCCTGCTCATCGAGTCGGGCCTTGGCCTCTTCGAGCTGTTTGGCCAAGAATTGCGTCGTGTCCTCAGCTTGCTGCTGGTGGAGGCGTAAACTCTGTTCCGTGAACATGGACGTGATCTCGGCGCAAATCTGCTGGGCCAGCTGACTCTCTCCGAGGGTAACGTCGACACTGAAGCCGGGCAGTACTCGATATTGCGTCCCGGGCATCGCGTTCAGCGGTGTTACCTTGATCGCCGTCCGCAGTCGGGCAACTAGCACCTCCATCGGCACACGACTGGCGTCGGTCTTGTACAGCCCAAACCGCTGCACGAGAGGCTCCAGGCGCGCGCGACTAAGAATCTGTTCCTGCATGCTGACTAGGCGCTGCTGCAAATCCTCGCTTACTACTGGTTTCACGTAACTATCTGGAACGATAGGTTGTTCCACCAGAACAGCAGTGTGCGAGGTATAGCGCCTCGGCAGTACCACCGAAGCCGCGTAGCCGGCTACGACGCCCAGGATGGCTGGGACGACGATTAGCCAGCGCCGTCGCCGAAGAATCGCGAAGTAATCGTCCAGGGACAACTCCCGGTGCATTGCCACCCCTCCCCCGCTTTCGTCAAACCATCCTGCCTGCGCTCTTTTACTCCATGGCGATGGGTCGCGAGCGCCAATCGAAGCCGATCGACAGTGTGTGCCGCACAAGACTCCTCCCACACGTTGCGCCCGCACAAAAGGCGATATCCGAATCCTGAAACTGGACTCGATAGTTCACAAAAAGACTCGACGAACGGCCCATGGGATGAGCACAGTTCACCCCGGCGAACCAATAGTTGTACGACTGGTTCGACGGCGTCGGAGTCGCCACGCTAATTCCTCGGTTGCGCGCATAACCTGCAACGAATCCACCGTTGAGCGCCCGGGATAATTGGCTGTTGATAGACCCCGACACCTGGTCGTTGACGGCACCTGCCAGGACCCCCGCGCCTTCCGACAGAGAGTGGTCGTAGGCGAATCTGAGCTGTGCAAGCCTCATTTGGTGCGTCATCGAGGTATCCAATGTCCAATAGAGCTGCGTCGAGGACCCTCCCATCGTGGGAGAGCCCGCTGAAGCGCCGGTGTTCACCAAGAGCGGCGTGCGGAAGAGACCGAGGCCTGGACCAGCCGCGACTTGAAACGCCATCCGTCCTGTGAGCTGGCGTCCGTAGGACAGCTGCATGACGTGGCTGTTAATCGACTGATTGGCACTGTTGTACTGAAATGTGGTGAAACGATAGAGCACGGCGACTGTGTCTTCGCGAGTCGCCTTGCGGTTGTATCCCACCTGGAAAACGGTGCCGCTGGAGTTCAAGAAGCCACCGTCCAGAAAATGCAGCACCGAGTACGATCCCACGAACGTCAGTGACGACCGCGGCGTGAGGAATTTGTCCAACTCCGCCAGGAACGTGTTGCTGATTCGCCCCGCTTGCGTAGTAAGGATGGATTGGTTTGGCGCCAATACTGGTTGTACCGGTGTTCCCTGGCCGAGAGAAGGGCTCAGCCCGCTCGGTAAGCCAAATCCGAACGCTGCTTCCGGCAGGTAGCTCAGTTGGTTAGTGAACGAAAGGTTCGAACGGCGCCAATTCAACTTGTCACCAAGTTCCAGCTGCTGGACGACCGAGTTACTCGCTTTGCCATCATTCGAAATCAATCCGCCGCCCAGGTAGGTCATGGTTAAGTCACTTTGGCCTGACATTTTGTGCAGATCGATCCCGCCGTACAGGGAGGACCACGTCGTGAGGCTACCGGTGTGACCAGTCGTCAGAGAATTCGTATCAAGCGTTGACGTTAGATTGATGTATGGCTGCCAAAAACTGTGTCTCAGTCGAGAAACACCAAGCGAGAGATCTCGTGCGCCGGTCAGGCTATTCGCATCCGGAGCAAGATTCTGGGAATCCTTGATCGGGGCTTCGGTAATACCGTCGCTCGCCGTAGGGGCATGGGGCACCTCAAGGTCGGGCGTCGGAAGGTTCGCCTGGACGTCGGACTGCGGTTCCGAGTAGGCCGGCGTCATGCTACAGATCATTAGTGCACCACCCACCCATATGTTCATCCGGCGCCAAGACATTTGGTTCTCCTACGGCACGACAATCGTGTCGCCCGCCTTTAACGTAGTGTTCTGCTCGGGCTTTCCCCCGCTTACGACTTCCTTGTAATTGAAGGGATGTTTCACCTGGTTTCCGTTTTCTTCGCGCAGGACGTAAATATTCTTGGTACTGGCGAATTGAGTGAACCCACCTGCGGTCGAGAGCGCTTGCAGCATCGTCATCCCAGGCAGCAGTGGATACGCGCCGGCGCGGAGTACTTCTCCGAGGATATAGATTCGCTGGCTATTGATCGCCGTTACGATCACGGTCACCTGGGGGTTGGTCAGGTACTTGTTCAATCTCACGGTGATTTGGGCCGCGAGTTGCGTAGGCGTCAAACCCGCCGCATGCACGTCGTTCAATAGCGGCAACGAAATATTCCCATCCGGCCGCACGGGAATCGTGCGAGACACTTCCGGCTCTTTCCAGACGCTGACGTCAACCACGTCCGCAGGGCCGATCACATAGGAGGGGTCTTCGGTAGCCGCTCTCGGGACCCCCTCAATGTTTCGAACCATTGCCACCTGACCGCTCGTTTCTGTATCGCCAGAGCCTCGCTGTGCGGAAACAGCGAATGGCAGTAGTAAGAGCAGCCAGATCATCGCAATACCTGCCCATTTGGTCTTCTTGAGCACATCGGCTATGGTTCTCATTGCTGCTTCACCCGTCTGTGCGGAATCCGCTGCTGTGCCGCGGCCGTTTCGACGAACTCGCACGGACCTCCGTCATCCAGCCACGAGGGCGACGCAGCGATAACGTAGCGTTTTACGAAGTTCTCGAGCTCGTGCAGATTTCCCGGCCACGGGTAACGCCGAGCCGACTCGAGTAAATGCTCGGACGGTTCAGGAGTCTCGATCTGAAACCTTGTGTTGTAATCCTTCAGGAAGTGGCGAAACAACAAGGGAATCTCTTCCGCGCGCTCACGCAGCGGCGGGATGAGGATGGAAAGGACGCTTAGCCTATCGTAGAGGTCCTCTCGAAATCTCTTGGTCGCGAGAGTCTCGTCGATCTTCGCGTCGGTGGCAACCAGGACCCTGACATCGACGGTCACCGGTGATTGGCTGTCTGGCCGGACAAATGCTTGATCTTCGATCATCTGCAAGAGTTTGGCCTGCGTGCTGGCCGGCAATTCCCCAACCTCGTCCAGCAAGATGGTTCCCCTGTCGCACAACCCGACCTTGCCAGGAGTCCGCCTGTTTGCTTGAGAAATCGCCGCGGCTTCACAGCCGAACAACTCCCGTTCCAGCAAATCAGCGGGCAGCGCTGCGCAGTTGATCTTTAGAAACATGCCGTTCGCCCGTGGAGAAAGTGTGTGAATCAGTCGTGCTGCGGCGCCCTTCCCAACGCCTGTTTCTCCGAGCAGTAGCACCGGAAAATCAACGCCGGCCGCGTGCTCGATCTGTGCTCGGACCCTAGTCATCGCCGGACAGGCTGCGATGAACACGCGGTCGTCGATACCTTCTTCCACGCGGCTTAAGCAGATTCTCGCTTGAAAATGATCCATGGCTTCCGTCCAACCACTCATGCTGTCCATTGCGTCCACAGCTCTCCTGGCTGAACCCACTCACACTCGCCGCACGCAAAACGAGCCTAATGAACCGAGTCGGTATCGGCAATCCGGTCAAGGTTGCAAATGGAGGGGGGTAAACTCCGGAAAGGAGTAAAAGAAAAATCCCTGCAGTCACTATCAGGGGGCCAGCGAGCCCGCGGCGGACGGTTTGAACGTACAGGTTTACGCGCACGTGGATGCGGTTTCAGCCGCGATCCGAGTTGTGCTCGTAACATCTCCGTTAAACCACGTACCCAAGATGCCTGCCCCGTAATTAAGGTGTTCACCTGATTGTCGCCGAGCAAGGTCCGTAGATACTCGGATGCCAACCTAGGGTCGCAACCTGAAGTGATTAGGAGGGGACGCGTAATGGCGACAAGAATAGACGGCGGTGTCAGATCGACTTTACAGAACTCGGCCAACAACCCCATTACGAGGGGCGAACCCACATCAGAACTGCTGCGCGAGCTGGTAGCACACCTGCGCCAAAACCGAACGCAGCTGCGCGAGGAATGGGTGAGTCGCATCACGGAAGCCCAGTTGTTGACGGCGATGACCAAAGAAGAGATTTTCGCCGAGGCAACGTCGGTCTACGACAGCTACGTGGAGGCCTTAGAAACAGGAACGTTCGAGGCGTTGCAAGCGTACGCACGCAACCTCTCTGAGCGCATCATCCCGCGGGGTGTCGAAACACACGAGGTTGTCGGCATCGTGTTGCTGCTGCGCGATGTCCTTGCGCGTTCTCTTTTCGCCAAATACCAGACCGACGTTGAAAAACTCAACCGCATCCTGGACGCTTACGAGCCAGCGGCAAATCGGATCGCCAACACTGTTGCCGTTGGCTTCGTGCAAGAACGCGAGCGCGTTATCCGTCAACAACAGGAAGCGATCCGCGAACTCTCCACTCCCGTATTGCAGGTCCGCGAGCGTTTGTTGATTCTCCCGATTATTGGCGTGATCGATCCGCACCGCGCCCGGCAATTGACCGAACAACTACTCCGCGGGATTCGTACGAACCGCGCGAAAGTCGTGGTCATTGACATCACCGGCGTGGCAGCGATGGACGCCACGGTCGCCAACCATCTCGTACAGACCGTTGAGGCCTCACGGCTGCTGGGCGCGACCTCTATCGTCACAGGCCTATCCCCAGAGATTGCTCAGACATTGGTCAACATCGGCGTAGACCTTGGCAAGATGAACACGGTCGGCGACCTCCAGGGCGGAATCGAACAGGCTGAACGTCTGCTTGGATACAAGGTCATACCAGTGGCCGATGCAGCCTAGGCCCGCAGCGGGGAGAATCCATGGAAGTCCCTATTCTCAAGCAGGGAAGCTTCCTGATCGCTACCGTGCAAGCGGCTTTGACCGACGCTGATCTCCTGCAGTTCCGTACGGCTCTGATTCATCAGGTAGTTCGCTCCCGTTCCCAGGGCGTCATTCTGGACGTCACAGACTTAGATGTGATGGATTCGTTCGCCGCTCGAACAATTCGAGAGATTGCGCAAATGATCCGCCTGCGGGGCGCCGAAACCGTAATCGTGGGCATACAGCCCGAGGTGGCCTTCGCGATGGTGCAGCTCGGCTTGACTATGGAGGGAGTAGCGACCGCGCTGGATTTGGACGAAGGCCTGGAGTACCTGAATCACAAGAGCCAGACGAGTAGTACGTCCTGAGAAGAACTGCTATGGCGACCGTGCACGAGACCCCGATTGCCGAGATCCGAGTTTCGATCGCCTCGGATCGAGACATTGTGGTTGC
>Ga0207135_1041_pt1 | contig 14503 bp, 6 predicted proteins | sample Alteio_BWMinHeat_10_FD_153530 | JGI IMG/M metagenome (GOLD analysis project Ga0207135, IMG submission 153530) | Enriched cells from forest soil in Barre Woods Harvard Forest LTER site, Petersham, Massachusetts, United States -... | ecosystem: Environmental > Terrestrial > Soil > Temperate forest >...
CTTTTCTTTCGGCGCCGAGATAATTATAAATAATTGCGTCTTTGGTTATACGGTCTGTTTCTATCTCTTTTTTAAGTGCCGCTCTTGCCGCCTGTAAATTATTATCAGCAAAAGGGAGGCTGTTCAACAGTTCGTTCATGGCTACAACAGATTCGTTGAATTTATCTGCCTGGCAACCTACATAGGCTGAGACATAATAAGGGTCTTCTTTCTTTTGCGGTGTTACATAATAAGAGCTCGTAGCATACGCAAGCGCTTTACTTTCGCGGATGGTCTGGAATACAATAGCACCCATATTGCCGCCAAAATAATTGTTAAACATGTCTATAATGGGCTGCTTTTGCGGGTCGTAGCCTGGAATATTGCGAACCCAACGTATCTCGCTCTGCACCATATCGTAATTAGCAAATAAAATATCGTTGCCTGACTGTGAAGTGAAGCTGAATGTTTTTTGCTTTGGTGTTTCAGCAAACACTGCCGGGAGCTTATGCATTTTAGTGAGTGATGCGGTAAGGTCTGTTAAAGATTCCGGCCCGTAATACAATATGCGGTGACTGTATGTAGAGAGGCTGTGCAATATATCAACCAATTCCTGACCGGTAAGTGCATTCAGTTTTTCTTCGCTAAGGACATTATTGAAAGGATTTTTTTCGCCATAACGTGCATAGTTGACCAGGCCCTGCATTATCTGGCCTTTATTGCTTTTTGCATCCTTCCTGCTTTTAGCAATACGGCCTTTCAGGGCTTCGAGTGCTTTATCATCCGGTTTGCAATTTGCCAGCAAGTCTTCAAACATGCTTACGGCTTTATCAAAATTTTCCTGCAATCCCTCCATATATACGGTAGTATATTCATTTTCTGTGTAGACGTTAAAGCTGCATGCGAGTTTGTAAAATTCTTTTGAAATATCTTCTGCACTCATTTTATCGGTACCGAGATATTGCAGATAACTTGACGCCACAGCTAATTTCTTTTTATTCCATGTACCCATGTTGAAACGATAATATAAGCGGAAGAGGCCATTGTCTTTATTTTGCACATATAATACATCTGCCGGGCCTACCTTACCTCTTTCTATATCTTTATTATAATCTATCCAAACAGGCAAAATATTGTTTACAGGCATGGCGGCAATCTTCTTAACAAAGTCTGATTGTTTGCCTGCATTTGTTTCTACCGGTGTAATGGGTGGTTTTTCTACTTTCTGTACATTCTTATCTTCGCCTTTGCGTTTATAAACAGCCACATAATTATTATCGCCTAAATACTTGTTAGCATAATCAACAATATCCTGTTTGGTAAATTTTGATATCCTGTCTATGGCCATGACATCGTCCTGCAGCCAATCTTCTTCGCCTGTAAAAGCTCCCATTAACGCAGATGCGCGTGAACCATAGCTCTCGGTTTGCTGCATCAAAGATTTTTTCTGGTTATTGACTATAGAAAGTAGCAGGTTATCATCAAAATCTCCTTTTCTCAATTTGGCTACTTCGGCTAACATGAGATTTCTAACCTCATCGAGGTTTTGTCCTGTGGTTGCAGAACCTGTAAGCACTGTATAACCATAGTCAACAAGTACATCCGTATAGGCAGAAGCACGGAGGAGTTTTTGCTGCTTTACCAAATCGAGGTCGAATAAACCGGCACGGCCATTTGACAATACCAAACCCACTATCTGGCCCAACAGCGCGTCTTTAGAATGCACACCAGGAGCGCGATATGCCAATGTAACAAATTCCGCATCGGGGCCTACCACTTCTTTTACAACCGGAGTGGTAATAGGATCTTCAGGCTTGAAGGTGTATTTATCGAATGGCTTTGCTTTCATTCCTGAAAAATCCTTATCAATTATTTTTATCAGCGCATCGGGGTCAAAATCGCCCGATACTATTACGCCCATGTTGTTGGGTACATAATATTTGTTGAAGTATTTTCTTATTTCGAGCAGGGAAGGGTTTTTGAGATGCTCAATGGTACCGATAGTTGTTTGCTTACCATAGTTGTGATTTTTGAACAGGTTGGCCATCATGAGTTCGTTCACTTTACGGCCATCGTTATCCAATCCGCGGTTCTTTTCTTCATACACAGCTTCCAATTCGGTATGGAATATGCGGAAAACAGGATCTGAGAAGCGCTCTGCCTGCACTGCGAAAAACTTTTCGGTGGAGTTGGCAGGTATATCTTCGGTGTATACTGTTTCTTCAAAAGAGGTAAAGGCGTTGGTACCTTGCGCACCCATTGAAGACATCATTTTATCGTATTCGTTGGCAATTGCCCATTTTGATGCAAGGCCGGAAACAGAATCGATGCGGTGATAAATTTCCTTGCGTTTAGCTACGTCAGTAGTATGGTTGTAATCTTCATAAAGAGCATTAATCATATCGAGGTAAGGTTTTTCCTTCTTCCAGTCGAGTGAGCCATAATGCTGAGTTCCCTTGAACATCATATGTTCGAGGTAGTGAGCAAGGCCTGTATGGTCTGCGGGGTCTGTTTTGCTGCCTGCTTTGGTAGCAATGTACACCTGCATGCGCGGCTCTTTGGTGTTTTGACTGAGTATAACAGTAAGTCCGTTTTTGAGGGTGTAGAACCTGGCCTGCATGGGGTCGTTTGTAACATATTTGTATTTATACCCGCCGGAGGTAGCGTCTTTCCATTCATATTTTTCCTGAGCGAAAAGGAGGTTTGTACAAAGTAGCAGTACAAACAAAAAGCTTTGTTTTATCGATTGCATATGTGAGGAATTAAGGACGTACAAGATATTAAAAAATATTTCAAATGTGAAATAGTTTAGGGAGAACGGCAAATGCATATGCATAGTATGTTTTTCGTAAATTCGCGCACGAATGAACCTGAAGGTGTTGCTGGGAATGTACCAGGAGGATACCCGCCTAAAACAATTGGCGGCGGGCATCTCATTGCCCGGCCCGAAGGTTCGCATCTACCTTGATAATCTAAGGGGGTCATCCATCAATTTTATTGCAGCAAGTATCTGGCAAGCCAGTGATGCCAATCATGTATTTGTACTAAACGACAAAGAAGAGGCTGCTTATTTCCATAATGATATGGAGCAACTTACCGGAGCGCTCGATATCAGCTTCTTCCCTGATTCTTTTAAACGCAGCGGACATTATAATGAACTGAACAGCAGCCATGTGATGCTTCGTACTGAAGCACTGACAAGATTTGGCGGTGATACCCCTCATAAAAAAGTATTGGTTACTTATCCTGAGGCCTTGTTTGAAAGGGTGGTGAATCCTAAAACACTATCGGGCAATACCATAAAAATAAAAGTTGGTGAGAACCTACAGGTAGATGCACTGCTTGAAAGATTTGTCGGGCTTGGATTCAGAAGAGAGGATTTTGTGTATGAGCCGGGGCAGTTTGCCATGCGCGGCGGCATATTGGATATTTATTCTTTTGGCAATGAGCATCCTTATCGTATAGAACTGTTCGGTAACGAGGTAGACAGCATTCGCATATTCAATCCTGAAACACAGTTATCAGAACGCAAGCTTTTATCTGTTTCTATACTGCCCAATATTGAAACCAAATTTGAGACAGTTGAAAAGATTTCTTTGCTCGATTACCTACCGGAGAATACTGTATTCTGGTTCAAGGATCTTGACTTTACTATCGGCAGGCTGAAAAAAATGGAAGCCGAACTGCCTGAAAAAACTGAGCTGAGCCAGGTGGCGATCGACCATGAAGAAGAATGGCTGAAAGAGCTTACCAGGGCTGATTTTGAGAATATGTACGACTGGCAGTACAAGCTGCAAAACAGACATTTGGCAGAGTGGTATAATCATTCGCTGGAAAGGATAACCGGGCAGGATATTACAGCCACCATACAATTTGCAACCGAAGAGCAGCCTGTATTTAACAGGCAGTTCAATATGCTGATAGCTGATCTGCAAAAAAGAAATTCTGCCGGGTATGCGTCTTATATTTTTGCAGAGAACCCCAAACAATTAGAACGCTTACGCAGCATATTTGAAGACCTGGACGCTGAAATAAATTTTGTCGCCGTGCCCCATGCCATCAGTAAGGGGTTTATTGATCACGATAAAAAGATTGTTTGTTATACTGACCACCAGATATTTCAACGCTATCATAAGTATAAAGTAAAGCAGGCCTATTCTAAAGGTAAAGCGCTTACACTGCGCATGCTGCGTGAATTACAGCCGGGAGACTATGTAACACACATAGACCATGGTGTGGGTGTGTACAGCGGGCTGCAAAAGATAGATGTGAACGGAAATATGCAGGAGGCTATACGCATTTTGTATAAGGACAAAGATGTACTGTATGTGAACATCAACTCGCTGCATAAGATAAGTAAGTACACGGGCAAGGAGGGTACAGTGCCCCGTGTAAATAAACTGGGCAGTGACACATGGCAAAAACTAAAGAACAAAACCAAGAAACAAGTAAAAGATATTGCCAGCGACCTGATACGGCTATACGCCAAACGTAAGGCGTCGAAAGGCTTTGCCCATAGTCCTGACAGCTATTTGCAAACAGAGCTGGAAGCATCGTTCTTTTATGAAGATACGCCCGACCAGGCAAAGGCAACCGCCGACATTAAGCGGGATATGGAATCACCATCGCCGATGGACCGCCTGATATGCGGTGATGTGGGTTTTGGTAAAACGGAAATTGGTATACGCGGCGCATTTAAAACAGTTGCGGATAATAAACAGGCTGCAGTATTGGTACCCACTACTATTCTTGCTTTTCAGCACTATCAAACTTTTAAAGAGCGACTGAAAGATTTTCCATGTACAGTAGATTATATCAATCGTTTTAAATCGACGAAAGAAAAAAATGATACATTGAAGCGGCTGGAAGCGGGGAAAATTGACATTATCATTGGCACCCATGCTATACTGGGGAAAGATGTTAAGTTCAAAGACCTCGGCTTGCTTATAATAGATGAAGAACAAAAATTTGGTGTATCGGCAAAAGAAAAATTACGTGAGTTACAGACAAGTGTAGATACGCTAACGCTTACTGCCACACCTATACCGCGCACATTGCAATTCTCGCTAATGAATGCACGCGACCTGAGCATTATTAATACACCACCACCCAACAGGCAACCTGTGCATACCGAGGTGCTGGTATTTGATGAATACGCAATACGTGATGCTATTTATTTTGAAGCAGAACGGGACGGGCAGGTATATTTTATTCATAACCGTGTGCAAAGCCTGCCGGATATGGTGGCACTACTGCGTAACCTGTGCCCGGACTTGAGTATAGGCATGGCGCACGGCCAGATGGAAGGCCATAAGCTGGAGGAAGCTTTATTCAAGTTCATAGAAAAAGAATACGATGTGCTTTGTTGCACGAACATAGTAGAAAGCGGTGTAGACATAGCTAATGCCAATACTATTATTATCAATAATTCGCATCAATTCGGATTGAGCGACCTGCACCAGCTAAGAGGACGCGTAGGACGCAGTAATAAAAAAGCGTTTTGTTATTTGCTGGCACCAGGTATGAGCACATTGCCTGATGATAGCCGTAAGCGTTTGCAAACATTGGAACAATTCAACGAATTAGGCAGCGGCTTCCAGATAGCCATGCGGGACCTGGATATACGGGGCACCGGTAATTTATTAGGTGGGGAGCAAAGTGGTTTTATAGCAGAGATAGGTTTTGAGATGTATCAAAAAATACTCGAAGAAGCAATACGCGAATTAAAGAGTACTGATTTTAAAGAAGTATTTTCTGAAGAGCTGGAAAGGAAAAAAGATTTTGTAAGTGATTGCACTATAGATACTGACCTGGAAATACTGATACCTGATAGTTATGTAGAGAGCATTACAGAGCGTCTAAGCCTTTATACCAAGCTGGATGATATTGATGATGAACAGGAATTAGAAGCATTTGCTATAGAACTACGCGACCGTTTTGGACCCATGCCAAAACCTGTTGAAGAATTATTTACTACCATCCGCTGCAGGAAAATTGCCCGCGAACTGGGTTTTGAGAAACTAATATTGAAAAACGGTCAGATGCGCCTGTATTTTATCAGCGACCCTGATTCGCCTTATTTTGAGTCAGATACCTTTAACTATATTCTGGAGTATATTAAGAAACAGACCAATAAGGCAAAGCTGAAACAAACAGGTAAAAATTTTATACTGGTTGTTGAGAATATGAATAGTATGAGTGATGTACTGAGTTTTCTTGGCGGCATGCAGCAAAAATGATAACCAGAGCGGATTTATCCATGCAAAAAAAATATCATCTTTCTTTTAATTTTTTATTTACCCCCTGTTTTAAATGAGGTTTTTTATGTAGGTTTGGCTTTACTTTAATTTACAAGAAATATGAGGCCAATATTACTTACCGCCTTAGCCCTGGTGGTTACAACCACCCTACATGCTCAAATGTATGAGGCAGGCATTGGTTATGGTACCGGTAGCAGCGGAACGCCGCAGGGTATTCCTTCTGAATACCAAGGCAGTAACAAAACCTCTAACCCGGTTTATATGGGTATGCTCGTTTACAATATAAACGACTTTTGGCAGATAGGGGGTTCGATAGATGCCGGCACCTGGATAAGAACCGGTAACTATGCAAGCATTGGCGGTGGTACTACACCTGTTACTATTACTGTTGCGAATGTAGCCAGCAGTTTTTGTGTTCGTTTCAACAGGCTTTTACCTTTTTATTCAGCTGTTAATCCTGAATTGATAAAATCATATTTATACCTAGGCGCTTCAGGAGGTCTTTTATTTACTTCTAACGACGGGAAACAGTCAGTTGCTCCAGACGGCCATGCAAATTTTGATTATCAAAATGGCAAGGGGTATACTGTAGGTTTCCAGGTAGGTTATACTTATTTCTTCAGAAAACATTTGGGATTATATGCTGAGCTGGCCCCGCGCTATGCCAGTGTTCATACCAGTGATGCATTTGATGCACATAAGTTAGAGAACTTCAACCTTACTTACTACAACTTTACAATAGGTGTTCGTTACCGATTTAAATATTATTATTAATAACGAAGCATATTTTATAAATAAAAGATCCTCCTTTAGGGAGGATCTTTTATTTATAGTATCCAGATATTCTTAAACGTCTATACGTGCATACTTAGCATGTGTCTCAATGAATTCCCTTCGAGGTGCCACTTCTTCACCCATAAGCATGGAAAAGATGCGGTCTGCTTCTGCGGCACTGTCAATTGTTACACGCTTTAATGTACGTGTAGCGGGATTCATAGTAGTATCCCATAATTGTTCTGCATTCATTTCTCCCAAACCTTTGTAGCGCTGTATGTTCACGCTATCTTCTTTACCATTACCCAGCAACTCTATAGCTTTTTTGCGTGTCTCTTCGTTCCATGCATACATCTGGTCCTTACCTTTTTTAACAAGGTATAGGGGTGGCTGTGCAAGATATACATAACCTTGTTGCACCAATTCTTTCATATAGCGGAAGAAGAAGGTAAGAATAAGCGTTGCAATATGCGAGCCGTCCACATCGGCATCGGTCATGATAATTACTTTATGATAGCGAAGCTTTACAATATTCAGCGCTTTATGATCATCTGCTGTTCCAATGCTTACACCCAAGGCAGTGAACATATTTTTTATTTCTTCGTTCTCGTATATCTTATGTTCCTGTGCTTTTTCTACATTCAGTATTTTACCACGCAGTGGTAATATTGCCTGGAATGAACGGTCGCGGCCTTGCTTGGCAGTACCACCTGCTGAGTCACCTTCCACCAAATACAATTCGCAATTCTCAGGGTCTTTATCGGAACAATCAGCCAGTTTGCCCGGCATGCCGCCACCAGTTAATACACTCTTACGTTGCACTAACTCGCGCGCCTTGCGGGCTGCTGCACGTGCCTGCGCCGCAAGTATCACCTTGTCTATAATAACCTTCGATTCTTTCGGGTGTTCTTCCAGGTATGCTTCCAATACACGGCTCACGCATACATCTACCACACCCATTACTTCATTATTACCCAGCTTAGTTTTTGTCTGGCCTTCAAATTGCGGCTCAGGAACTTTTACGGAAATAATAGAACTTAACCCTTCGCGAAAATCATCGCCAGTAATTTCAACCTTTGCTCTTTCAAATAATTTATTCTTGTCACCATAGGTTTTGAATACGCGTGTTATCGCACGGCGAAAGCCTGCCACGTGTGTACCACCTTCTATGGTATTGATATTATTTACGTAAGAAAAAATATGCTCGTTAAAAGAAGTATTGTAAGATAACGCCACCTCTACTACCACATTCGATTCCTCGTCATGGCCTTCTACAAAAATGGGTTGTGGCAATAAAGGGTCGCGCTTACCGTTGCGGTCCAGCATTTGAACAAACTCTATGATACCGCCTTCGCTATAAAAATCTTCAAAAATATTATTCCCTGCATCGTCCTGCTCACGTTCATCAATCAGTTTTATACGTATGCCCCTGTTCAGGTAGCTTAACTCACGCAGGCGTGCAGCCAATATCTCGCGGGTATAAACCAGTTCTCTGAAGATGCTGCCATCCGGAACAAAATGAACCAATGTACCAGTGGTATCAGATACGCCTATTTCGCGTACAGGATACATTGGAATACCCTTTTCATATTCCTGTTCGAATTTTTTTCCTTCACGGCATACAATAACATGCAGATGCGAACTCAATGCATTTACACAACTTACACCTACACCATGCAAACCGCCAGATACTTTATAAGTGTTCTTATCGAATTTACCACCTGCGTGCAAAACAGTCATTACCACTTCTAATGCAGAGCGGCCTTCTTTAACCATAATACCTGTAGGTATACCACGCCCATCATCCTGAACACTGACAGAATTGTCCTTGTAAATAGTAACTATAATGTTCTTGCAATATCCTGCAAGGGCTTCATCAATAGAGTTATCTACTACTTCATATACCAGGTGATGCAAACCCTTTGAGCTGATATCGCCTATATACATTGCGGGGCGTTTACGAACAGCTTCTAAACCCTCTAATACCTGAATACTTCCTGCATCATAACCGGCAGTGGTAGATTGTAATACTTCGTTTTCTGTAGACATATTTTTCTAAATCCAAAGCAATTTTTTTATTTGAGGAAACCCAAAAAAGCCATCTTCGGATGCATGGCAAAAAAACAACTATGTGTGTTTTTTTAACTATACAAAGATACGAAATTCAAGGCGTTCGGACAAAGAAAAAGGCCTTGTTTTTAGGCCTTAAAACAGTGAAAAACACTGTTAATATGTGGATAAATGTTTTACGATGTACTTGCTGTTTTTTACCTGGCAATAACAAGTTTTTGAGTGTTTATAAATTCTCCAAAATCTAGCCTAACAAAGTAAATTCCGCAGGGTAAATTACCTACATCGAGCCTGATATTATTAGATGGAGCCCTGGATATATTATAGGCATAAACAAGCGCTCCTATCTGGTTATAAATATTTACGCTTTTTATGGCATAAGCATCGGACCTAACAGACACATTTGTGGTAGCGGGATTAGGCGTAATGGTAATACGGGTGTTAGATTCCACGCTATTTACAGATACAGTAGCTACCGTAAAAGTACCAACCATGCCCATGCTAAGATGTGGTGTGCAATGATAATGATATACCCCATTTACTGTTGGAACATACATAAAACTGGTATGGGTGCCATCCATCACCTGGTCCCATGTAGCTGCACCCGCGGGTATGCCTCCGTTATCACTGGTAGTAGTATGTGAGCCTGTTGACCATGACCATATTATTGTATCACCCAATGCAACATTCAAGGTTGCAGGTGAGAATGTCATGGTACTACTCGGGCCTACAACAATTGTATGTGTAGTAGCAAATGAAAAGTTGGTACTTAACCCAACAACAATTATAAGAATTGCAAAAAGTAATTTTTTTTTCATAAAAGATCCTTTAGTATTAAGTAAGACCCCTCATAACAATTTATAGTATAAAAATAATGCCATTATTTAGCCGTATATGTGTAATCAAAATTGGGTGCAAATGCCGGTGGTGTTGCCGGCACTGTAAATAATATCTCGAACGTATTTGGTGTAAGTATTTGTACCTGCCATGTGTAATCCCCCCCGGAAAAATTTTTTACGTGTATAATATTACTGTCTGCAACAAAAATGTAAGAAAAGGTAGATATAATACCGGCTTTCCCATTGCAAGCAACCTGATCATTGCCTATGCCTGCCCTGCCTCCATCCGAGAATAACAGATAATTATTGGTATCGCAATAGTTCAAGGGAATTTGTTGCCCGTCCTGCCTGAAAACGTGGTAATACCATTTATGACCTATCAGCAAATCAATCGTAGGCGGCTGCAACGTATCATTTTTTTTGCAGGCTGCAAAGAGAATAAAAATAGCTGTTATGAACGCTAATCGCCTCATACCCACTCTATTGACGTAAGTTACGAAGAAAGGCTTGGGTACGCTTCAGCTGCTAATAAAAAATCACCCTTTACATACTCCTTTTTTACTGTCCGTCTACTTACAATATCACTTTTATCAGAAGCCGATAATGTTTATTATTTTAGCAATCAATTACTTGATACTATGAAACCATCTCATTTTTTTGCAGTACTCATTTTAGTATTTTTAGTTGATAGTTGTAAAAAGTCTTCTGACCCAGCTAATTATATAATAGCAAATACAATAAACAAGCATATCACTGTAAATATTTACGCTACTCTTGTTGATTATTATGCCGCTAACAATCCTTTTAAAACAGTTAGTATTAACGGGAATAGTATAGGCAGTATTCCTCTAGCAGATTTTGATACATCTCATGCCTACTATATTGACTGGTATACGGATGATTATTGGTTTTCCAACTGGACAATTGGCAGTAGTAATGACACTGTTTTTTTCAGAATAAAACCCAAAGCAGGAAATGATAAATACCAGGTGGTTGTAGCTGACAGTGGTTGGCAAAGACGTTTGTGCCTCAATGGTAATAGTGGGGCTACGACCTGGAAGGCTTATAATGCTTACAGTTATAGCTACATTTCTATATGGTCAACATTATCAGCAAATGATCAGTACAGGCAGCTGATATTGAGAAAAAATTTAACTGCGAGTTATATTCATAAGGATGCTTCGGGTACCTTTATAACCGATAGTATTACCTATAGTTTCATTAATCCCAATACGCCGGACATGGTGATGGCTGAAGTGAGTGGGTCTTCTATGATCGGTCATTTTGATAATCGTTCGAGTGTTGCAGTTACTGCAACACCACTCTCAAAAGACACGATTGCTGTAGGTTTTTCAGACGGATATTTTATGATGGCAAGACAATAGCTACATACTTCTTCTATACTGTCCACCTACTTCGAATAGGGCTTTGGTTATTTGGCCGAGCGAGCAATATTTTACTGTTTCCATCAGCTCAGCAAATACATTCTCATTATGTACGGCAGCCAATTGCAATGTATGCAACATTCCTTCCCCTTTGGCTCCGCTGCGTCTCCATAGGTTTTCTACGGTCTGTATCTGGAATTCTTTTTCTTCTGTAGTGCTGCGTATCACTTCACGTGGAATAATAGTCGGGGACCCTTTTGAACTTAAAAAAGTATTAACACCGATAATAGGATACTTACCTGTATGCTTTAGTGTTTCGTAGTACAAACTCTCTTCCTGTATCTTACTGCGCTGGTACATGGTCTCCATAGCACCCAATACACCGCCGCGCTCAGAAATTCTGTCAAATTCTGAAAGGACTGCCTCTTCAACCAAGTCTGTTAGTTCTTCTATGATAAAAGAGCCTTGCAAAGGGTTTTCATTTTTTGCTAAGCCCAGTTCTTTATTAATGATAAGCTGTATAGCCATGGCACGGCGCACACTTTCCTCTGTGGGTGTTGTTATAGCTTCATCATATGCATTGGTGTGTAAAGAATTGCAGTTATCATATATCGCATACAAAGCCTGCAATGTGGTGCGTATATCATTAAAATCAATTTCCTGCGCGTGCAATGACCTACCTGAAGTTTGAATATGATATTTGAGCATTTGCGAACGCTCGTTGCCTCCATATTTATACTTCATTGCTTTAGCCCATATACGGCGAGCCACGCGGCCTATCACGCTATATTCCGGGTCTACACCATTACTGAAAAAGAAAGAAAGGTTAGGGGCAAAATCATCTATATGCATGCCACGGCTCAAATAGTATTCAACAAAGGTGAAACCATTGGATATGGTGAATGCCAGTTGTGAAATAGGGTTGGCGCCTGCTTCAGCAATATGATAACCACTAATAGAAACAGAATAAAAATTGCGAATGCCTTTGTCAATAAAATATTGCTGCACATCTCCCATTACACGCAACGAAAATTCTGTAGAGAAGATGCAGGTGTTCTGCGCCTGGTCTTCTTTCAGTATATCTGCCTGCACTGTGCCGCGCACAGCTTGTAAGGTTTCTTTTTTTATTTTTTGGTACACATCCGCAGGCAATACCATGTCGCCTGTAACACCCAGAAGCATTAAACCAAGTCCGTCATTACCTTCAGGCAGTTCGGTGGTGGTTACAGAATTTTTACCGTGCGCTACATCTGCATTATAATAAGGTCGCTGTACTCCTTTGTCAGCATAAATAGCATTTATTTTTTTATTTACTTCAGCTTGCAGTCCATGTTCTTTAATATATTTTTCACATTGCTGGTCTATGGCTGCATTCATAAAGAAGGCGGTAATAGTTGGTGCCGGCCCGTTAATGGTCATAGATACTGATGTCTTCGGGTCGGCTAAGTCAAAACCACTATATAGCTTCTTTGCATCATCCAGGCAGCAAATGCTCACTCCTGAATTACCAACCTTACCATAAATATCCGGGCGATGATCCGGGTCTTGCCCATACAAGGTCACACTATCAAAAGCTGTGCTCAACCGTTTTGCAGGTAAGCCAGATGATACGTAGTGAAAACGTTTATTAGTTCTTTCCGGTCCACCTTCTCCAGCAAACATACGCGCAGGATCTTCTCCTTCTCTTTTAAAAGGATAGATACCAGCAGCATAAGGGAACTCTCCCGGAAAATTTTCCATCAGCGCCCATTTCAATACATCGCCCCACGCTTCAAATTCAGGTACGGATACTTTAGGTATTTGTGTATGAGAGAGCGAATCGGTATGTGTTTTTATTTTCAGTTCCTTATTACGAACCTTATAAGTATAATATTCTCCTTTGTATTGTTGTTTCTTTTCTTCCCAGTGATCTAACAAATATTTATTCTTAGGGTCCAGCTCTAATTCTACTTTGGTGTATACTTCCTGTAGTGTTTTTATCAGCCTGTCTTTATCATCAATATCTTTTGCACTTTGTAAAACTTCTATCGTTTTGGTAATGCCGAATAATTTCTGGGCTATTGCTGACTGGTCTTTTGCCCATTTATCATACTTGCGGTTGTTCTCAGATATTTCGCTCAGGTAGCGCACTCTTGCAGGAGGAATGATGTATATCTTCTCGCTCATTTCTTCACTCGCTTTGAAATGAGAATCGAGTGGCGCGTGTGTTTTCTTTACGAGTGTATCTACCAGGGCGCGATACATAGTGTTGGTACCTGCATCATTGAATTGCGATGCTATGGTGCCATATACAGGCATATCATCCGCAGCTTTGTCAAATTGTTTATGATTGCGCTGGTATTGTTTCTTTACATCACGCAATGCATCCATGGCTCCGCGTTTGTCGAATTTGTTGATGACAACTAAATCAGCAAAATCGAGCATGTCAATTTTTTCCAGCTGTGTAGCTGCGCCATATTCAGGCGTCATTACATAGAGGCTCATGTCGCAGTAGTCAGTTATCTGCGTATCGCTTTGGCCGATACCTGATGTTTCAAGAATGATCAGGTCATATTTTGCAGCCTTCAGAATTTCTACTGCGTCCATAATATATTTAGACACTGCTAAATTGCTCTGCCTGGTTGCCATAGAGCGCATAAATACACGCTCATTACGAATGGCATTCATACGGATGCGGTCGCCTAATAATGCACCACCTGTTTTCTTTTTAGTTGGGTCAACAGATATGATGCCGATGTATTTGTCTTTGAAATCAAGCAAAAACCTGCGCACTATTTCATCTACCAGTGAGCTTTTACCTGCGCCGCCTGTGCCTGTGATGCCCAATACAGGAGTTGAAGATGTTTTCGCATCTTCATGCACTTTTTTCAGCATTGCTTTTGTCTCAGGCAGTTCATGATAATTCTCCGCCGCAGAAATAAGTCTCGCTATACTTTTGTCATCTTTTTCTATAAGATGAGCAACTTCGCCGTTCAGCTGATTGCCTGTTGGAAAATCACTTTTTTGTACCAGGTCGTCTATCATTCCCTGCAAGCCCATGGCGCGGCCATCATCAGGAGAATATATTCTTGTAATGCCGTATGCTTCCAGTTCTTTTATTTCATCCGGTAATATCACGCCGCCGCCGCCGCCAAATATTTTTATATGCCCGCAGCCCTTTTCTTTCAGCAAGTCATGCATGTATTTGAAATACTCC
>Ga0207135_1042_pt1 | contig 14318 bp, 14 predicted proteins | sample Alteio_BWMinHeat_10_FD_153530 | JGI IMG/M metagenome (GOLD analysis project Ga0207135, IMG submission 153530) | Enriched cells from forest soil in Barre Woods Harvard Forest LTER site, Petersham, Massachusetts, United States -... | ecosystem: Environmental > Terrestrial > Soil > Temperate forest >...
AAAACCGGATGCATTGAAAAGGAGAATGGGTGTGAAGTGATAAAGGGGTTACAGGGGCTATAATACAGTTTGTTCCCTACCTGTGCCAGGCAGGGAACAAACCATGTGTTTATAATATAACCATTTTCAATGTTTTAACCGGGATCCCATCAGTTATTAAACTATAATAATACATGCCGGATTGCAACTCTCCCTTTTTGATAGAAATACTATTTGTGTCACCATGTATATCTACAGAATATTGCTTCACCTGTGTGCCATTAAGATCATAAACAGTAATATAAGCGGCTGATGTAACATTTATCAACTGATAACTAATCACGGTCTCACCCGATGCCGGGTTGGGCACATTTTGATTTAAAACAGACGCTCCTTTAGTTGTGCTGTTTATATTTGAAACACCTGTAGGATTAGGATTAGTATTATTCAATGCAGCAACTTGGCTTTTTAATTCATCTATTTGGGTTTGTTGCTGTTGAATTGCACCAATAAGAATAGGTATTAATGAAACATAATCGACTGCTTTAAAATCTATCTCTTTTGAAATTTGTTTTCCATTCTTATCTTTTATTTCTGGGTTAACAGTACGTTTCACTAATTCCGGTAAAATCTTTTCTATGTCCTGTGCAATCAAGCCATATCTTGTTCCTTTGGGTAAATTAAGTCCTAAAAATTCATCAGATTGTTTGAAAGTATATGTTTTAGGGGCTAGCTTATTAATTATATCAAGTGAGTTAAGAATGGGTTTTATGTTTTCTTTCAACTTCATATCTGAGCTGATATAAGTACCTGAAGCATACACATCTCCACCAAAATACCCCGCATATCCATAACCTGTGCAAGAAGTTGGAACTGTAGTTGCATAAACACCGTAACTTCTTGTTACTGAAGGATCATCAACACATGCGCCTTCACAAGAAATTTGAGCGACACCTACCAAACCAAAAGCTTGAATAAACCCGATGCCCGAACCATATACTCCATAAGCATATTTTCCATCCTGACCGCTTCCCCTAACCCCATATACTTCATTTGGGCATATATTGCTACCTGGTAAAACATCACCTGTTCCCCATATCCCGGTAGGGATATCAGTATTCTTTTCAGCCAACGCTGTTGCCATTACACCTATAGAATTGGCATAAAAATTTCCCGCTATTCTATCTGGGTCAGATGAAACATTTTCCACTTGTAATGCGGGAATTATACCTGATGTATATGAAGCTGCACCGGTATAAGTACCTACATTGTCTCTTCTTATCCAAAGGGCCGGCCCTTTGGAATTTGCAGATATCCAGCTTCCGTAATCAGTTTTGGAATTATCATTAACATTTAGACGATACAAAGGGTTGTTGTTACCTAAACCCACAAAGCCGCTGGTATTAATGGCAATACCATTCTCATTTGCCGGAGGAGTGCCCCCATTATTTGCCACTAACTTTATGGTATGACCATCAAAGCGAAGATCTGCTCTTTGGCCTGCTCCCTGAATGAAGCTCATACCATTTTCAGCATTTGGCGTTGCAAATTGAATGAAGTTAGGATAATACAAACTCTCAGTAAATCTAACGTCTCCATCTACATGCAATGAAAAACCTGTCGCAGGAGTACTTGTGCCTATACCTACAGGCTGGGTAGTTGTTACAGGACTAGGCCCACTCCAATATTGTGCTGTCGCCGTTCCCAGACGAGCCAAAAATAGACAGGCAAATAAAATACTTAATTTGATCCTTTTCATACAGTGCTATTTTGAGGTTAATTAATGCTTCAAAAGAACTTCTTAACATTCAAGGGAGAAAGAGAAACTTAGCAGAATATATCTGCGACTTATTAAACAGGTATATTCTTTGAGCAGAACAAAAACCAGAGGGGTTAAATGACCCCATTGAGCAAAGACATGTAATCTTTTTTTCTCTTTCTTTTGAGAACCAATGTAATATGCAGTGTGCGGTAATATATTCTTGTTATGTTTTTTATATTACAATCTGAATATGTATTTTAATGACTGACATACTCATTACGCACTATATTTCCCTAACATACTGTCCATTTTTGCTTTGAAAAAAAGGTTGGTCCTCGTTTATATCATCCTATTGCTCATTTGCGCACAATATGCAGCAACACAAGAGCCTTTGTTTAAAAAATATACGCAGGACAATGGGTTACCGAGCCTGATCACATACAGCATTTTACAAGATCACAAACAATTCTTATGGTTCTGCACCAGCAATGGTGTTTGCAGATTCGACGGCAGGCATATTAAAAATTATACGCCGCAAAACAGCCTTGCAGACTATGGAGCGTTTCGTTTATTTCTGGATAGCAAAGAGCGTCTTTGGGTCATCAGCATTTTTTCGCCGCCTATATATTTTAAAAATGAAGAGTTTCATTTTCCTGAAGGCATCCCTTCCACGTCTCTTCTTAGCACAAGAGCCATTACAGAAGACAGCAAAGGCAATTTATATTTTCTTAGCAAAAAAGGAACCATCACGAAATGGCATGAAAGCAATGGTTTTGTGGCTTATAACATGCCCTTTGCTACATGGTCTGATGGGGTAATGATACACGACAGCATATTAATAGCTACTGACGGAACGAAAATATGGAAGATCACCAATTTCATAAAAAAAGAAGTGCTGATGATCGACATGTTCCGTCATGGTGAGCAAACACGGCTCTATAAGATCAATGCTAATACTGTTATTACATCTGCCGAAAAAGGTATATACCGTATTACCGATAAAGATTACAAATTAATATGGGAATGTACAAAAGACTACTCTTCTGACCTGTATTGTTTTCATGTAGAAAACGACAGTACTTTTTGGGCAGGAACCAAAAGCGGAATGTACATATACCAATACAAAAACAACAAGCTTACGCTGCTAAAAAGAATATTAGCCGGCAAACACATTAATTCCATATTGAAGGACAATAATGGTAATTATTGGCTGGCAGTAGTAGGTGACGCTATATATTTTTTAAACGCAGCGAATACTATCTTTTACAATTTCTCAGAGTTAAAGAATAATATCTCGAAAGTATTATTCGCAGGTGATAAAGGATATGTATTCAATTCCATCGGAGATTATTTTTTATTGCAAAAAAACAAAGCCGTATATAAAGGAAATTTTCTTTCTAATGACAGTAAAATGATCTATTTAAAATCTATGAAATTTTCAGAGAAAGAAATACTTATTTGTTTTAAAAACACGTCCGGATTTTTAGGCCGGCATGCACTCAGGATAGAAAAAGACAACTGGGGTGTTGCGTATCCCAATTACTATTATAGAACGGATGGCATTTTTTTTGTTGGTGGAAACGATATTATGAATAATGGCTACGACCTTGTTAAGGCGATAAAAAATGGGCATATACAAAGGTCAATTACCATTCCTGGTATTCCTTTAGCAAAAAGCTTTTGCGTAGATCTAAGCTATCGTTGCTGGGCTGGATATAATGATACGATATACTGTGCCGAAGACATAGGGAGTGGCAAAAAAGGCATCAATAAGTTTTTTGAAAAAAACGTGTTCATTTCAGATATACAATGCGACGGATCCAATAAAATATGGGTAGCCACAAAAGGCGGAGGTGTGTATTGCATAAAAGACAAAAAAAAGATAGCTCAATACAATACAGCTAATGGCTTACTTACCAATAATTGTTCTTCTATTTATATCGACGACAGCGATAACATTTGGGTATGCACCGAAAATGGGCTTAATGAGATAATGCAATACGAAAAAAATGTTCACAACATAAGGGCATTTACAAAAGACAATTTATTACCCGATAATGGAGTGAATACGGTATACAGAAAGGGAAATACAGTATATGTGGGCACTTGTAAAGGGCTGGTTGCTTTCGAGAATAAAGAGGTCAATACTACAGCGTCGCTACCAACGCCTTGTTATATAACAAATGTGGCAATCAAAGGCAGAGATACAACCCTGCAGGACAGTTACACTATTAAATACCGCAATTCAATAAGCATTGCTTTTAGCACTATTGCTTATAATAATAGCCGGCCGCCTGTATATTATTATAAATTAGATCGGGCAGATGCAGATTGGAATACTACTACATCCGAAAAAATACAGTATGAACATTTAAGCTCTGGTAACTATGTTTTTTATGTATATGCAGGCGGTTGGCCAAATAAAGGCACTAGTGTAAATATTATTGTCCTCGCACCTTTTTGGGAAAAAGGATGGTTCATATTCTTAGAGGTTATAGTGTCATTCTTATTGCTCACAGGCATTCTTTATCTCATCATCTATTTCAGGAACAGGAAAATGGAACTGAGAAGACGAATGATAGAAAATGACCTGCGGTCTTTACGAGCACAGATCAACCCCCATTTTATTTTTAACGCGCTGAATTCGATACAGGATTTTATTCTAAAACAAGAACCCCGCTCTGCCAATTATTACCTATCACAATTCGCCACGTTAATACGGATGATTGTTGATAATTCTAAAAAGGAATACATAAGCCTCGCCGATGAAATAGAGTTCTTACAATTATATCTGGAGCTGGAAAAATTACGGCTTGGTAGCTCTTTCTCTTTTAATATACACTACAATAAAGAAATAGACCCCGATGCTGTTTCTATCCCCGCTATGATCATTCAGCCCATCGCAGAAAATTGTATTGCACATGGGTTGCCCGCAAAAAAAGGTGAAAAAAAATTGGATATCTATTTTCAACAACAAGGCAACTTATTACTTTGCACTGTTACAGATAATGGCGTAGGGAGAGTATATGCGGGTCAGCATCAGCTTAAGAAGCATAAAATATCTATGGGCATTACTAATATCACAGAACGATTGCAATTGATATGCGCTAAAGAAAACATAAAATGGCAGGCAGTCGAAATAACAGATCTTTATAATAATGGCACTGCAGAGGGTACGAAAGTATCCTTATTTATTCCTTTAAACTTAAACTGACCTCTATATGATACAGGCAATAATTGTGGAAGACGAAGAAAAAAGCTGCGAAGTGCTAAAAAAAATGTTGACTGAGTATTGTGCTGACATTGTTGTAACAGGCGTTGCAAACAACATTCACGACGCCAAAAAACTTATTGAGTTAAAACACCCCGAGCTTATATTTTTAGATATCCAACTACCCGATGGTATCAGCTTTTTACTGATTGATGAAATTCATCCGGTTGATTTCAAGATCATATTTACAACTGCATACAGCGATTATGCTATTAAAGCGCTAAAATGTGCTGCATTAGATTATCTTTTAAAACCGATAAATATAAATGAATTGGTTGCCGCGGTTGACAAATATAAAATTCATAAAACCAGTACTACTTATTTAAAGGGCCTGGTAACGCTTCAGGAAAATATATCACACTTTGAAAAAGAAAAATTAAAAACGATTGGTCTCGCTACTCTCAACGAAATTCTGTTCGTACCTATAGATGATATTATCAGGTTGGAAGCTGCCAGTAACTACACACATTTTTATATCGAAAACAGCTCAAAGGTTACCGTTTCTCATACTTTAAAATATTATGAGGACCTTCTTGAGAATAACTATTTTATGAGAGTGCATCAATCCCATATTATCAATCTTAAAAAAGTAAAAAAATATATAAAAGGGAAAACTGGCACTGTCATCATGAACGACGGCCAGAATATTGATATATCCCCAAAAAAGAAAGATGTTTTTTTAAAAGCATTAAATTGGTTGTGACCGCTTATAATTTCATATCTCTATAAGTTTATTATATATTCAATAACAATTATTTGTTCACCCCTTTTCCAAATCGTACCTTTGAGGTAGAAACATATAAATATAAAAACCTGCTATAGTAAACGATTCAATTTTCTTAACCTTTCAAATTCCATAGTCCTGATTTTCCGCTTCCGCTTTTTCTGTAAAATAGGAAGCAACTGGCCCAAACCCTTACCAACATACCATATAATATTATTTTATAGCGGAAGTAAAGCGGAAGACATAAAAAATATCAATATATAAAATAGCCCTCCAATAAACCCTAAAACTTTTCAGCATATCAACCAATTAACATACCTTTGCCCTCCCAAATTAGCCTGGCTACTCTTTTTTAAAAAGGGTATCCATCGTCAGCCCGGCAGTTGGTATTGTTAAACATTAAAATAAACTATGGCAAAAAAAGACCTTCAGAGCTACGAGCTCATGGTCATCTTCACACCTGTGTTGTCTGAAGATGAGTACAAAGGCATACAAAAGAAGTATGCAGATTTCATTAAAGAAAATGGCGGAAAAGTAACCCACCAGAATGCCTGGGGCCTTCGCTCTCTTTCCTATGCAATTCAGAAAAAAACAACAGGTATGTACTGGGTAGCAGAATACCAGGCTCCTGCTGAACTGCACAGCAAGATGGAAATATTTATGAACCGTGATGAGAGTGTATTGCGTCACATGGTCACTGCTCTTGACAAATATGCTGTAGCATATAATGACAGAAAGCGCAGCAAGACCGCAGAAACTCAACCCGCTTAATTTTCAATCAAAACATTCTGAACAATGGCTAAACCAAACGAAATAAAATTCTTAACGTCCACCCGCGTAGAAAAACGCCAGAAGAAATACTGCCGTTTTAAGAAAATGGGTATCAAATACATCGACTATAAAGACGGTGAATTTTTGAAAAAATTTCTGAACGACCAGGGTAAAATGTTGCCGCGCCGTATTACCGGAAACTCGCTAAAATATCAGCGCAAAGTATCACAGGCAATTAAAAAAGCACGCCAAATGGCATTGCTTCCTTATGTAACTGACCTTTTAAAGTAAAAATTCATGCAAGTAATTCTTATAAAAGACGTAGATAACCTGGGCAGCGCCCACGAACTGGTAGAAGTAAAGAGCGGATACGCACGCAACTACCTGATACCTCAGAAATACGCTGTGGAAGCCAGCAATTCCAACATGAAAATGATGGAAGAGCGCCACAAACAGCTCAGCAAAAAAGAAGAAAAACTGATAGCTGAAATAGCTAATGTTACTGAAGTACTGAAATCAAGCCCTCTGAAAATAGGTGCTAAAATTGGTACCAGTGGCAAAATATTCGGCTCTGTAACTGCTATTCAGTTAGCACGTGCAATACGCGAACAGAAAGGATATGAAATAGACCGCCACCGCATCAACATCATTGACGATGTAAAGGAAGCAGGTACTTATAAAGCTAACGTAGATTTTGGCAAAGAAAAGATGGTAGAAATTAGTTTTGAAGTAGTTGCTGAATAACTAGTTTACGAAAGACAATAAATACAATGGGTTGCAAATTGCAACCCATTTATAATTATAATGCATGCATTATCAGATCAGCTGATTAACTCTGTGGACGGTCCCAGTTAAACATCCAGTTCACACCAAATTTATCGCAACACATACCAAACTTAGCGCCCCAAAACTGGTCTGCTAATGGCATAGTAACAACACCACCGGCAGAAATAGCATTGAATGCCGCTGTTATCTCATCATCTGATTGAAGGCTCAGCGATACTGAAAAATTATCTCCAAATTTTGCATCACGGCCTTCATTACTGTCAGAAAAATAGATGGTAGTACCTGCAGCTTTCATTACACCATGCAATATTTTGTTCTTCCATACATCACTACTAGGCATAGGCGCATCACCATACCGGCTGATATTTACTATTTCGCCACCAAGGGCATCTTTATAAAAGTTCATGGCATCTTCACAATTGCCATTAAAATAGAGATAAACATTGAGTTCCATAAAAGCTGTTTTGGTTATAAATATGGTTGGGTTTGCTTGTAAAATGCATTTGGGTAAGTTACCAAAAAGTTAAAAGATCATCTCTTCATCAACTCACATTATTATATTATAACTATACCCTATAATGCATCAGGTGATAAATGACGGTTGTCATGTTTTTTCTACCTTTGCAGCCCTATGCAGATAGAAGTTCTAAAGTCAAAGCTACACCGTGTAAAAATAACAGAGGCCAACCTGCACTATATTGGCAGTATTACCATTGATGAAAACCTTATGGATGCTGCAAACCTTATAGAAAATGAGAAGGTACATGTTCTGAATACAGACAATGGTGAGCGGTTGGAAACATATGTAATTAAAGGTACCCGTGGCAGCGGAATGATATGTATGAACGGCCCTGCTGCAAGAAAAGTAGGTGTGGGTGATACTGTCATTGTACTGTCATATGCTATCATGGATTTCGAAACCGCCAAAACATATAAACCAACCATCATATTCCCTAAGGAAAATAATAAGCTGTAAAGCATTAATTTTACTTAGGATGAGAAAAACACTGCTTACCATATTAAAGTACATATTCTTTCTGGGATTAGGTGTAGGCATTATATATTATATCCTTCATAAGCAGGACAGTACAAAACTTATTAATGCTATTAAGAGCGTAAATCTCTGGCTATTTGTACCCATATTTATTTTTGGTTTCTTTTCTCATTATTTCAGAGCATTAAGATGGAAGCTACTTTTAGAGCCGCTCAAAATACACCCCACTACAATCAATGTAACCTTTGCTGTATTGATAGGATATATTGCTAACCTTGTTGTACCAAGAGGGGGTGAAGTTGCTAAATGCACCGTACTTGCCAAATATGAAAAAATGCCCGCTAATAAAATGATAGGCACAATTGTAGCAGAAAGAGCTTTTGATATTATTTGTTTGGTTATTATTACTGTTATTACTTTTTTATTACAGGCAGGTATTATTGGCAGTTTTGTAAAAAAAGAGATATGGATACCGATGATACAAAAGCTGAGTGACAATAGGATAATATTAGTGCTGATAATATTAATAATAGCGGTATTGATTGGCATTGCGATAGTATTATACCGCAGGCACAGAGAAACACAGTTAGGTCATTTTTTAAAAGGAATAGGGCATGGCTTTAGTTCCATTATCCATATGAAGAAGCGCTGGGAATTCATAGGGTTTACAGGATTGATCTGGCTATGCTATACATTACAAATATATTTTGCCTTTTTAAGCATGCCCGCCACACATCACTTGTCTATGATGGCAGCTCTTTCAGTACTTATTTTCGGAAGTGTGGCCATGATAATAACACCAGGCGGGCTCGGGGCATATACATTATTCGTTGCACAAATATTGCTGTCATACAATATTGATGAACCTACTGCCCACGCATTTGGATTTGTAGCCTGGGCAGGACAAACAAGTATTATCATAGTGCTTGGTATTGTTTCTTTATTATTGATACATCCTTATAATAAAAAAAAGAATGTCGCATCATCCGCAGTTAATAGAGCATAAAATTCAGTGGATAGAAAATAAACTCTTCAATAAGGCGCAACTCATTGCTTACTGCAATACAAAACGTCTCACAGGAGAGAAAATTGTTTTCACCAATGGCTGCTTCGATATTTTGCATCGCGGACATTTAGACTTGCTTGCCAGGGCTGCAGATTTTGGGAATGTACTGGTTGTTGGATTAAATACCGATCATTCAGTTCAACGGCTTAAAGGGCCCCAACGCCCGATAACTAAAGAGCAGGACCGTGCTTTTCAAATGGCATCTTTGTTATGTGTCAACGCCGTATGCCTGTTTGACGAAGACACCCCCATAGAATTAATAAAAGCCATACAGCCCGATGTGCTGGTAAAAGGCGGCGACTATAATATGCAAAAGATTGTAGGCGCTGACTTTGTGAACAGCTATGGCGGCAAAGTAGAGATAATACCTTTTCTCCCCGGTTATTCTACAACATCCATCATTGCCAATATTAAGAATTTATGAACCCCTACCTAGATAAGCACCAAAAATGCTATACTTGCGTAATAGGTTTATTTTATTGTTAAATAATTATTAAGTACAACCATTGAAATCGAGTAAGACCATTATACGTGACCTTAGCTGGCTTGCATTTAACGGGAGGGTATTACAGGAAGCAAAAGATCCTAAAAACCACATTTTAGACAGGCTGCACTTTCTCGGTATTTTCTCTAACAATCTTGACGAATTTTTTCGTGTACGCGTAGCAGCGCTTAATAAGATGGTATTGCTGGGTAAGGCGGCCAAAATGCACCTTGAAACCAACCCGGATAAGATACTCAGAAAAATTCAACAGACAGTTGTACTGCAACAAAATGCATTTGACCGTACTTATGCAGGTATTATAAAAGAACTTGCAAAAGATAAAATATACATCAAGAATGAAAAACAGCTTACCAAAAAACAGGAAGATTTCGTAAGAAAGTATTTTGATGAAAAAGTACGTGCAGATATTGTACCGTTAATGATAGAAACCATACCCCACATGTCTTTGTTACGCGATAAGTCAATCTACCTGGCTTGTGTATTAGGGAATGATAAGGTACCATCGCTGCACAGGTATGCACTTATAGAAATACCTACCAAGGTACTGTCGCGTTTTGTGATTTTACCTTCCGAAACAGGAACGAAAGACATTATCCTGCTCGAAGATATTATACGGTCTAATCTAAATCACTTATTTGCGCCCTTTGGTTTTAATCGTTTTATGGGCTATATTATAAAAGTGACACGTGATGCGGAATTAGAAATAGATAATGACGTAAACACCAACCTGATTGATGAGATAGAAAAGGGCTTAAAAAAGCGAAAAACCGGGCGCACCACACGTTTTATATTTGACAGGCATATTGATGCTAACCTGCTTAACTACCTGATACAAAGACTGAACCTGACTAAAAAGGACAACCTGATACCGGGAGCGCGGATACATAATTTCAAAGATTTTATGAATTTCCCCGCCAGCGTCTTTAGTAATCTGCAAACACGTTCCAAACCATTTGTACATCCGCAATTAAAACAACCGGTACGTATAATGGAAGTGATAGAGAAGAAAGATGTAATGCTGCATTTCCCTTACCATTCTTTTGATTCTATAATAGACCTGCTGAGAGAAGCAGCGATAGACCCTTTTGTACAAAGTATAAGAATAACATGTTACCGACTTGCAAAAGATTCTAAAATAGTAAATGCTCTTATAAATGCGGTAAGAAATGGTAAACAGGTAACTGCTATATTAGAATTGCGCGCCCGCTTTGATGAAGAAGCCAACATGTTTTGGAAGGAAAGGCTGGAAGAAGAGGGTGTAAAAGTAGTGTTTGGCCTGCCTGATGTAAAAGTGCATGCTAAATTATGCGTAATAAAGAAAAGAGAATTTAATACAACTAAACAATATGCATTCTTTTCTACAGGCAATTTTAATGAGAATACAGCCCAGTATTACGGTGATCATTGTTTACTGACTACAAGGAAAAATATAATAGCTGATATTAATAACATCTTTGACTTTCTTGAAGGCGTAACAAGAAAAGTAGAAACCCTAAAGCCACTTAAAGTGTTGCCGATAGCCCCAGTAGATATGCGCAAGCAATTTATAGACCTGATTAACAAAGAAATAAGGGCCGCAAAGAAAAAGAAACCTGCGGGTATCATATTAAAGCTGAACAGCCTTGTTGATACTGCCCTGATAAGCAAGTTATATGAAGCCGCGCAAGTAGGAGTAAATGTTCAGATGGTGATAAGGGGTATTTGCTGTGGGTTTACGCAACAAAAATCTTTTAAAAATCATATGCACGCCATAAGTATTATAGATGAATACCTGGAGCATGGCCGTGTTTTTGTATTTCACAATAACGGTAAACCTAAAGTTTTCATATCGTCTGCAGACTGGATGGTACGCAACCTGGACCATCGCATAGAAACAGCTTGCCCCATATTGGAACCGGAAATTAAACAGGAATTAACAGATGTGCTAAAAATTCAGCTTGCAGAAAACGTGAAAGGGCGTATATTAGATAATGAACAAACCAACAGGTATGTTCGCCGCAAAGAGGGTGAACCTGAAGTTCGCTCACAAGTGGCTACTTATCAATATTTGCGCAATAAACGTTATAAAAATTGATCCTCGCAGCCATTGATATTGGTTCTAACGCCGCCCGCCTGCTGATATCTGAAGTGTCGGTATATAAGGACGGCACTGTAGATTATACCAAGCTTTGCCTGCTGCGCATACCACTTCGTTTAGGGTTTGATGTTTTTGGTAAAGGCGCCATTAGCGATGTAAAAAAACAAAAACTGCTGGAAACGCTGAAAGCCTACAGGCACCTGATGAACATATACAACGTGGAATCATGGAGAGCATGTGCAACATCTGCTATGCGTGATGCTACTAATTCTGAAGAGATCGTTCAGGAAATAAAAAAAGCAACCGGGTTGGATGTAGAAGTGATTAGCGGGCAAGAAGAAGCCAATATTATTTATGAAACACATATTGCAGAAAACCTGAGCTACAATAAATCTTACTTGTATGTGGACGTAGGTGGTGGTAGTACAGAAATAACACTCTATGCAAAGAGCAATATTGTATTCAAAGAATCATTCAATATCGGCACAATACGCCTGTTGCATAAAAAAGTAACAGATGAACAATGGGAGCATTTGAAATGGTATATAAAAACGCATGTGCGCGAATATGAGCCTATAGAAGCAATAGGAACAGGAGGCAACATCAACAAAATATTTTCTATCTCTAAACGCAAAGAAGGAAAACCGCTTTCTTTTGAATTGCTAAAAGATTATTATAAAGAATTGGGGTCAAGTACTGCTGAAGAGCGGAAACATATCTACAATTTTCGTGAGGATCGTGCAGATGTGATAGTACCTGCGCTTGAAATTTATGTTGCCATTATGCGTTGGGCAAATGCCGATGAGATATACGTACCCAAAATAGGTCTTGCGGATGGCTTGATAAAAATGCTCTACCAGGAAAAAAGCAAAAAATGAATATTCTTATTTCATGATACTCAGCTTACCTCTTTGTACAATTGCGCTATTCTCATCTGTTACATTATAAAAATACAGGCCCGTAAGTAAATAAGAAAGATCAAGCGAAGTATGAGCTATTATTGTATGCGAAAATACAAATTGTCCGTCTAGGTCATACAACTGCCAGTGCAACTGCTTACCCGCAGGGCCCTGTATGTTTATTACTCCCTTTGAGGGATTAGGATAAAACGATACAATATCTTTTTCAGAAGCCAAAGCCGGCACATCTACCATCGTCATGGTTACATCATCAATATACATAGTACTGCTGTCAGCAGTTGCTGCTCCGCCGGCAGCACTGCTATAAAATGAAATAATGAGATTTTGAGGTATTAATGTCGAAGAAGTATACGAAACATCTATGTTATACAGGGTATAATTACTTGTTGCAGACACTGAAATGTCACCTCTTCCTATTATTGAATCTTTACCACTAACAGTAGCATGTGCCTCTGCTACTATTTCGCCATTGTCAGAACCAACTGGTGCATACTTTATCCATGCATAAACAGTTGCAACACGTTTGCTGAGTCCTGTGCCACCCGCATATGATATACACGCATATGGATCGGAGGGGTTGAATGCAGCCAGGTTTACCTGCGGATAAGCATTTACCAACACTCCCGGAGCTATTCCTATACTGCTTTGCGACCTGGTTATTAGTTTTACAGCATAAGTGCCTGAATGCGCATCTGTGGTTTGAAAAGTTTGCCTTACAAAAGTAGAGCCCGGGTATAATCCAGGTCCTACTTTTAGTGTTAATGAATCGTAAGAGAACCAATGTTGCGGATTCCAAACTGTATCTGACCCAATTTTATAGCTGCGCCACACTTCCATATCGCCATACAAGTTTTGTGCTTGTGCTGCAAAAGAGATCAGTAACGCTAAAAGAGTAAATACTATTTTTCTCATAGCAATTGATTTTAAACGTTTAAATATTTTTTAGGCATTCTTGTATTTTATTAAAATCCGGTATCTCACTGGCATTTTCTAATACCTCTTCATAACGAACAATACCCTCTTTGTCTATTACAAATGCCGAACGCTTAGAAACACCTTTGGTTCCCAGCGAAAAGGTTTCATAAATAGTATCATAAGCTGTTGAAACTTCCTTATTAAAATCGCTTAGCAAAACGAAATTCAGGTTTAGGTCTTCTTTAAATCGTCTCAAAGCATGTGGGGAGTCTACTGATATACCAAACACCTCTGCATTCAGATCTTGGTATATGGTTAGGTTGTCTCGGGTAGCACACAATTCTTTGGTACAGGTACCTGTAAATGCAAAAGGGAAAAATAACAACAACACATTTTTACCATGCAAGCTACTCAATGTCACTTGCTGTTTATCTGTATTATACAATGTAAAGTCCGGCGCCTTTTGTCCTATCTGTATAGCCATTATTTGTTTTTTGTAAAAATAAGGTATTTATAAATAGGACAAGAGCCATTAACTAACAGCTCTT
>Ga0207135_1043_pt1 | contig 13738 bp, 10 predicted proteins | sample Alteio_BWMinHeat_10_FD_153530 | JGI IMG/M metagenome (GOLD analysis project Ga0207135, IMG submission 153530) | Enriched cells from forest soil in Barre Woods Harvard Forest LTER site, Petersham, Massachusetts, United States -... | ecosystem: Environmental > Terrestrial > Soil > Temperate forest >...
ACACCGCCATGTACGATCACCTGCAGGTTAGGGAATATCTCTTTTATTGTTTTGCCGCCGCTGCGTTCTATAAGCCAGTCAAAATACATTTGTATCCAGGGTGGTATGCCGCTGATGAGTGTCATGTTTTGGTTAATGGTCTCATCTACAATTTTTCCCAGCTTTGTTTCCCAGTCTTCTACACAATTGGTTTCGTAAGATGGTAATTGGTTGTTGCGCAAATATCTTGGTACAAAATGATTGGATATGCCGCTCAATCTCCCGGTGGGTATGCCGCCTATTCTTTCTAGTTCGGGCGAGCCGGTAAGAAATATCATTTTACCATCTGCAAATGCTGTATTGCCGCTCTCTGACATATAGCAAAGCAAAGCATCGCGCGCGCCGTTTATATGATTGGGAATAGATTCTTTAGTAATAGGAATATACTTTACACCACTTGTAGTGCCTGATGTTTTGGCAAAATACATGGGCTTGCCCTTCCACAATACATTTTGGTGCCCGCTTTTCAGCCCTTCTATATATTGCTTGTAAGCTTCATAATCACGAATGGGAACAACTTGCTTAAAATCGTTGTAATTTTTTACATCAGCCAGCTTGTGCTGCCTGCCAAATACGGTGCGGGTGCCATATTTAATAAGATACTGAAATACAGCATCCTGGTCTGCAACCGCGTTGGCCATGCTCTTTTTGGTGCGGTTAAACACAATAGAAGCATACGGCCTGGCTAAAAAAGATTTTATCTTCATTGCATACTTTTGCCGAAGGCAACAAATGTAAATAACTAAACGGAAAAGTAGGGGGTTCTATTGTTAAATAAGGGGCTATTTATATAATGGCCCATACATATTAATAAAATCGCTAAAAATGTAATTGTGCATAAAAACAGTAAATATTAACCTGTTAGAAAAAAAAATTTGTCAAATACAAAAAAACTATATTAACTTTGCGGAAATTATTTTTTAGAGAAGTCATGTTCGCGATAGTAAATATAGCCGGCCAGCAATTCAAAGTCAGGAAAGACGATGAGATCTTTGTGCATCGTTTAGAAGGCAATGCCGGCGATAAGGTAGAGTTTTCACAAATTCTGATGACAGGTGATGATAGTAATATTTCTCTGGGCGGCAAGAAAGTGAGTGCTGAAATTTTGGATCATCTGAAAGGTGACAAAGTGATCGTATTTAAAAAGAAACGCCGTAAGGGGTATCAGAAAATGAATGGTCATCGTCAATATCTGACCAAAATAAAAATCAAAGATATTGCATAGAATTAATTTTTTTGTACATTTGTAAATAGAAGAAGCAGAAAATGGCACATAAAAAAGGCGAAGGCAGTGTAAAGAATAATCGTGATTCGCAAAGTAAACGTTTGGGAGTAAAGATATATGGCGGGCAACCTGCTATATCTGGTAATATCATTGTGCGTCAGCGTGGTACAGTTTATCACCCCGGTACTAATGTAGGCCTGGGTAAAGATTTTACTATTTTCGCTACTAAAGATGGTATTGTAGAATTTCGAAAAACACGTTCGAAAACCTTGATTTCTGTAAAGGAAATAACAGCATAAGTTTTTATCGCCGAGGCCTAACCCCCTCGGCGTCTTTTTATAATAAAGTTTTTTGTTTAATCCTTAAATTTCACAATTATGGCAACAGCAAAAAAAGCTGCTAAGAAAAAAGCAGCACCAAAGAAAAAAGCAGCTCCAAAGAAAAAAGCTGCTAAAAAGAAAGCTGCTAAGAAAAATGCAGGTCCTAAACGTAGGACAGCTGCAAAAAGAAAGAAAAAATAATTTTTTTCTTACTTAGCAAATTTCAAAAGAGGCTGTTGTCGCAGTCTCTTTTTTTATGCCCCTATACCAACGCATTTTTCTGTCCCCGGTATATTTAAATAGAAAGCCATAAAACATATTCAACTATTTAATATTTTTTCACAGCACCAATATGTACAGGCTTGTGATTCAGAAATAGATATTACAAAAAATTCTGCTTAGTTAGCTCTCAATGCCGTAGATTTCCCCTGATGTGAAATGTCGCAGAGAATGAAAAATTTTTTTTGGGAGGTTTGAGAAGCAATAATTGATGTAATTGATTGACAGGCATAGCATATGTATTTTATTGTAAAGTCACCAAATGTCTCATTATGTCACATTTTGGATATTTATAAGTGGTAGAGATGTGAGGAGGATAACCACTTATTTGAAATTTTTTAGCCACAATCCCGAACATCCGAACTCTCGGATCGGGAGGCTATTTCGGGTGCAAGATACGGTTTCGGGATACCCTAAAACAAATATTTGTTATTACATGTCTGCCAGCTCTAAGGTGGATGTGGAAAAAAATAATAAGTGGGATAGAAGTTGCTCTTATACGCCGAGCCCCTGAAAAAGGAGACTCGGCCGGGACACAATTTTTAATATAGGTAGCTTTATATTGTGAATTTCTTAACCACTATATTTTGAAATATAAATTGCCGTCTTTTACGGCAGGATAAGATGAGACCTATTACCCCCATATTGTTTTTCTTCTTTGCCTTTGTTACTGCAAACGCACAGAAAAAAATTGCAGTGCAATCCCTAAAAGGTTACGGTGGAAGTGCCGCAGATCAAATAATAAGTAACGTTACTAAAACTAACGATGGTGGCTTTGTTCTCGCGATGGAATCTAATTCTCCAGCTAATACAGGTAACATTGATTCATTTTGTTCGGAAAGTGGAGAACGAATAATTTTCCTCAAATACAATCATGATGGAAGCGTATTAGAATGGAATAAATGTTATTGGGCTACAGGTGATAGTATTTTAATTTGGATTTATCCAAACAATACAAGTTATATTCTCATAGGCAGTATATCAACTGGTGGAATAGTAATAAATAAAGAGGACGCTTCGGGTAGTCTTGTTTGGACTAAAAATTACAGCAAGGGAAATGGATCATTACTTGATGATGCTATTCAAACTTCTGATGGAGGATATATTGCATTAAGCCGTTCCTATTATTCCGATACCAATGCATCAATTCATTACGGGAGCTGGATGGATGCAGATATGTGGATAATAAAGTTAGATAGCAACGGTAATAAAGTATGGAGCAAAGTAATAGGAGGTTCAGCTAATGATTGGGGCACAAAATTAATTAATGCACCGAACAAGGGAGTCTATGTGGCGGGTATTACCTTATCAAATGACCATGATTGCACTGGAAATCATAGCAGCGGTGGGTACGATGCCTATATTGCAAAATTAGATAGTAACGGCAATCTCATATGGCATAAGGACTATGGAGGATCAGGTACTGATGAATTTTACTATGCATGTGAAAATCTTAAAGGTGGTCTAATAGCATGCGGGTATAGCACTTCAACAGATGGGGATGTACACCATCATATTAGTCCTGCAGGAGGGCAGAATTATTGGGCGACTGAAATTGATACGAGTGGCACCATTGTGTGGGAAAACTGCAATGGAGGGAATGGAAGTGAAGTTGCGCATACTATTTGTAAGGCTACAGATGGCAGCATTTGGTTAGGAGGATATTCACTCGGATCAGGCGGCGAAATAGATACCTTTTATGGCTTTCGTGATGCATTTTTTGTGCATGCGGATAGTGTTGGAAAGTTTATCAGTGAAAAAGTTTTGGGTAGTACTCAGGACGATGAAGGATTGATGATTTATGCCCTTTCGAATAACTCGGTAATCGCCGGTGGTTTTTATTGGGCGCAGAATGCAGGCTTCAGCTCTTTATATAATTATGGTGCTCAGGATGCATTTTTAACGGTATTTTCTCCGTGGCCGGAAAATGTTGATGTACAAAATGAAGCTACTACCTATATTCAGGCATTTCCAAATCCGGCAACAGATGAAGTTAAAGTAAGAATTAATCAAACAAATTGTACGGTTCAAATTTCTATTAGCAACGTGCTAGGGGCACAAGTTTATTCAAACAATTTATCGAGTAGTCAAACTGAACTAAGAATTCAAACAGGGAATTGGTTGCGAGGCGTCTATTTTATTCAAGTATTGAATGAGAGAGGCTTTAAAAGTATATCTAAAGTAATATTGGTATGATGAAGCTTATTACCCCCATATTGATTTTTCTTTTTGCGTTTGGAGTCACCTATTCTCAGCAAGCAATTAAAGTACTTTCTATGAAAGGATATGGCGGAGATAGTTATGACCAAATAAATCTTCCGGCCATAAAAACGTTTGATGGTGGCTTTATTGTTGTGATAGGGTCACAATCCGATTCAGGAACAGGAAACATAGATACATTTTGTGCTAAAAATGGGGAACGTGACATTTCGCTAAAATATAATGCTGACGGAACGATATTGGAATGGACAAAATGTTATTTGGCAACTGGAGATAGTGCCTTTGGTTGGATATTCCCAACTCATGATGGAGGTTTTGTTCTAATAGGTAGCTATGGATTTCCTTATGGGTTTCCTGTATGCAAAGAAAACGCTTCGGTAAGTGTAATATGGAAAAAAGATTTCGGTAGAGTTGGCGGAGCAAATATCAAAAATGTAATGTCGCATGAGGATGGAGGTTATATCATTGCATCACTAGTAAATAATATCGACACTGATGCAACAACACATCACGGCAGTAGTTTTACAGAAGACATATGGGTACTGAAAATAGATAGCAATGGAAATAAAGTTTGGAGTAAAGTGATTGGGGGAACTGGCGATGAATGGATAGATAATATTGTTCCCGGACCAAACGGAGGTTGCTATATCGTGGGCGAAACTGAATCCAATGATTATGATTGCACGGGCAATCACGGTAATGTCGATGCCTATATTGTTCGATTAGATAGTAGTGGAAATATTCTTTGGCATAAAGATCTTGGGGGTTCTGATGCAGATGGGTATCATGGACAAGGAATCATAAATGGGAAAGGTGGGATAATTTTTACAACAGGTACAAGATCGTCTGATGGTGATGTCCACCATTATGCTGGTAATGGAAATTCAGAATTTTGGACAGTAGACTTGGATAGTAATGGAAACATTATTTGGGATAATTGTTATGGCGATTCAAGTGATGCAATACCTGAATCAATTTGCAAGGCAACTGATGGCAGTTTGTGGATGGCGGGTAGCAGTACGATTAAGTCAGGTGAAGTAGATATGTCATTTGGCAAGGGTGATGCTTGGGTAGTTCATACTGACAGTATGGGGCAATTTATAGATGCTAAGGTATTCGGCACCCATCAAACTGATGGCGCGCAAATAGTATATCCATTAGAAAATGGGCTAGTGCTTGTCGGAGGCTATTATGATACGGCTTCAATAAATGGCGAAGATTTGCCTACCATATGGTATGGCGGCAGTGACATTTTTTTAACAGTATTAGCATCTTGGCCCGTTAATGTACCGAAGCTTCCAGAAAATTCGAATACCATAGCAATTTACCCGAACCCTGCAAATACAAAAGTGAGCGTGAACTATATATACGGCAGCAGTTGCGATTGCAAAAGAGCTATTGTCTTTTACAATGTGTTGGGCAGGGAACTCTTTAGAGAAGAAGTAAAGACCATCACCGGAACCGTGAGTTTCCCAACTAATGGGCTTATGCCGGGGTCTTATATAATAAGAATGGAAGAGGATGGAAATGCTTTGCATATGGGGCATGTGAGTGTTGTACATTAGGGACCTCACCCCCTAACCCCCTCTCCGAAGGAGAGGGGGAATAGAAGAATGGAGGATGGAATTAAATTGCTTAATTTTAAATAACCATGAAGAGAGGGTATATACTTATTGGTTTTTTACTGCTATCCATTTTTGCAACAGCTCAAAGCTATAAATGGATAAAGGGCGGAGGCAGTACAACGACCATGTTGTATTCAAGATTGGATGAGCAAGTGACACAGATGTGTACTGATGCCAATAAGAACTTGTATATAACATCCTTTCTAGGAGACAATGTGAAGGCGGATACTTTTGTTGTAGCGGCTACGCATAATAATGGCTATGGTTCCTATTCGCATTTGATATTTGCCAGCTACCGCTGTGATGGGACAATGCGATGGGCAAAAATACTGGAATCTGAAAATGATAGCCGGTGCTATGGGTTGGCCTATGATGGGGCTGGTAATATTTATTTCGCCGGGATAATGGCGGGAGGTAATAAATATATCGGAACAGATACCTTCATTAATAAACAATACATCATTGCTTTTCTTTCGAAATTTGATACAGCAGGTAAATTGAAATGGATAAATTTTATTGGCCCTGACATTCCAAGTACGTCAAACAATTTAGGAGCATCTGGGCAACTTGCTATAGATGGCAGTGGGTATATACATTATTACGCATATGCGCGAAGCGGGACACAATTAACACCCACTGTTGTAAGTGTTCTCGGGACATACGATTTAAAGTTTGATGCCACAGGTAATTTGCTAAACGCAATACGAATGCAAATGGATGGTACATATATGATTTACCGTGGCGCTCTAAATATCAGTGATAATACTTTGTATGCAATTATGTATGATCCGTCAGGATCGCTACCTGCTTACACTACAGCAATTAATGCAGCCGGGGTCCAATTGTGGAGTGATACAATTTATAGTGGTAGTGTTTTTGATTTAATTTATGACGGAACGAATAATATATATGGTGTGGGTGGGGGCACGCCGCTTATAATCGGGAAAGATACCGTTACTAATAAATATTTTACTGATTTTATTAGAATTGATACTAATGGAAATAGCAGATTGTTACATGGGTTTTACGGTTCGGGTGCCTCACTATATCGTATTGCGTTATTGCCAAATGGACAACTTTCCGCAACAAGTGAAATAACTTCTTATTTAGTAAATGGTCCCGATACAATGAAACCTTTACCAGGTGGTAATCATCCAATACTATGTATTGTTGATACTTCGGGTAGAGTAATTAAACTTGATCAATTTATAAGTGCAGGCTTTTACGATTGGGGTACGGCAATAACCAGCGATAAAGATGCCAATATTTATATAGGAGGGCAAGTAGAAGATAATATAACTGCTACCGGCTTGGGCGCAGGCTATACGAGCAATGGTGGCAATACAGATTTTTTTGTAGCCAAGTATGGGTATAATTGTAATTGCACATTGGCAAATGAGCCAACGCCCAACTATACCTATACCGGCAGCGGAACAGTGAATTTTACTTATACAGGTGCTATAACACCAGATAGTGTGAGGTGGAATTTTGGAGATGGCGGAACAAGCACATCAATTAATCCAACACATAATTTTCATGATACAGGACTGCACCATGTATGCTTAACTGTGTATGCATGTGACAGTGGCAGCTATTGCGGGTACGTGCATACAACTGTAAGTGTGCCGACCTCACCCGTCCTCTCCAAAGGAGAGGTGATGGTATATCCAAACCCGATAAGCGGGGCATTTTTTATTGAGGGTGCGGAGATGGGAACTGTTGTAAAGTTGTTTAATGTAATGGGGCAAGACCTCACCCCGACCCTCTCCAAAGGAGAGGGGGTAATTATTGTGAAGAGTAGCAGGGAACAAATCAACACAGGAGATCTGCGAGTGGGTGTTTATGTATTGCAACTCATAAACCGCGAAGGGCAAAAATCTAATGTTACTATTGTAAAACAGTGAGGATTAAAGATCGCTCTTATGCGCCGAGTCCCTGAAAAAGGAGACCCGGCTGGGATATATGAATGTACAAGTGAGTAATGCCGCAAAAGCTGGACTTCGTCGTAAACTCCTTAGCACAATAGCTTTTCAGTCCATGAACGGTGCCAACGCCACCATAGCTAAATAGGAATAACCAAGCTAAGTACATAAATTATATAAATATTTATGGAATTTACCGGTAAAAGCGTTTAATGGAGAGAATAAGTATTTTTGCGATAATATATGGATCACGAAGAAAGAAGTACGAAAATATATAGCCATTTTAGAAATAGCCTGCACCTGGGTATGGGGGTAGTGTATGTGGTAATTGCGGCGATGATATTAACATTAAAATATTTTGGCACTATGGTGCTGGATGCAAGCTTTGCTTATATATTGGGCGGATTAATGCTTTTATATGGTATTTTTAGAATATACAGGGGTGTTCAGGGTATGCGCATGCGCAACAGAGATATGAAAAAAGATTTTCCCGGCCTGTATAACAAAACCACAGACAACTAAACTAATACATAAACATTTAACCTTTTCTACACCTGGCTCCACTTCTACTCACAGCTTTTCACTTATTTTTGCAGTCCTTTTTATGCAGGGTTTAAGACAAATTTTCTCGGTTATTTCATTGCTCCTTATTCTCGCGTCTTGCGATGATAGCAAGAAGCCGGCTGATACATTGAGCACAGGCACTGTAGAAATATCGGTAGATGAGGCTTACAAACCTATTATAGATGAGCAACTAAAAGTATTTGACAGCAGCTATCCCGATGCGCACATTATTATTCATTATAAGCCGGAATCGGAATGTTTTAAAGATCTGTTTGAAAGAAAAACAAAGCTGATACTGGTGACAAGGCCCCTGACGAAGGATGAAAAAGACTATTGCGAGCAAAAACAAATTGTACCCTTTGGTGAAGCAATAGCCGAGGATGCTGTAGCGGTAATAGTGAACAACGCCAGCCCTGACAGTATGATGAGCACTGACGCTATAAAAGGTATATTGACGGGTGTGTATAAAAATAAATATACTGCAGTGTTTGATAACGAGGGGTCGGGTGTGGTGCGGTATATAACAGATACGGTGCTGCAGGGGCAAAAGCTGGCAAACAATGTATATGCGGCAAAAAGTAATAATGCCGTAATAGATTATGTAGAAAAGAACGAGCATGCTATAGGGTTTTTAGGGCTGAACTATGTATGCGGCCCTGAGGACAGCAGCGGTACGGGTAGTTTTATCCGAAATGTTAAAGTTGTATCGGTATATAACGACAGTGCAAAAACCTTCTACCAGCCCTACCAGGCTGTAATAGCGCTGAAATTGTACCCTTTTACACGTAAGCTATATTATATAAAAAGTGAAAATTATCCGGGTCTGGGCACGGGTTTTGCAAATTTTTTATCAAGAGAGCGTGGACAACTTATCTTTGCGCACGCGCATCTGTTCCCTTTGAAGATGAATATAATAATAAGGGATGCGGCTATTAATACGGACCACTAAAAATAAAAAATTATAGAATCATCAGTTACTTGATCTATTACGCTAAAAAATGAAAAAGTATTTCTTATCGATCATCACTGCGGCGCTCGCTATGTCTGCGTCTGCACAATCACTGGAAGAAGGGATAAAAATGTATAAGTATGAATGCTATACTAAAGCCCAACAAATTCTTACACCACTTGCCGCTACCAGCACTACTGCAAACTATTATTTAGGCTTGTCCTTGCTGGAACTGGGAAAGATACCGGAAGCAAGAGCCGTATTTGCAAAATATGCGGATGACGCTGCAAACCTTGCGGGAACAGCCAGAACAACATTTTACCAGGGACATCCGGATGTGGGTATGCAGATAGCACAGAATGTTGCAGCCAAGGCGAAGAAAAAAGAATGGGAGCAGCTGAAATATGCAGCAGATGCCATCACCTATTCAGATGGAGGCAATTATCAAGTGGCTGTGGACTGGTATAAAAAAGCATTGAGCATTACTGATAATGCAGACCTGCATATAGCACTTGGCGATGCCTACCTGCACATATTAGGCGGCGGCGGTGAAGCGATGAATAATTATGAGAACGTGACAGGCAAAGACCCGAAAAATTCTTTGGCTTTTTCACGCATAGGTGCATTGTGGTATGCTTCCAAAAATTATGGGCTGGCTCTTGAAAGTTATGAAAAGGCAAAAGAGGCAGACCCTACTAACCCGCTACCTTACCGCGACCTGGCAAGGGCTTATTCGAGAAGCGGCAATTTTGATAAAGCGCTTGAAAATGTTCAGCAATATGTGAAATTGTCTTGTGAAGCAGATGAAGCGGAATACATGGATATATTATTCCTGTCAAAACATTATAAAGATGCCATTAATAAAGCCAATGAACTGATAAATAAAGGAATTGTGAAACCAAGGTTTTATGGCGTACTCGGATTCAGTGAATACGAAGTGGGTGATTCTGTGAATTCATTAAAGCATGCAAGGATCTATTTTATGGAGATGGACCCTAAGAAATTAACACCCGGCGATTATATCACATTCAGTAAGATATTCTTAATGAACCATTTGAATGATTCTGCCGATCAATATTTCGCCCAGGCGGTGAAGTCTGATACTGCGTCTAATAAATCTGATACCTATCGTATGATAGCAGAGGCTTTCAGGGTGGCGCATGACTGGTCTAAATCAGCTTACTGGTATTATAAACTGGTGAGCGAGTATCCTGAAACACAACCGGTGGATTATTATTATGCCGCGGTTATGTACTATTACGCCAAGGATTATACGAACGCAGCACCTGCAGCAGAAAAATTTGAAACAAAATATCCTGACCAGTCTTCCTCTACTTATTGGAGAGGCCGCGTTGCTGCCGCGATAGACAGTGAGGCAACACAGGGAACCGCCGTGCCTTTTTATACCAAATGGCTGGATAAAATAGGCACTAACACTGATAAGAAGAACGATATGAAGATCGCATATGAATACCTGCTTTTATACGCTTATAATAAAGAAGATAAAGAAGGGATGAAGAAATATGTGGACCTGATAAATACCATAGACCCGAATGATGTTTTGAAAAAACAAATAGAAGAAGTGCTGAAACAACCTAAGGGCGGAACAAAGACGCAATCTAAAACGCCTGCCAAGAAGGGGAAGTAAGTTATAAGATAATATTTGTATTAAAAGCTTCCCGTACGGGAAGCTTTTCTCATCTGAAATACTGAAATTTGTAGCAATGAAATTTAAAATAGCACGGCCATTTCCACCTTCGGGCGACCAGCCTGAGGCTATACAGGAATTGGTGAGTGGTATAAAAAGCGGGGAACCATTTCAAACATTGCTGGGTGTAACAGGTTCGGGCAAAACATTTACGGTTGCTAATGTCATTCAGGAAGTACAAAGACCAACATTGGTATTAACGCATAATAAAACCCTGGTAGCGCAGCTATATGGAGAGTTCAGACAATTCTTTCCTGAAAATGCAGTAGAGTATTTTGTTTCTTACTACGATTATTACCAGCCGGAGGCGTATATGCCTGTGTCTGATACTTATATAGAAAAGGACCTGAGCATCAATGAAGAGTTAGAGAAACTGCGGTTGCGTACTACATCAAATTTATTAAGCGGCAGAAGGGATATTATAGTAGTAGCATCGGTATCCTGCATATATGGCATCGGTAATCCTACGGAATATGCTAATGGTATCATCCGCCTGAATAAAGGTGAGAACATAGGCAGGAATAATTTTCTGCATAAGCTGGTGAATGCGCTTTACAACAGGAGCCAGGGCGAATTTACCCGGGGCACATTTCGTGTAAAGGGTGATACGGTAGATATTAACCTGCCTTATGTGGATTATGGCTACCGCATTACTTTCTTCGGGGACCAAATAGAAGAGATAGAGAGCTTTGAAACAGATAGCGGTAAGCGTATAGATACTATTGAGAACGCGGCCATATTCCCGGCAAACCTGTATGTGGCACCGCGCGACCAGATGATGCAGATCATGCACGAGATACAGGATGAGCTGGCTGCACAAATAGATTATTTCAAAAGTATCAACCGTCCTTTGGAAGCGCAGCGCATAAAAGAGCGGGTGAACTATGATATGGAAATGATACGTGAGTTGGGCTATTGCACGGGCATAGAAAACTATTCACGCTTTTTAGACAGAAGGAAACCTGGCACAAGGCCATTCTGTTTACTGGATTATTTTCCGGACGATTTTTTACTGGTGATAGATGAAAGCCATGTTACCATTCCGCAGATAAGTGGTATGTATGGCGGTGACCGCTCACGTAAGCTTACACTAGTTGACTTTGGTTTCAGGTTGCCTTCCGCATTGGACAACAGGCCATTGAATTTTCATGAGTTTGAATCAATGCTCAATCAAACATTATTCATAAGCGCCACACCGGGCAAATTTGAACTGGAACAAAGCGGCGGCGTATTTACAGAGCAGGTGGTAAGGCCTACAGGGTTATTAGACCCCCCTATAGAAATTCGTCCCAGTATCAACCAGATAGATGATCTGCTGGATGAAATAGATAAGCGTGTGCAAATGGGGCATCGCATATTAGTAACAACACTTACCAAGCGCATGGCAGAGGAGCTTGATAAATACCTGAAGCGTATTAATGTAAAATCAAAATACATACATTCTGAAGTGGATACACTGGAACGTGTAGAAATATTACGTGAACTGCGATTGGGCGTAATCGATGTATTGGTTGGTGTGAACTTATTGCGGGAAGGACTGGACCTGCCTGAAGTATCGTTGATGGCAATTTTAGATGCGGACAAAGAAGGTTTTTTACGTGATGAACGCTCCCTGACACAGATGGCAGGACGTGCTGCGCGCAATGTGGACGGGCTGGTGATATTCTACGCTGACAGGATAACAGAAAGTATGCAACGCACAATGGATGAGACCGATCGCCGCCGTGAAAAACAATTGAAATATAACGAGGCAATGGGAATAACACCACGAACTGTTGTAAAATCAAAAGAGCAGGTGTTCAAACAAACTTCTGTACTGGATATAAAAGGCTACGATGAACACAATAAATATGCCATAGCAGACGATGCCCTGACCATTGCCGCAGAAGATGAAATTGCTTACCAGTCAGCTGCACAACTTGAAAAAATAATTGCACAAACCAAAAAAGCAATGGAGCAGGCAGCAAAAGACCTTGATTTTATGGAAGCGGCAAGACTGCGTGATAAGATGCTGGGCTTGCAAAAACAGAAAGAAGAGTTATTTCCTAAATAAATTTATTGTGCAACAGTAATTGTTTTTTCTGCTCTCGTTTTGAATATACCAATAGGTTCTGAGAATGATTCTAAGCCGAATGCCTTGAATACATCTTTCACTTCTGTAACTGCATCTTCATTTACTGCTATTAGCAAACCGCCATTAGTTTGGGGGTCCGGCAGCAAATTGAATGCCTCCATTACATTCACTCCCGGTGCAAAAGCGGTAGATGTGCTGTAGCTATTCCAGTTGCGGGAGGTGGCATCGGGCCTTATACCCTGAGCTAAGTATTCTCTGACGCCTTCTGTAACGGGTATTTTTGAATACCATAATTCTGCTGATAGCCCGCTGCCTGCAGCCATTTCGGTTAAGTGCCCGAGCAAACCAAAACCAGTAACGTCGGTCATAGCACTGACACCCCGTATTTTACCCAATGCTCCACCGGCCTTATTAAGGCTTGTCATTTGCGCTAACATTAGTTGTAAATGCTCTTCTTTTAATAAGCCACGTTTTTGTGCGGTAGATAGAACGCCAACACCTATTGGTTTTGTAAGGAAAAGCAAATTGCTTTCTTTAGCCGTATTGTTTCTTTTCAGGTGGTTGATATTTGTGATCCCGCTTACTGCCAGCCCGAAAATAGGCTCATTGCTATCTATACTGTGCCCCCCGGCCAATGGTATCCCGGCTTCTGCGCAAATACTCCGGCCACCTTCTAATACTTGTTGTGCCAGTTCTGCTGGTAATTTATCAACCGGCCAACCCAATATCGCTATTGCTATCAATGGATCACCGCCCATAGCATATACGTCGCTTATAGCATTAGCCGCGGCTATGCGGCCAAAATCGAAAGCG
>Ga0207135_1044_pt1 | contig 13467 bp, 15 predicted proteins | sample Alteio_BWMinHeat_10_FD_153530 | JGI IMG/M metagenome (GOLD analysis project Ga0207135, IMG submission 153530) | Enriched cells from forest soil in Barre Woods Harvard Forest LTER site, Petersham, Massachusetts, United States -... | ecosystem: Environmental > Terrestrial > Soil > Temperate forest >...
GCGCTTCCAATTTATTTCTTATTTATAAAAAGCGTCCCGATCCGACCCGAATGTTCGGCAGTGGAATTTTGAACAGATGTCGCATTGGGGCAATAAAAAGTTTTGGGAGTTTTGAATGGGTCTAAGTTTAATAAAAGGTGCATAAATATTGAGTTATTATTAGAATTGAAATATGCCTAAATGTCGCAAATGTCACATGTAGGTATTTAATAAAGTGGTAGTGTGATGAGAAATAACCACTTATCGGGACATCGAAAAATCGGTGAATCCGGACACAAATTTACGAAACGAAGCCCGAATGTTCGGGAGGGCAAACAAATATTTGTTTTTGGATATTGTACGTATTCATTAATTAAAACAAAGTTTATTGAGTTAACCCCCCTGTGTTTATAAGTGCGGCACAAAGATTTTTGAATTGATGCAAATAGATCACATCCCAAAAATGTATGAGGGGCATTTGGTATTCATCTAAGAGGATAATATACTCCCCATATAATTGAAAATAGTAGTGATATGTGTTGGTTCTTATAAACAACAACCCGTGTTTATCAAATCCGCATTCTTTAATAGCGAAGGGGTCATTGATAAGAACCGGTAATACATCTTCCATATTACACCATATATTACCCACACCACTTTTTACCAAAATAGTCTTTGCTCTATTATCAACAGATAGTATTTCTGCTATCTGACCATTTACATATACATGATGTCCTTTTTTAAATTCATGCAATTCCATACAGAGTATTATTTAGATACTATGCCATTGCCAGAAAACAGAATGTTAATTAAGAAGAAAAACCAAATGATTTGTTAAGATCATTTGTTGGCCAAAATACCTTTGCAGATATTGGAAGCAATGGCGGGCCCTTCGTAGATGAAACCTGTATATAATTGCACAAACATGGCACCTGCCTGCAGTTTTTCGATCGCATCTTCTGCCGTGAAAATACCACCTACAGCCATAATGGGTATTGTGCCGCCGCTATGCTGATGAATATAACTAATTACTTGTGTAGCTCTCTGACGCAATGGCTTACCACTGAGCCCACCGGCACCCAACGCATCTACTTTGTTTTTGGGTGTGCGCAGGCCGGAACGATCGATAGTGGTATTAGTTGCCACAATACCCTGTATACCTGTTTGCCGAACAATGTCTATAATATCATCCAGCTGGGTATTGGTAAGGTCGGGGGCTATTTTTAATAATATGGGTTTGCCTGAGCCCAATTGTTTATTTAATACCCGTAAACTTTTTAGCAAATGCATGAGCGGCTCCTTGTCCTGCAAGTCGCGAAGACCCGGAGTATTAGGGCTGCTTACATTCACCACAAAATAATCTACCACTTTATATAAGTCACGAAAACAAGCTTCATAATCGGCCACTGCATTTTCATTCTCAGTAGTTTTATTTTTACCAATGTTACCGCCGATAATAATTTTCTCATTGCGCTTTTTAAGTTTTGCCGCCGCGGCGGCTGCACCGAGATTATTAAAACCCATACGATTGATAAGGGCACTGTCGGCAGGGAGGCGAAATAAACGAGGTTTAGGATTGCCTAGTTGCGGGCGCGGAGTAACTGTGCCTATCTCTACAAAACCAAAACCGAGGCATGAAAGCGCATCGGTATATTTTGCATTTTTATCGAAACCGGCAGCAAGGCCTACAGGATTTGGAAAGGTGATACCCCAAATAGTCTTTTGCAATGAGGGGTGTGTTACAATGAAATTGCGCCTTAATACAGAGCGAATAAACGGTATGGCATACAATACATTAAGACAAGCCATAACCCAATGATGCACTTTTTCGGGGGATACAAGAAATAAGAGCCTGCGAAAGAGACGGTACATGAGGTGCAAAGATAGGCGCGATAATTGTAAGTTTTAACAAAAAAGCTGAGATGGCGAAAAGGATAAATACTATATATTGCGGTCTTATGCAGCCGAGGGGCAAAGGGACAACATATAAACAGATCAATGCAATAATTACGGGGCTTATTTTGCCTCTTTTATTTTCAACCCAATTGCTGCATGCCCAAACGATAAAAGGCGCAGTAACAGATAAAGAAAATAAGAGGCCTATAGCTGAAGTAAACATAGAGAATATATACACCTCTACCACTATACATACAGATGAGCAAGGGCTATTTACTATCGGCGCTACCAACGGACAATTACTACTATTCAGGAAGGATGGCTATAAGCCGGTGCATGTGCGTGTGCCTTTAGGAACCATACCACCCTATTTTAAGATAACCATGGAACATTTATACTCACCACAGATATACGAGGTGCATGACTGGAAATATGACAGCACCAAAGAATACGAGGAATATAAACACGAGCTTGATTTTCCGAAAATGAACACCTGGGATATGATACAACATCCGTTTTGGGCTATGGATCAGCGGAACAGGGAAATATGGGCTTTCCAGGACCAATATAAAATGACCGAGGAAGAAAAATATGTGGACTACCTGTTCAACAAACAAACCATTACGAAACTAACCGGACTACAAGGAGACAGCCTGGCAGCATATATGAAAAGATACAGGCCGAGCTATGAACAGGCTCGCAGCATGAGTGAATATAATTTTTACGGGTATATCAGGAAAACAGTATTGCAATACCGAAAAAGCGGACATTCTTCATCGAGGCTGACGAATTAGGGAGGACATTTAATATATACTATCAGGCATAATGTTGCGATGTACCATTATTATTACCTGATGTTGGCATACGGAGTATTTTATACTCTTTCAAAATAGACAGGTACAAATCTTCTGCTGTTTGCAACTTGCCAATATTATTTGACACACTGTAAACATTACCATTCAAATTAAAAAAAGCGATAGCGGTCTCAGGGTTAACAATCCAATGTTTATCGTCTTTTACCGAAAAGCCTTTAATTAATAAGGTAATACCATCCAATTCAAATCTCCAATCTCCATTACGCTCCTGAACCCTATTAAATTGATACATAAATTGTGTTTGCGTGGAATAGCTACAAAAATCAGGCTAAGAATAGTGTATATCATAGGACAATAAGCGCTCTTAATGGCAAATGCGGCATAACACGCTGAATATCAATAAATTAATCTTTTATTTAAACCCATCTACCGAAAAAATTAATTTAAAGGCGTTTATGCATAATAAAAAATACTAATGTTTAAGGTAACTAAATACGGAAATATGTGGAAATAGGTACACAAATAAAATGTAAAAATCAACCCTGATAATTATCGGGGCAAAAGTCAAAAAAAAGAAAAGTTTGTAAACTAATTCTTTTCTCTCAGCATTTTATAGATGCGGATGGCAGACATTAATAGTACAACAAATAATATAAGACCGATGATAGCCCATAACCAGCTCATACTATCTTTTACTACCGCCAGCATAACAATAGCAACGAGAAAAATAGTAGCTATTTCATTCCATATCCTCAATTGACGTGAATTGTATTTGAATATACCTTTTGATTGCTGCTTGTAAATAGCGTGCAATGTGAAATGATATATATATAAGCCCAGCACGAAAAATAATTTTACCAACAACCAACCAGGCAATGCACCTAACTGATACCACATATAAGGGCCAAATATTAATGTAAGAATTGCAGAAGGCCATGTAATACCCAACCAAAGCCGCTTTATCATGATACCATATTGCTTTAAAAGAATGGTACGTTCCGGTTCGGCTTTTTCATTTGCTTCTGCATTATATACAAATAAGCGGACGATGTAAAACATGCCACTAAACCATGTGACAATAAATATGATGTGGAGCGCCTTGATGTAGAGGTACATGATAAGTGAAAATTCTAAAATGTAAAATGCAAAAATTATATAGTCTGTGCAACTTGTTCGGTTTGTTTTATTTCACTTAACCAGTTTGTGATCGTTTTTACCCATGCGGGATGTGTATTCATGCAGGGTATCATGGTATATGATTCGCCGCCTGCATTGAGAAACGATTCTCTACCCCGCATCTCTATCTCCTCCAGCGTTTCGAGACAATCACTTACAAATGCAGGGCAAAGAATAAGCAATTTTTTGATACCCTCAGCAGGCATTTCCAGCAGGCGGAAATCTGTATACGGTTTTAACCAGGGGGTTCTACCCAGTCGTGACTGAAAAGAAATGCTGTATTTATTGCGGGCAATACCTAATTGTGTTGCAACAAGACGAGTTGTTGTAAAGACCTGGTGACGATAACAGGTATTATGTGCAGGTGAATTTATTTCGCAACAATCTGCGTTACTTAAACAATGTGAACCGGTTGGGTCTGTTTTATGCAAATGGCGCTCTGGTATGCCGTGATAACTGAACAATATGTGATCGTAAGGCTGAGATAAATAAGGCCTGATACTTTCTGAAAGCGCATTGATATAGTCGCTGTCGTTATAGTAAGGATCGATGATGCTGAGCCTGAAGGTGTATTTATTTTTTTTATGTACCTGCTTTGCATAGTCAACAGCAGTTTCGTAACTGGACATAGCATAATGCGGATATAAAGGCAATAATACCACCTCATCGAGATGCGGGTATTTTTCTTTTAGTGCATTGAAGGCATCAGCAGGCGAAGGATGACCGTAGCGCATAGCTATCTCGATCGGCGTATCGGTAAGCTGCTGTAATTCGTGTTGCAGTTTTTGTGTAAACACGATCAAAGGAGAACCATCTTTTGTCCATACTTTGCTGTAAGCATGGGCAGAATTGGCTGTGCGAAAAGGAACAATGATACCTTTTACCAGCAGTAAGCGCCAGAGGTAAGGTGTATCCATCACCTTAGCATCCATTAAAAATTCATTCAAATATTTCTTAACGTCTTTATGTTTTACGGAATCCGGAGAACCGAGATTCATTAGCACAAGCGCTTTTTTTATTAGTTCAGCCATTAATCCAAAATATATAAGAACAGGCTATTAGCCAGTTGCAAAGGAATAGAGATATAAAATGATGACAAAAATCATGTGTGAAAATGACAAACGTATGACTTGAAAATTGTGTAGTGGCGATTGGTGAATTTACCTTTGTCCGTGTAATTATTTATGTCGCCCCACCTAATGAACCATAAGGAAAAAAATATATTTGATTTTAAGGTTGCCGGAATTAACTATAAGAAAACTGATTCTTCTACAAGGGGTTCTTATGCTATTGGGCCTGACCAATACTTACGCATACTAGAAAAAGCAAAACAAAACGGGAACCATAATTTTTTTATTGTATCTACCTGTAACCGCACAGAAATATACGGACTGGCTGAAAGTGAAAAAGAACTGATGCAATTGCTTTGCAGTGAAACAGAAGGCAGCTATGAAAATTTTGAAGCCATTGCATATACCAAAAATGGCTGGGAAGCACTGGAACATCTTTTTTATGTTGGTGCAGGCTTAGATTCTCAAATACTGGGGGACCATGAAATACTGGGACAAATAAAAAGCGCAGCAAAACTGGCGAAAGCACACGGAGTTGTTTGCCCGTTTTTAGAAAGAACAGTGAATGCTGTGCTGCAGTCGTCTAAAGCCGTGAAGACACATACTCATATCAGCGGCGGTACCGTTTCAGTTGCATTTGCTGCTGTACAATACATCAAAGAGCGCGTAAAGAATCCGGAGAAAGCCAGCATATTATTATATGGGACAGGCAAAATAGGGCGGAATACGTGCAAGAACCTGATAGATTATCTTGGCACTAATAATATAAAACTGATCAATAGAACTGAAGCCAAGGCATATGAGCTTGCAGAAGAACTGGACCTGCAATATGCACCCGCATCTCAACTAGATGATGCGATAACGAAGGCAGATATTATTTTTGTTGCTACCAATTCGCAGGAGCCAACAGTATTACAATCGCAATTAGAAGATAAAGGACAGAAGCTGGTAATAGACCTTTCAGTTCCGCAGAATGTAGAACAAAGCGCAAGACTATTAGCCAATGTGGAATATGCAGATGTGGATGAATTGTCTAAAATAAAAGACGAAACATTGCAAATGCGCCAGGCTGAATTACCCAAAGCAAAAGAAATAATTAAAGAACATATAGCAGAATTTAGCGAGTGGTATGAAATGCGCAAGCACGTGCCAATGCTAATGGAAGTAAAAGATAAATTGCAGGAACTGCATACCCATTACACAACCGGTGGTTCTGAAGAAAAAATACAAAGAGTCATTAATACGCTTGCAACAAAAGTGCGCCGGCATAATATTGCCGGTTGCTACTACATAGAAGCTATTAATGAATTCATAGCATAGGAATGGACAAGGTGATACGAATTGGTACACGCGACAGCCAATTAGCTGTTTGGCAAGCCAATAAAGTAAAGCAATTACTGGAAGTGCAAGGCCACAGGCCTGAATTGGTATTTGTGAAAAGCGAAGGTGATATAGACCTTCAAACACCCTTGTATGAACTGGGTGTTCAGGGTATCTTTACAAAGGCACTTGATATTGCATTGCTTAATAAAGAAATTGATATGGCTGTGCATAGTATGAAAGATGTGCCAACAGTACCTGCTAAGGGAATTGTGCAGGCCGCAGTATTGCCAAGAGCCTCTTATAAAGATATACTGGTTCCAAAAAACGGTATTGCATTTTTGGATGATCATCATTCATCTGCAGTAATTGCAACCAGCAGCACGAGGAGAAGGGCACAATGGCTGAACAAGTATCCGAATCACAGGATAGAAAACCTGAGGGGCAATGTGAACACCAGGCTAAGAAAAGTGAAGGAAGATAACTGGGATGGAGCGATATTTGCTGCTGCGGGATTAGAGAGAATAGAACTGAGGCCGGGAAATGCTATAGAGCTGGACTGGATGTTGCCAGCACCGGCACAAGGCGCCATAATGATTGTGTGCAGGGAAGAAGACAAACAAGTATTCGATGCCTGCAATCCATTGAATGATATAACAACTGCTTTATGCACAAAAATTGAAAGGGATTTTTTGAGAGCGTTATTAGGCGGATGCACTACCCCCATCAGTGCATTGGCTGAGATAGCAGGTGAAACAATTAATTTCAGAGGAAACATACTGAGTCTTGACGGAAAGAAAAAAGCAGCAATAAGCAAAACGATACAAAAGAATGATGTGGATGCAGGTAAAACAATTGCTGAGGAGCTACTGAGGATGGGAGGCAAAGAAATATTAGAAACCATAAGGAATGCAAAATAAAGTGCAAATATTATCTACAGCCCCACTGGATGAATCACTAATAAACAAGGTGAAAGAGGCCGGTATGCATATAGATGTATTAAACTTTATTGAAACAATACCTATACTCAATGAGAAAACGATACAGCTCATCATACAATTATATAGCGAACAACATACCGCCATATTCACCAGCGTTAACGCTGTTCAGTATTTACCTGAATACAATGCACAGCCAAATTGGAAAATATATTGTATAGGCCATGCAACCAGGAAAGCGGCAGCAAATAAGTTTGGAGAAAATTTAATAGCCGGAACAGCAGATAATGCAGCAAAATTAGCTGACGAAATAATAAAAGGCGGTATAAAAACCATACTATTTTTTTGCGGAGATAAAAGAAGAGATGAATTGTCTGAAAAATTGGGCGAGGCAAATATTAAGGTGAAAGAGCTGGTGGTATACGCAACAATACTTAAGCCACAAAAGGTGAATGAGAAGTATGATGGTATTTTATTTTTCAGCCCAAGTGCAGTGGAAAGTTTTTCAAGTATGAACCAACAGCCAGCCACAACAAAGCTGTTTGCCATTGGCAGCACTACTGCAGGGGCCATTGAAAACATGACAAATAACGAAGTAATAACAAGCCCTGTCCCGGATAAAAAAGAATTGATAGCAACTATGCTTTCTTATTACGAAAGCGTATTGAACAGCAAATAAAAAAATGAAGAACGATCTGTTATTAAGAGCACTAAAAGGAGAATATGTAGAGCGACCGCCTGTATGGATGATGCGGCAGGCAGGGAGGTATTTACCTGATTATATAAAGCTTCGTGAAAAGTATGATTTCTTTACGCGTGTGCAAACACCTGAGCTGACGTGTGAGATAACCTTACAACCAGTGGACCAAATAGGTGTAGATGCAGCTATCATATTCTCTGATATACTGGTGATACCGCAGGCAATGGGTATTGAAGTATTGATGGAGGAAGGTAAGGGCCCACAACTACCCAAAGTGATGAAGACAGCAGCTGATATTGATAGCCTAAATACAAGCAATATCGCTGACAGATTAGACTATGTGATGCAGGCACTATCACTTACAAAGAAAGAACTGAACGGGCGAGTACCGCTCATTGGATTTGCAGGTGCACCATGGACCATACTTTGTTATATGGTAGAAGGCAAGGGGAGCAAGACATGGGATAAGGCTAAACAATTTTGCTTCACTCAACCAGAACTTGCACATACACTTTTGCAAAAAATAGCAGATGTTACTATTGATTATTTAATAGCTCAAACAAAAGCAGGAGCTGATACTGTGCAGGTATTTGATAGCTGGAGTGGCATGTTGAGTCCACAGGATTTTAAAACATTTGCACAGCCTTATTTATTACAAATAGCAGATGCAGTAAGCAAATATGCACCTGTAATATTGTTCCCGAAAGGGAGCTGGTATGCCCTACCCGATCTGAGCCAATCATCGGCGGCAGGTATAGGTATAGATTGGTGTGTGAGCCCGGAAATGGCAAGAAAACTGACCAACAATAATATTACCCTGCAAGGGAATTATGACCCTGCGAGGTTGTTAGCACCCGTAAGTGATATAAAGAGAACAGTAAAAGAAATGATAGATGCGTTTGGCACCCAGCGTTATATAGCTAACCTGGGACATGGCATAACACCTAATGTACCGGTGGATCATGCAAGAGCTTTTGTAGATGCGGTGAAGGAATATAGAAGCCTCACCCCGACCCAATCCGAAGGAGAGGGAGGTACAAAGCATGCCCTCTCGAAAAATATTTTATAGTAATGGAATTGAAAGAACAGTTCATAGAATATATACATGATCTGCAGCATAAAATCTGTAGTGAACTAGAGCGTGTGGACGGTAAAGCAAGATTTATCGAAGATAAATGGGAACGTGCTGAAGGTGGTGGTGGTATATCGAGAATTATTGCAGAAGGAGATGTATTTGAAAAAGGCGGTGTGAATACTTCTGTAGTTTATGGCAGCCTACCCGAAACTATGAAAGATGCTTTTAAGGTAGGAGAAAGTGAGTTTTTTGCAGCAGGGCTGTCTTTAGTAATCCATCCTCTCAATCCCTATGTACCTACCGTACATGCTAACTGGAGATATTTTGAACTGTACAATGCAAAAGGTGCAAAACAAGATTCGTGGTTTGGTGGCGGCAGCGATCTGACACCATATTATATATTTGAAGAGGATGGCAGACATTTTCATACAACGCTGAAAAATGCCATGGACCCATTTGGAGCAGAATTGTATCCGAAATACAAACAAGATTGCGATGCTTATTTTATAAATAAACACAGGAATAATGAAGCACGTGGAATAGGCGGTGTGTTTTATGATTACCTGCGCCCAAAGAATAACGACGAGGCTAACAGACTATTTGAATTTCAACAAGCAAACGGGAATGCATTTCTTAAAGCCTATGTACCTATAGTTGAAAAAAGAAAAAATACACCATACGGAGAAAGAGAGCAAAACTGGCAGGAAATAAGAAGAGGCAGGTATGTGGAATTTAACCTGATACACGACAGGGGTACTTTGTTTGGGTTAAAAACAAACGGCAGAACAGAAAGCATACTCATGAGCCTGCCGCCCAGAGCAAGATGGGAATATAATTATCAGCCCGAAGCAGGGAGTAAGGAAGAAGAACTATTAGAATATCTAAAACCGAGAAATTGGGCCAACTAATTAATGAAGGCAATTACCATCATATTATCCATGTTAATTAGTATTAGTTCTTTTGGACAAACATATTCAGGCAAATCGACACATAATATTTATAGTTGTGATTTAATAATAAATCATGATAGTACAATATCCTTTGTTATTTATCAAAAGGATAAAACTACAAACAAATATATTTTGTATTTAGAATTTAGTGGCTTTATCAAGAAGATTAGCCCAACAAAATATAAAATGATAGCAAAATCAAAAATCTGCGAAGCGTTGAATGAAGGACCAGAATGGTTAAAAAATAAATTTATGATTTCAGACACAAGTAAAAAATTTGATCTTAAAGAATTAGTCTTTTTATCAAAAGATGGAACAGTTATTAATAAAAATTTCATTATTTTTTCAAAAGATAAGCTTCTCACCTACCTATACATTAGGGGGGTTAACACATTATATATTGATAGAGGTTATATTAATCCAATTTCAAGAGAAAAAATTATTTTTTTAGCAGTGCATCAGGGTGTTGTAGATTTTGGAAAATGGACAGATAGAACTTTCACCCTTACTTTGAATGACAATTCAATAAAAATAAAAGATAACACCTCGCAAAATGAATTTGATGGCAACTTTTTACTATCAAAAAACTAAAACAATGCATTTAATAAGACGCAACAGAATTTTAAGACAGTCGCAAGCTATACGTGCTATGGTAGCTGAAACTATTATTAAACCCAGTGATTTTATTGCTCCGCTTTTTATAGTAGAGGGACAAGGTGTAAAAGAAGAAATAAGCTCTATGCAAAATTACTATCGCATGAGCATAGACCTAACTGTAAAAGAAGTTAAAGAGTTGTGGAATATGGGGATAAAGAGCGTGCTGCTTTTTATAAAATGTGATGATAAGCTGAAAGACAATAAAGGCACAGAAGCACTAAACCCAAACGGATTGATGCAACGCAGTATAAAAGCTATAAAAGATACTTGCCCGGAAATGGTGGTAATGACAGATGTGGCATTAGATCCGTTTTCTTCTTATGGACATGATGGCATTGTTGAAAACAATGAAATTGTAAATGACCCTACTGTAGAAGTATTAGCAGCAATGAGTGTGAGTCATGCAGAAGCAGGAGCTGATTTTGTAGCACCCAGCGATATGATGGACGGACGTATACTGGCGATACGTGCTGCACTGGAAGAAAATGGCTTTACAAAAACAGGCATTATGAGCTACAGCGCCAAATATGCATCTTGCTTTTACGGGCCATTCAGAGATGCGCTGGATAGCGCACCGGGTTTTGGTGATAAGAAAACCTACCAGATGGATTATTCAAATAGAATAGAAGCAGTGAAAGAAACATTGATGGATGTGGAAGAAGGTGCTGATATAGTAATGGTAAAACCCGCAATGGCTTATTTAGATATTATCCGCGAAGTAAAGAATGCAGTAGATGTACCAGTAAGCGCTTATCATGTAAGTGGTGAATATGCCATGATAAAAGCAGCAGCTAAAATGGGTTGGATAGATGAAAACAAAGCTGTATTGGAATCTCTTACAAGTATTAAACGTGCGGGAGCAGACCTGATAGCAACTTATTTTGCGAAGGATGCAGTTAGGTTAATTAGTTAATTCGGCAATTTGACAATGGTTACGAATATTACAAGAAGTAAAGAATTATTTGAAAGGGCGCAGCAATCCATACCCGGAGGTGTGAACTCTCCTGTACGTGCATTCAGAGGAGTTGGTGGTACACCAATATTTATTAAGAAAGCAAAAGGCGCTTATCTCTACGATGAAGATGGCAAAGAGTATATAGATTATATCAACTCATGGGGGCCTATGATACTGGGTCATGCTTATGAGCCCGTAGTGAGAGCCATACAGGAAAAAGTAGAAAGTTCTACTTCATTCGGTGCACCTACTGAGCTGGAGATAGAAATGGCGGAGCTGATAAAAAGTATGGTTCCGAATGTAGACCTAATACGAATGGTGAGCAGCGGTACTGAAGCTTGTATGAGCGCAGTGAGACTGGCAAGAGGATATACAGGTAGAAATAAAATAATAAAGTTTGAAGGCTGTTATCACGGACATGCTGATGCTTTTTTAGTAAAGGCAGGCAGTGGTGTTGCCACATTTAATATACAAACCGTTCCCGGTATAACAGCAGGTGTAAGTGCTGATACACTGACGGCTCCTTATAATAATTTAGAGGCTGTAGAAAAAATAGTTGCAGAAAATAAAGGACAAATTGCAGCTATTATTATAGAGCCAGTTGCAGGTAATATGGGTTGTATACTACCCCAACCCGGATTTCATGAAGGATTGAGAAAATTGTGTGATGCGCATGGCATTGTGTACATCTTTGACGAAGTGATGACCGGGTTTCGGCTGGCAGCAGGTGGCGCACAGGAAAAGCTTGGTATTGATGCCGACCTTGTTACATATGGCAAGGTAATAGGCGGCGGAATGCCGGTTGGGGCATTTGGCGGAAAGAAAGAAATTATGCAGCATATAGCGCCACTTGGCGGTGTATACCAGGCAGGCACATTAAGTGGTAATCCCATTGCAATGATAGCAGGCTATACTATGCTGAAAACGCTAAAGGACAATCCTTCTATTTATACAGAGCTGGAAGAAAAAACTAATTACCTGCATAAAGGATTGGACGAAGTACTAAAAAACAGCAATACTCCTTATGTCATCAACCAAATGGGCTCGATGATAAGTGTGCATTTTAGTGAAAAGCCTGTAATGGATTTTGCTAGTGCGGCATCTGCGAACAATAACCTATTCAATCAATATTTTCATGCGATGCTGGATGCTGGTATTTATTTACCACCATCTGCATATGAAACATGGTTTATTAGTATGGCAATAAGCAAAGCTGATATGGATAAGGCGATTGAAGTGACTGCTGATTTTATAAAGAACAAATAAGAAAATATTTTCTTTAAGAAGGTTTTGTTTGAAAAAGATGAAACCCTATCTTTGCAGTCCTTAAAAAGGGAGCATAGCTCAGCTGGTTCAGAGCATCTGCCTTACAAGCAGAGGGTCCGCGGTTCGATCCCGTGTGCTCCCACTAAGAAACCCCGCCTATCACGGGGTTTTTTCTTGTCTGTATGTACCGTTTATATATATTGTATTCTGCCTCCCTTGACAAATTCTATGTAGGTTATACTGGTAATGATCCAACCGAACGATTGCGTAAGCACCTGTCAAATCACGATGGATTTACGTCAAAGGCAAAGGATTGGAAGATCATATATATCGAGGTTTTTAAAAGCAAAGCAGAAGCCTATGCCCGTGAAAGACAGATCAAAGGCTGGAAAAACAAACGAATGATCCAGCAGTTGATGCACAAGCATAGCTCTGCTGGTTCAGAGCATCCCGACTTATAGTCTGGAGGGTCCGCGGTTCGATCCCGTGTGCTCCCACAGAAAAACCTCACATTTTGTGAGGTTTTTTTATTTCTATACTTATACAAGCAGAGGGCTTGCGTCCCGAATACTCGGACAAGTTGTGCTCCTCCTAAAAGATTTCATTATTATTTAATTCGTATTAATGCTTTTCTTTTTAGTAACTTGTTACAAAATTTTCTAATCTTTAA
>Ga0207135_1046_pt1 | contig 13400 bp, 11 predicted proteins | sample Alteio_BWMinHeat_10_FD_153530 | JGI IMG/M metagenome (GOLD analysis project Ga0207135, IMG submission 153530) | Enriched cells from forest soil in Barre Woods Harvard Forest LTER site, Petersham, Massachusetts, United States -... | ecosystem: Environmental > Terrestrial > Soil > Temperate forest >...
TTCAGGAGCTCTTCGACCACGAAATTCCCGAGTGGCGTCGCGATAACGCGTACATGCGCTACGCCATTGGCATCCCGGTGGAGGACATCCGCAAGGCGCATTGCCTGGCCAAGTCGGCTCTCCTGAAGGAAGTGCAGAAGCGAACGGGCGCGCAACTCGACGAGTCGGTGCTCACCATCGGCTTCGGGCGCCGCGCTGCCACGTATAAGCGCGCGGACCTGCTTTTCAAGGATGTCGACCGCCTGAAATCTATTGCGCAATCCGCCGGGCCGATTCAAATTCTGTACGCGGGAAAAGCGCATCCGCACGACGACGGCGGCAAGGCCCTGATCCATCGTGTGATCGAGGCGGCGAGCCGCCTGAACGAGAACATCAAGATCGTCTATCTCGAAAATTACAATATGGCCCTGGCGAAGCTCATTACCGCGGGTGTCGATCTCTGGCTCAACACGCCGCAGCGCCCGCAAGAGGCTTCCGGCACGAGCGGCATGAAAGCGGCGCTGAACGGTGTTCCGAGCCTGAGCGTTCTGGATGGCTGGTGGATCGAGGGCTGCGTGGAGGGTGTTACGGGCTGGGCCATCGGCTACGACAGCAAAATCACCGGAGACGAATCTTCATACGAAGTTGCTTCACTGTACGACAAGCTCGAGCATCAGATCATTCCGATGTTCTACCGCGCGCCCGAAGCCTACGGGCACGTCATGCGATCCTGCATCGCACTGAACGCCAGCTTCTTTAACACGCACCGCATGCTGAGCCAGTACAAGGCCAACGCCTACTCGCCCCGAGCATTGATAAAAAAGGCCAAAGAATTCTAAACCGTGTTTGGTTCGGCGCAACGGTGTTGTAGCCCGCGTCTTCAGACGCGGGGAACCGCTCAAACGGCGAACAGCTCAAGGCTTGGCACTCACCTTCGCCAGCCATTTCTTACCCTGCGCGTACAAAGCCTCGGCATCCGGCCCTCGCAGCCCCGGCATATTCGTCTTAACCTTAAATCCCAACCCCGACTGCAGATACGCCAGATGCTGATACCCCTCGGGAAACTGCGCCAGGATGTCCGGATCGAGCTGCACCGTTTTCGACGGATCGACGGGATCCATGCGATCCTTCTCGTAAAAAAGCCGGCGCAGAACGATGGCCCATCGGTCCTTGCGCTTCTCGAAGAAATCGTAGAACCGGCCCTTGCACAAAACATCCACCAGAACGCCGTGCACCGGCGCGCGCTGTGAAATCGTCATCTTCGTCTGCGCAATGGCGCGCTTTCCCTTGACCTCGACCGAAGTGCCGCCGAGCAACCAAGATGTAATTTCGCGGCTAAGTCTTACGAGCCGGCAGAAAACCCTAACACAGAGAGCACAGAGAAAAACGGAGACGGAATTCTCCAGGTGTTCTCTGCGCCCTCTGTGTTAGAAGCTTTTTTCGCTGCGAGTCGCCGATCAATCACCCGTCGCGGCAGCTTTTGCTTGCTCGGGATGAGACAGCGGCATCGTGACCAGGTGTTCGGACAGGAACCAAACCTGCAATTCGTTCGAGCGAATCACGTCGCTCACCAGCAAGTCGTTTGTGCCGTCATCGCCGACTTCCGAAGCTTCCCGCGCCATGGTCCGCGCTTCCTTCAAGATAAATTCATGCGCTTCGAGCAGGCGCGAAATTTGCACGGGCACTTCTTCCCTGCCGCGCGGCGGCCGCGGGATGATCGTCGTCTCCGCGACATCGGCGGCCATGGCGATGCTCACTCCGCCCAGCAGCTGAATGCGCTCGGCGATCGTATCGACGAGCTCATCTTGCTCGCCGTGATGCTTGTCGAAGAGAAGATGGAGCTGGTAAAACGTCGCGCCAGCAACTTGCCAGTGGTGCTTCTTGTACATGTCGCGCAGCGTCATCGTGTCCGCCAGAATCTGGTTCAGATTGTTGATGCTGGATTCGCAGGCGGTTTCGTCGAGAGCGATGGGCAGCTTGGCGATTCTCCCGTAGGGCTGAACTTCCTTGGCGTGCTGGTGCAGCACCGGCCGGGCGCGCTCCGCGCCGGCCTCTATTTGAGCGATCGGCGTTCCACGCTTCTTTGTGCTCATGAACACCTCCTTGCTTTTCCGCAGACGTAAGTAGTCACACACTCCGTATACGCTGACACTGCATCGCTGTCAAGCGAAGCGGGTTCGCACGCGAAAATTGGTGCAGAGAAGCACAAACGCAGAGAAGAGAGAAAGATCGTACTGCATTTTCCTCCTCTCTTCTCTGCGTGGTGAGCGGATCTTTTCAGGTTGTCTTCGCGCCCTCTGCGTTTTTTGTGTTGAAAGCTCTTGAGGTTTCTCAGTTTGGCAGGAGCACCGCATCGATCACGTGGATCACGCCATTCGATTGATACACATTCGAGATGGTAACCTTGGCCATGCCGCCCTTTTCGTCGGTCAGAATGAGATCCTTGCCGTGCATGCTGGCCCACAGCTTGCCGCCGCTCACGGTGGTCAACGCGGCCTTGCCGTTGCCCGCCTTGATGGCACTCGCAATTTCCTTCGAGTCCATTCTGCCGGCCACAACGTGATAGGTGAGAACCTTGGTGAGCGTCGCTTTATTTTCGGCCATCAGCAGCGTATCGACAGTGCCCGCGGGCAACTTGGCGAACGCCTCATTCGTCGGTGCGAAAACGGTGAACGGGCCCGGGCCTTCGAGCGTGTCGACCAGGCCCGCGGCCTTCACGGCTGCCACAAGCGTAGTGTGATCGTCTGAGTTCAACGCGTTCTGAACGATGTTCTTGGATGGAAACATTTCGTGCCCGCCGACCATGGGATTGTTCGCGGCCAGGATAGCCGTCGCCGCGACCAGTGTAATGGCACACATCTGCGCAATCTTCTTCATTTCGTTTTTCCTCGTTTCTGAATTTGTTTTGCCCTGCAGCTTGTAGTACGGGGCAGCCAGGAAACTGGATGAGCTATTCCAGCGATTTTTGTTCTCGATGGGTCTTAGGAAAATTGCAATGTGGCGCGTGGATACCGGCCTGGCGCTCGTTTTGAAACCCCGGATCATCGCGTGCTATCATGCCCGCATCATTGCCGTATGATTCTGCGAAATTGGGTTTGGGGAGGATCGAGATGCGCCCGTACTACCGGAATCTTTACTGGATTGCCGCGCTGGTCATGGCTCTGTGGACCGCTCCGCGCGCCTTTGTCTTTGCCGAGGATTCCGCTCCTCTCAAGCTCGTGCAGACGATCGAGTTGGCGGACATTCGCAGCACCGTGCCCGACGTTTCGGCCGGCGAACTCGCCAAGAATCTGACCACAACGCGCATCGTAGGAGTGCCGAACCATTTCGACCACCTCACGCCCGACCTGAAGAATAATCGGCTCTTTGTGGTTCCCGAAGACAACAAGTCGGTCGAAATCTATGACATTCGGAGCGGCAAATTCATTCACAGCATCAAGGGAATTGGAGTCGGGCATTCGGTCGTGTGGCGGCCGGACATCGACCGGATTTTCATCACCGATGGCAGCGACGGTGACCTGAAAATCTACAACGGGACGACGTACGAGCTGCTCAAGTCCGTGAAGCTCCTGGCGGATTCCGATGCCACCGGCTATGACCCGAACACGCACTACCTTTACATAGCGGACGGCGGCCTCGACGCAAAGCTCAACTACACGTTCCTCGAAATTGTGAACACGGACACGGGCGAGAAAGTCGGCCAAATCAAGATTGACTCCAATCGCCTCGAAGCGATGGCCGTCGAGAAATCGGGCTCCAGATTGTTTCTGAACATGACGGAGAAGAATTCCATCGGCGTGATCGACCGCAAGAAGAACGTGGTCGCTGCGGTCTGGCCGCTGACGGACTGCAAGGTGAACGCCTCCGTCGCGATCGACGAAAAAAATCACCGGCTCTTTGCCGCGTGCCGCGACGGCCACTTGAATGTGCTCGATTCGGACACCGGCAAATTCCTGCAGAACATGACGATCGGAACCGGCGTGGACGATATGACGTTCGATCCCGCGAGCCAGCGAGTTTACGTCGCGGCGGGTGACGGATTTGTCAACGTGTTTAAGGAAGTCGATCCGGATCACTACAAAGCGATTGGAAAAGTTCCTACCGGTCCGCTGGGAAAGACCGGCCTGCTCGTGCCGTCGATGAATGAGTATTTTGTGGCTGTCCCGCCGCACGGCGAGACGTGCGCAGAGGTTCTCGTCTTCAAAGTGCAGTAAGCACTCGGGCGAATCTCAAGGGCGGAGGGTGAGGGATCAGCCTTCTCCGCCAACTTCGACCTCGCCGCTGCCGCCGCATTTCGCGCAGTGGCCGCTCCCGCCGCAGGAACTGCAAGAGCCTTCGCTGCCATAGCCGCCGGAGAAGCTTGCTCCCGCGGAGCTTCCGCTTCCGTGGCACGTGGGGCAATTTCCATCACCTGGGGAATCGCAATCGATGCAAACGTGGGTAGACATGGGGCGCCTCCCTGCAATTGGGGCGATTCTGCTCGCCTTTCGCGCTGATGTCAAATCGAACAAACGGATGCAGTGCAGATGCGATCGAAAGCTGTGGCTAAGTGGCACAGCGACTCTTTACCCTGAGCGATTGTGAAGGCCTCGCTGTGCGGTTTAGTGGGCTTTTCGGCGGCTAGCGACCTGTCTAGGGACGGCAAAACCCGCAGAGCGAAGAGTCGCTGTGCTACTACTTCGCCACCAACCGCTTCTCTGCTTCCTGCACCGCCTCGTAGATCTGGTCAAAGCTTTCGATCGCGAACAGGCACTTCTGGAGCTCATCCACTTTCACGGGCGTGGCCAGCACTTCGTCCAGATTGAAATCGCGGACTTCGCAGCCGCGCTCGATCACGTTGGTGCACTCCTTGTGCGAGCTGATGACGCCGCTGCCGTACACCTTGATTTCCCCCTTCTCGCGGATCAGCCCGAACTCCACGGTGTACCAGAAGAGCCGGCCCAGGCGTTCCAGGATTTCGGCGTCTGCGGCGCGGGCGCAGACACTTCCGTAGTGCTGCAGGAAATCCGCAAAAACGGGATGCGCGTGCATGGGCACATGGCCGAAAACGTCGTGAAAAATGTCCGGCTCGGGAATGTATTCAAGGGAATCCGCGCCGCGCAGCCAGGTGGTGGTTGGAAACTTTCGGGCCGCCAGCATTTCAAAAAATGCTTCGCCGGGAAGGAATCCGCTCACCGGCGTGGCGCTCCAACCGGTGCGCGGCCCGATGCGGTCGCTGATCGCGCGCAGATTCGGCAACCGGTCATCGCGCAGGCCGATGATTTCGTATCCTTCGAGATAGGCGCCGCACGCGTGGGCATCGATTTGGGGACGCCGCCGGCGCACCAGTTCCGCCCAGATGGCGTGCTGCTCGGGCGTGTACTCCTCATATTTCTGCTCAATGAGATAAGGCGCGGAAGCCACGAGAGGTTCTATCGGCATGACGCACCTCCTCTCGCCGTGGGGTCTTACAGCTTCAAGTATAGCAAAGCGGCGGAGAGTCGAGCAGGGGCGCGGACGAGAAGTTAAGTAGCACAGCCACTCTTGGCTGTGTGCCTTTGTTGACTGCTGCAAAACCCACACAGCCAAGAGTGGCTGTGCTACTTAAACCATCTCCCCCTGGAGCTCTCAGCAATCTTTGAAGCCGGGCCGCACACGCTTTGTCGGCGAGCCAGCTCCCTGGCCCTACTTAACTATCGGCACCAGCGCCGCGCCCGCCGGCCGCCACTTTCCATCCTCTTTGACGAACATGCGCAGCACGCGCGTGTCGGTCCCCGCTTCCTTCCCACCGACATCTTCGCTTCGGAGCCAGGTGTGGTCCGTCGCCAGCGCAAAATTCGGATACACCGCCATCAACTTGAATTCGGCGGGATGCGGGCCGACGCCCTTGGACGGATGCGCCACCCTCTGCTTGGCAATCATCTCCGCCTTAGTTTGCACTTCGCCCTTGATCGAGACCTCGAAAAATTGCTTGGCCCAGAACTGGTTGCGAAACTCGATGCACTCCTTGTACTCCTGGTGATACGGAGTCGCGCCCGCGCTGCAAAGCCATTGCTGGTCCACGTCCCACAGCGTCTTTTCCAGCTCCGTCCATTCCTTGCTCCCCATCTTCGGCGTCTGATTCGCCGCTTCCTGACCAAACGCTGCGGCCGAAATCGCAAACGCCGCGACGAAACACAACAAACGAATCGCTTTCACAAGAATCCTCCTGGATTTCCACTTCGAGTTCGCACAGCGATTAGCACCAACGGATTGATTGGACGCCCTTGTAGAACGACGGGTTTCTCTTCACGAAACGATTCTGCCCGCCTCCGCTGCCGCGGTGACACAAATTTCCCGGAACACGCGGGCGTTGTACATTGATACTGCCCCGGTCCGGCGCAAGATGTCCGGCAAGCCACTCGCGACGCCGCGTTAGATATCACGCATTTTCTGTACGGAGGGCTGTCTGCCAGGACGAACAAAAGCGTTGGAGATTTCACGAAATATGCCGTCCATAGAGCCGCCGTGAATGTATGCGTCCGTGCCATCCAAATCGCTCAATGATTTCGAAAGCCGATGAGCCTTCCCTTCAAATACATACCAGGCGTGTTTCTTGGCTCCGAACCTTTCCCAAGCCACGGCGAGGCCTAACTCAAACGGCATGTTGAAGCGCGGAGTTCGAGGTGGAATCTTGTCCAACTCGACCCTGGAGAGATCGTGAACCGAAAATTGGCAGCTCTGCATTAGCGTAAAGATTCGACCGAGTCGTCTTTCGCCCCCGGGAATCTCAAGCGTCGCCCGCGGAACAAATCCGAACGCGCAAATGCCGCAAACGTAGGCAAGACACAGATTTTGAAACTCATGGTCGTAGGGGACGTTCAGGAAGACCTTAGCGGGCGGCCTTCGGGGACTTGGCACGCTTTTGCCTCTTCGAAACTTTTCGGTTTCCGAGGTTAGTCTTTGTCCCTTGCTTCGCCACACCGTTGTCGCTGGAAGCCGCATGCAGGGAATCCACGAGTCTAATTAACTCCAACGCGCGGCGGCGTGGTACACCCAGTATCTTGGCGGTTTCCAGCGGCGTTGCAAAACGAGATGTGACTTTCGTGGGCATAGTGCTTAAGTGAATCTTACATCTTCAAACCGATCATTCCAATATGATTCGCGAGCGCCCTAGCGTGAGCGCGAGCCTTATCTTACACCGCCGACATTCTTCACTGGACCCGTGTACTCCTCGAAACGCTTCCTCAAATCCTCGAGTTGCTTGGTGTTGGTCAGGAACTCCCGGTAATTGTTGACGACTTTGTAGGACAAGATTGGTTTCCAACCATTGGGCGCTGCGACGTCCGAGCGCGCGGACCACGTGCCCGTCTTGGATTGCCGTTCTGGAGTGAGATACCAGGAGAGGAAAAGCCTGGCGGCGTTGGGGTGCCCGGCGGATTTGAAAATGGCCGCGGTGTACGGCCAGATCGGCAGCGGATCGGATTCGGGGAACGCGATGGCTTGCGCGAGGCCCTGATTTTTCTGGTCCATGCTGATGCTGGCGATGGTGTCAAAGGTGACCAGGTTTTCGCCGGAGGCGATACTGCGCGCCACGCCGAGGTGCCCCTGAATAAAATTCGGCTCGTTGGCCATGTAGCGGTCCATGTAGGACCAGCCGTATTTCTGGACGATCGCGTAGAAATCGTAGAGCGTGGCGTCATCATCGGCGGGATAGCAGGCGACTGCCTTCCCCTTAAAACGTGGATCGAGGAAGTCGAGGGCCGAGCGCGGCACGTCCTCGGGCTTCACCAGATTGGGATTGTAGGCGTAGGTGTGCGCGTTGATTTGGATGGCGGTGTACGCTCCGTCCGGGTCCTTGAAGCTGGCGTCGATTTTGTCGAAGCCTTGCGGCTTGAATTCGAGGAGGACTCCTTCCTCCTTCCAGCGCACAAAATCCTGAAGCGTCTGGAACAGCGCGGCGTCGGCTTCCAGCATGCCCGCGGCAAGCTGCTCGTCGATTTTTTTGTCGAGCACGTTGCTGAAGCCGCCGGTAACCGAGACGTTGACGCCCGGGTAGCGCGCGTTGAAATCCTTGGCGACGGCGTCCCACGGCGCCGCCGGCCCTCCGACGTAGAGCGCGAGCGCGCCCTCGGCCTTGGCTTTCTCGTAGAGCGGATCGGAAGCCTGAGGCCGCGCGGGCGCCGAGGCCAACAGCAGCGCAAGCGAACCAGTACAAGCGAGGCACAGCACCGCGGCAGGCTTCACAATTCCCTCCCCGGGGATTCAGACTGCGCACTATATACCACGTCCAGGTGGCGCAGCCTTGTTTGCCCTGGTCGGTCCGAAGGGTGTCTTGTAGGGTTTCGCCGAGACGAACACGGGTCGTGCTAACCCCAATTTCCACAGGCCGATAGCTCGTAACTTGCATATCCCGTACTCAGTCTGGTATATCCATTCATGTTAAGGGACAGAGGCGGGCGTACCTATCTCAAAATCGGTATGCTAACCCACCGCCTCTGTCTTAAGTTTCTTTCCCGCCCGTTGAAGACTTGCGTAGTGAGAATCGCGTCTCGCAAACGCCCGACAAGATTTTGTAACGCTGCGCGCGGCATTTTCTTCTAAGATAGGGACGATCAACGATTGGGACGGTCGCGCTTTCCGGGAGGAGCTATGTCGGCGAAATCCATTCTTACCAGCTTGCTCGCGGGTTCTCTGCTTTTCATTCTACCTGCGCGGGCGCAAGAACAGACGGCGGGGCGCGCCGAAGTTCAGTTGCCGCCCGGCGACGCCAAGGACCTTGTCGAGGACGCCTGCGCGGCTTGCCACAGCCTGACCAACATCACCAATTCGCAGGGCCACACGCCCGAAGAGTGGAAAACCACCCTGGCTATGATGCTGAACGTCGGCGCGGCGATTCCCGCCGACAAAGTCGACACGGTCCGGGACTACCTGATCAAGAATTTCCCGCCGAAGCCCGGCCCGGCCCCCGCGGCCATTCCCGGCGATGTAGAAGTGTCTTTCAAAGAGTGGCAGCTGCCCACGCCCGGAACCCGGCCGCACGATCCGCTCGCGGCGCCCGACGGCACGATCTGGTATACGGGACACATGGCCAACCTGCTCGGCCACATCGATCCGAAGACGGGCGAGATCAAGGAATATCGCACCAACAAACCCATGTCCGGCCCGCACGGCCTGGTGATGGATAAAGACGGCAACATCTGGTTCACTGCAAATTTCAAGGCGTACATCGGGAAATTCGAGCCGAAGACGGGAAAATTCACGGAATACCCGCTGAATCCCAAGGCGCGCGATCCGCACACCCCGCTCTTCGATCAAAAGGGCACGCTATGGTTCAGCGTGCAGGGCGCGAACATGGTGGGTCGCCTGAATCCGGAAACAGGCGAGTCGACCGTGGTAACTTCCCCCACGCCGAAATCAAATCCGTACGGCATGGTCATCACTACGAAGGGCGTTCCCTACTACGTCGAATTTGGCGCGAACAAGATTGCCAGCATCGATCCGGAAACGATGGCGATCCACGAATACCTCTTGCCCAACGAAGCGGCGCGGCCGAGGCGCGTGGCGATCACGCCGGACGATGTGCTGTATTACACCGACTACGGGCGCGGGTATCTCGGCGAATTCGACGCGAAGACCGGGAAATTCATGAAGGAATGGCTATCGCCGAGCGGCCCGCAATCGCGGCCTTACGCGATCACGATCGTCAACGGCATCATCTGGTACTGCGAAGCCGGCGTGAAGCCGAACACACTGGTGCGCTTCGATCCCAAGAACGAGAAATTCCAGACGTGGATGATCCCCTCGGGAGGCGGCGTCGTCCGCAACATGATGCACTTCGCGGACGGCAAGCTCGTGCTGACGGAGAGCGGCGAGAACGTGGTCGCGCTGGTAACGGTAAAGAACGGCGAAAAGATAGCGCAGTCAGCAGAACACGAGAAGCAGCAATAACAACCTCAGCCCTCGGCAGCACAACGAGAATCGGGAGGGCCTCGGGAGTTTATCCTTTTGGGAGCTCCAGGTTCGTGCGACGGATCAAGTCAGCGAAACGCGGGTCTGAGCGCAAGGGGTCCCAAGCTGGGTCAATTATAAGGCCAACGCCTCCGAGACCTAGCGAGTGCCTCTTATAGCCCTCTTCCAACCACTCGAAGGCCTTAGCCTTCTCTCCGAGCGCCGTATAGACTTGGGCCATAGCGTCGGCCGGCACAAACTTTTCCTTCGAGAGCTCGTTCAATTCATCGAGCAACTTCCGCGCATCGGCTCTTCTACCCGCCACCGCGTAGACGGACGCGAGATTCGCTATTGCCCATGCGTGACGTTGGGTGATCACCAAGCGCTTTTCGCACTCGTCGATCGCTTCTTTCATCATGGATTTCTGGAGATACGCAGAGGCGAGATACGAGCCCGCCAATCCGAGGTTCGGATCCAACTCTAAAGTCTTCTGCTCTTGCTCGATGGTTTCGTCATATCGCCGCGCGTAATAGAACGCCTGACCCAGAGCCCCATTCATGATCGGCGAGAGTGGATCAAGCTCTAAGCCTCGTTTGTAATTCGCAATGGCTTCTTCTGGGCGTCCCATAGTTGCCAACACGCTGCCATGCCAGAGATAAGCGGTGGCGTAGCCGGGATTGAGCTGCAGCGCTCGCTGGAATTCCGTTTCGGCGCCGGACCAATCCCAGTCATACTCGGCTTTGATACGAGCTAAGGAGGTATGCGCTTCGGCAAGCGCGCCGTCTATTTCCAGTGACTTCAGAGCAGCTTCCTTGGCCTTCGGGTAAGCCTCTTGCGGGGATGAAAACCCAAACACTGCAAGCCAAATGTAGCAATCCGCTAACCCGTCATACGCCTGGGCGTAACCGGGATCCTTGGCAATTGCTTGCTGAAAATATTCGACTCCTTTGTTCAATCCGAGGCCTGTCTTTTGCCAGAAATAGCGGCCTCTCAAATAGTCCTGATAGGCTTCGGGGTTCGGGGTGTAGTTTCTCACCAGACGATTCTGTTCTTCGCTTGTGAGGCGCAGCCTCAGCGCAGTTGCCATCTCCTTCGCGATCTCTTCCTGGAGCCCGAAAATGTCCGTTTGTTTGCGGCTGTATTGCTGACCCCAGATCTGACTACGGTCGCGAGTATCAATCAATTCAGTATCTATCGTGAGACTATCGCCGTGCTGCGTGACTCTGCCCTTAAATACGGCTCGAACTCCCAGATCGTGCCCCACGGTTTGCGCGTCGGTTTCTTTGCCCTTGTAGCGAAATGCTGCATCGCGAGACATCACTTTCAAATGGGGCAATTGAGACAGGCTATTGATTAGACTCTCTGTGATTCCGTCGCTTAGGTATTCCGTATTCGGATCGCCACTTGCATTCACGAACGGCAAGACCGCGACCGAGTCTATCGTTTCTCCGCTTCGCCCAGCGCGCAGGTAGAACCAGCCTGCACCCGCGAGCGCGGCCATGACGGTAACCGCAGCCGTCGCTAGCGCGGCTCGGCTGCGCCACGGTCGTCGCACTTTCGCAGGAAAGGAAGCGACACCAAGGGAATCCACCTCGGTTGGCTTATCTGCCGCCACCGCATCCGGGAACGGGAGCTGCCGCACCGCGCCAACGAAGCGGTAACCTCGGCGAGGAACCGTTTCGATAAACGCTTGGGAGTCGCCCAAGGCCTTTCGCAGCAGAAAAATGTGGTTGGATAAGCTGCCCTCTTCTACGAACGTGTCCGGCCAAAGGATGCTGATCAGCTCGTCCTTCTCCAGCACGCGTCCATTGTTTCGGACCAGGAGGTGAAGGGTGTCGAACGCTCGAGGCGTGAGTGCCACTATCTCATTAGCGCGTAACAACTTGCGTTCAGCGGGGTCGAGACGGAACGGGCCAAATTCGTAGATCCGCAGTGTCTCCCGGCCTGCCGTCTCGTTTGCAAGAGCGGGCGAATCGTGGAGACCCTCGGTAGCAGCTCTCCGGCGCGTTTCCTCGCTCACGGTCCCTCTCGCAACCCTTGTGAGAACTCTTGAGAATTTGTGAGGTCGCCCAGAGGACTTCCGGTACCGCCACAAGCTACGTTTGCGCAAACGAACGGGCGGAAGGTCGGGCTGTTTTACCGACTCTACTACCGGTTTCCGATCCGTTCAACTTCTACATAAGGAGAATCAAAGATGCCGCGAAACTCAGCCTCGAAGAGGAATGTCATCTCAATTTTCTTGGTCCTGCTGGTGCTGGGCACCATGACTCTTGCTCTGAAGCCCAGAGCGGCCAAAGCAGATGAGAGACACGGCGATCTCCATCTGGTGAAGAATTGCTCGATGTACACCGGCGCCGCTGGTTCCTTCTGCACGTTTACGTCGTCGAACATCCCTGACGTTACGGCCGGCTCGAAGGTCTACTACACCCAAGCCGCTGTGGTATCCGCAGCTCCCGGCGACGAAGGCGTTAACATTTCCCTCGATAGCAACATTGTCTTATTTGTCGGCGACAATGACTGGGCGACCGGCCGTTGCACGCTCGATACGATAGGCTTCGGTAGCGGATTGTGCACGATCTCGGATGGCACTGGAGCGCTGACCGGGTTCCACGCACGTGTCCTTGTCTCTTCAACGGATGGGGCGAATTACACGTGGGCAGGGACGTACAGCTTCAATCCGGTGTCAGATAGGTAGTAACTCCGGACAGAGCCTGGCGTACCACATCACTCGCGTGATGGTGTGCTTAATGGACACTCAGCGCGGCGCGCTGGCTGGCTGCTGATCCGGCCAAATAGAAATAGCCGACCCGGTTGTTGGCTTGCGAGCCCCACCAAATGCGGCCGTCGGCGTCCTGGAAGAAATCGCGCATGCCGTTCTCGGGGAAGAGGAACGGATACTGCGTGATTTTTGCCGTCGCGGGGTCGAGTTCGGAGATGGTGTCCATCTCCATCGAGGAAAACCAGATGTGCCCGGTGTTCTTGTCCACGACCAGCGCGTAAGGCGTGGGTCTTCCACCCGGCAGAGGATATTCCTTGAACGTTTCGGTCTTCGGATCGAAGCGGCCCATTTTTCCGGCTTCGTATTCGCAGAACCAGACGTTGCCCTGCGCGTCGATCTTCAAGCGGCGTGGCCAGGACTCGGGCGTGGGCTGTTGGTATTTCGTGACCTTGCCGGTCTTGGCGTCGATCTTGCCGATCTGGCCGTTCTTCGAGAATTCCGAGAACCACACGCTTTCATCCTTATCGAGCGCGAGGCCGTAGGCGGTGCTCACCTCCGAATAGTCGTGAAACGTGTTGGTTTCGGGATCGAAGCGCGTCAGCGGCTCGCCCGTGCCCCACACCGTTCCTTTTGAGTCGACGACGAGCGTGTGTTTCGTGCCGCGACTTGGTTCCTTGTAGCGCGAGATTTGATGCGTCGCGGGATCCATCTTGCCGATCGTGTCGGTGGCCTGCTCGGAAAACCAGATCATCCCGTCCGGCCCGACGACGACGGAGTGATTGGAAGCCTGATC
>Ga0207135_1049_pt1 | contig 13221 bp, 13 predicted proteins | sample Alteio_BWMinHeat_10_FD_153530 | JGI IMG/M metagenome (GOLD analysis project Ga0207135, IMG submission 153530) | Enriched cells from forest soil in Barre Woods Harvard Forest LTER site, Petersham, Massachusetts, United States -... | ecosystem: Environmental > Terrestrial > Soil > Temperate forest >...
TTTTCATATAGGCGTCAATATCAGGGATCTCGAAAATAAAATGAACATTATTGGGGTCATCTGCAGAGCGCATAACATTGATGGTTTTAGCACCAACGCTATGTATCCTGGGCTGGTCTGCATCAAAATACGGACGCCATGCGTCATAATCTTTTACTTTATGTTTACCATAATAGAGTGCCATAAAAACAGGTTTAGCCGCAATGAAAATTGCGTAAACAAAAATATACGTACATAAGTACAAAATAGTTTTTATAATGGCCTGGCTTGCTTTTTGATAGGGATTAACCGGTTAAATCATAATAATCAGCGGTTAAGATGTACCTTTGCAAACCTCTTTCTATCTTAGATTCATGGATTTACCCATAGGTAAAAAAATATATTTCGCCTCTGATTTTCATCTTGGCATACCGGACAAAGCTTCCAGCATTGCCCGTGAAAAACGGTTATGTGCCTGGCTGGATGAAATAAAAAAAGATGCACATGAATTGTATTTGGTAGGTGATCTGTTTGATACCTGGTTTGAATATAAAAATGTGATCCCCAAAGGCCATTCCCGCTTTTTGGGCAAATTGGCAGAGTTGAGTGATAATGGCCTGCATATAGAAGCCTTTACCGGAAATCATGATCTGTGGACACGTGGTTATTTCGAAGAGGAACTGAATATACCTGTTCATCATAATGTGATAAAACGTGAATTCAATGGGAAAAAAATTTGTTATAGCGCACGGTGATGGTTTGGGCCCCGGTGATCATGGATATAAATTATTAAAGAGAGTGCTGCGCAGTCCTGTGTCTCAATGGTTGTATCGCCGTATCCATCCGGATACGGGAGTTGGTGTAGCGGGTTGGCTTAGCAGGCTGGGACCAAAACATGAAATTGAGAACAAACCATTCCGCGGTCCGGAAAAAGAATGGCTGGTGCAATATTGTTTAGATATATTGAAACTGGAGCATGTAGATTATTTTATTTTCGGGCATAGGCATATTGCTGTTGAATACCCCTTACCTCAAAATAGCTTGTACGTAAACCTGGGTGACTGGTTGAGGTTTGACAGCTATGCAGAATTTGACGGAAAAGAATTGAAATTAAAATATTATAAAGGCAAGCAGTAAGATGGAACGTACTGTAGTGATGATAAGACACGCCAAATCAAGTTGGGCAAATCCTTTGCAAAGTGATTTTGAGCGCCCATTGAATGATCGCGGCGAACAAGATGCGCCGATGATGGGTGAGCGGCTGAAGAAATTAAAAGTACTTCCGGACATTATTATTGCAAGTACAGCAAAACGTGCCAAGCAAACGGCAAAAAAAGTAGCCAAGGCAGTTGGGTATAATGAAGAAGAAATACAATGGGAAGAAAAATTATATCATTGTATCCCCCAGGTTTTTGAAGAGGTGCTATACGAACTGGACGACGCCATAAAAACTGTTTATATAGTGGCGCATAACCCGGGCATATCTGCTTTTGTCAACCAACTGTCAAAGGAATTTACTATAGAGAATATGCCTACATGCGGGGTAGTAGCTGCATCTATGGAAATGAAATACTGGTCGGATTTTGCCAGCGTGGACAAAAAGGTTTTTTTATTTGAGTATCCGAAGAAAGAAATATGACACCATCAAAAATACCCGAACAGGCAACAACAGTACTGGAAAAGTTATTTGAAGCGCATTTTAATAAAAAGCCTTTAAAAAGAGATCTGCTACCTGTATCGGGCTCAGACAGGCGTTATTACAGAATATCTGCAGGTACTGTTTCTGCTATTGGCACCTACAATGCCAATGTTTCTGAGAATAATACCTTCTTCTATTTCACAGAATTATTCCGCAAGCATGGTATACATGTGCCGGAAGTATACAGCATCAGCAAAGACCGCAAGGCTTATTTGCAGCAGGACCTGGGCACTACTACGCTCTTCGGACATTTGATGAAAGAAGGGTACACTAAGGATGTGCTGGAGAATTATAAAAAGAGCATCACGCAATTAGCGCGGGTGCAATGGATAGCAGGCAGGGAAGCGGATTATAAACAATGCTTTGCATCTGATAGGTTCAACGAGAAGGCCATCATGTCAGACCTGTTGTATTTTAAATACTATTTCGCCGATCTGCAGCAGATACCTTACGACCGCATTTTACTGATCAGTGAAATGGAAGAGATGAGTAAAGACCTGGGGCGTGTGCAACCATTAATGTTGATGTATCGCGATTTTCAGAGCCGCAATATTATGGTGCATAATGACGAAGTATATTTCATAGACTACCAGGGATGCATGCAAGGCCCCCCGCAATATGATATAGCTTCTTTATTATGGCAGGCAAGGGCACAGTTGCCCGATGCCTGGAAAGAAGAATTGCTGAATACATATATCGCTTACCTGAAAGAGATACATGCCCCCCGCATGGATGAGATACACTTCCGTAAAGGGTATTCGCAATTTGTATTAGTAAGATTACTGCAGGTGTTGGGCGCGTATGGCTTCAGGGGCTTGCTGCAGCATAAGCCGCATTTCATCAGTAGTATAAGTCCGGCATTAAAAAACATAGAAAATTTCTTAGCTACACATCCGCATTTACCATCCTACCCTGAGTTTCGCGGCTTACTGGAAAAAATATCCTCGCCGGAAATGCAACAGCGGTATGCAACTCCTAAAAAGCAGGATGATGCTAAATTGCAGGTGCAGGTATATAGTTTCTCTTATAAGAACGGCATACCAAAAGATAAGGGCACGCATGGCGGCGGCTACGTATTTGATTGCCGCGGCTTGCTGAACCCGGGCAGATATGCAGCCTATAAACATCTTACAGGATTAGATGAACCGGTTGCAGCGTTTTTAGAAAAAGAAACCCGCATGCCTGAATTTATAGAGCATGCTTTCAACCTGGTCTCGTTAAGTGTGGACGATTACCTGGCAAGGGGTTTTGATCAATTGACGGTTGCTTTTGGTTGCACCGGCGGCCAGCACCGCTCTGTATATGCGGCTGAAAGATTAGCAGAGTATTTGAAGGTTAAATACAATATACCCGTACAGGTTACTCATCTTAATGAGAAGAAATGGGTGCTTTCAGAAACTGAACCACAATAGTATTCAATATGTTTAGAAAAGTATTTATAACGATATTAATACTGCAATTTGCCTTAATTGCAAATGCTCAAAGCGATTGTTACTATAAGCTTGACAAAGAGAAAATATTGGCAAACAAAAACTTGGATATTTTTTTTAAAAAACTAGAGACAGATTCATTTATTATTTGGAATGATAAAGACAAAATTCCCGCGTACATAATGAAGCAATTCAATTGCATTTCAGATAATGCGAAACTAGCAAACCCATCGGAAAAATTCGAAGAAAATGATTTTGTAACAGATTCTACTTTACCTGGTAGGCAATTAATATTTTGTGCAAAAAGCAAAAATCTTTTTGTGCTTACATACGTACATGGTGGTCTAGCTGAGCATATTCATATTGTATTAATGGAATTTGAAAAAGAAAAATTGGTTGATGTATGGTGCGGAGTAAATATTGATGAATTAAAAGATATTAAAGAAATTATCTCTTTTATAAAGAATAACAGAGATAAAGAAGATGGTCTTAATACGAACATCATAGAATTATAAAAGACCACTTCAAAAGTGGTCTTTTATATTGTTAACCATCAAGATATTGAGTTACGGATTCGGCGTTTCGTTCTTCCTTGGGTTCTTTTCCAGGACCTCATCTACCATACCATAGTCCTTAGCTTCCTGTGCGGTCATCCAGTAATCGCGGTCGCTGTCTTTTTCCACTTTATTGAATTTTTGACCGCTGTGCAAAGCAATGATATCATACAGTTCTTTCTTCAGCTTGGCTATTTCTTTAGCGGTTATTTCAATATCGCTTGCCTGGCCTTCCGCACCACCCATAGGCTGGTGTATCATTACGCGACTATGCTTTAAAGCGGTGCGCTTACCTTTTGTGCCCGCACACATCAGTACTGCCGACATAGAAGCTGCAATACCCGTGCATATAGTAGATACATCAGGGTTGATGATCTGCATAGTATCATAAATACCGAGCCCTGCGTATACGCTGCCTCCCGGGCTGTTGATGTACATCTGCACATCGCGGGTGCGGTCTGTGCTTTCGAGGAATAATAACTGTGCAGTAACGATGTTAGCCACATAGTCATTTACAGCCTCACCTAAAAAGATAATACGGTCCATCATCAGGCGGCTGAACACGTCCATAGAGGCAACATTCATCGGGCGTTCCTCAATGATATATGGTGTTAATCCGTATGGTTGCTTTATCAATGAAGAAGTATAGCTGTCCAGCGTTATGCTGCTAATGCCATGATGTTTTATGGCATATTTTCTAAATTCATTTTGATTCATGATTCAATATTTTTATCTGTTATGTTGTTTGGATTATAAAGCAATTTTCAATCCATGATAAATATAGTGCCATTACGTCATATTCAATTATATAAAAAGCCAATTCGGCAATTTGTAAATACTATTATGAGTTATATTTGAATAATAAAGACGAGTATTTGTATCACATAAACGATTATATAATTTAATACAGGGTACCAATAATGGAACTTAGTCTTAGCCTCGACATACCAAAACTACCCCAGCCTATTACCTATACTGATTCTGTCTTACTGATAGGTTCTTGTTTTACCGAGCATATTGCCGAACGGTTGGAAGATCACAAATTCAATATATTATCCAATCCGCACGGAATACTATTCAATCCCTTAAGTGTTGCTTACAGCCTGGATAGTTATATATACCATAAAGTGTACAGCAAAGACGAACTTTTTTTTCTGAATGAATTATGGAACAGCTGGGATCACCACACCAGGTTTTCCAATATCAATCCTTTAGGTACATTGGCGGCTATTAACCAATCGCAGGAGCAAGCGTCACAATTTATACTGCAGGCCGATTGTGTAATTATAACATTAGGCTCGGCGTTTCAATATTATCTCAAAGAAACAAACAGCCCCGTAGCTAATAATCATCGTGCGCCCGCACATTTGTTCGAAAAAAGACTATTGCCTATTGACGAGATAACTGAAGCATTGAGCGCCACGCTTGAAAAATTATTTGCTGCTAATCCTAAAGTACAGGTGATCTTCACTATCAGCCCTGTGCGTCATATACGCGACGGCGTGATAGACAACAATCGAAGCAAGGCAAGGCTAATAGAGGCCGTGCACGAAGTTTGTAAACATTTTGAGCACACCTATTATTTTCCTGCCTATGAGCTGGTGATAGATATTCTACGTGATTATCGCTACTACGATATAGATTTTGTGCACCCCAATTACCTGGCAACATCTTTTGTATGGGAACAATTTGTAAAAGCATGTATAGATGATGAAACACAAACCATTATGCAGCAGGTAGGCGAGATAACCACTGCCCGTGCACATCGCGCCCGCTTTCCGCAAACTGAGGCGCACCAAAAATTCAAGCAATCTTATGCTGCCAAGACGATAGAATTGATGAACCGCTATCCTTTTTTGAATTTGGTGGATGAACTGGATTATTTTTCAAAATCAGAGTAAACTATAGATGGAGCTTAAAATAACCATCTATGATATCAATGGAATCTGCGGTTTTAAAAGAAAAATTTCCTGTAAGCCAAGGCGCCCCTTCAAATAATACGCCGCCTCCAACAAAATTTGACCGAGTACCATGAGAAAAGTAGCCGGAACAACGTATTGATCCCAAGTTAATATACTCTTCCTTATCTGTTTTTGATCCTAAAATTATAACGATAGTATCATGTGAATTGCCATCAATAGCTTGTATAGTAAGGCCAGTATTTCCTAAGCTGTCTGGTGAGTTGTCATAGTGAGAAATCGTGCCATCAAATGAACCAATTCCAATAACGTCAGCTCTAAATAATGGATATTGTGGAGTATCTTCTTTTTCACATGATACCAAACTTAAAATCAAAACAGTGGCGATGAGATGAAGTTTCATATGGATATTGCTAATAAAACAATAATTATGCCAACTTGTAAACTTTGAAAGTTCTATCTTTATTTTCATAGCTGATTAATTTTACAAGATGAGATTTTTGTTCATTTTATTATTGTTTCCCTTTTGCGTATTCGCACAACCAAAACCGGTTGCGAAACGTGGGGTTGACGTAGACAAAAAAGGCCTGGTGACCGTAAATGGTAAAAAAGCTTTTTATATGATTTCTAAAAGTGTTGTGCCCTGGGAGAGCGACTATGCAGTTGAGAATTTAGGACATGAGCAAATAGCATATTTTAAGCTGGCAAAAGGCTATCGTTATGCCAATAATATAAAAAGCCACCAGGAAGTGCAGTATTATGTGCTTTCATTCAACAGTGGCGCGCATTGTGAAATTCGCGATTACTTAAAAAACAGTAAGTCTATCATTAAATCGCTGGCTATGATATTGGTAAACAGCGGTTTGATATGCGACGGAAAGATAAATGATGCCGGCATAGAAAAATTTGTAACTGCCCGCAACGGATTTATGACTGCTGACAAAGGGGATACTACAAAGCCCGCCTTCGGTAATTCTGCTGTACCGCATAAAGACGGAGATCCGCTGAATGGAGTTATCAGTATGAAGGACGTGGTTATCTATTATGACCAGCAAATAATTGGAACGTATAACAAAACGGATATCGATACTGATTTTGTGTTGATACAGGTATATAGTGTAAATAAAAATAAAGTTGCCGAGGTCACCCGTGAGAACACTGAACAATACTGGAGGATCATAACAGTTGTTGACCAGAAAAAAGAAACCTTATTATACAACAAAAAGGAGCCCTTGCCGGAGCTTTTCAGGTATTTGTTAAAAAAGAGCTATTTATAACAGCAAGCAGACAATTTTACTAATTTAGACATTATGAAAGGGCGTGTTCTTACATTGTTTGGAGAAGAAGTGCAACCTGAAGATATAAAGGCTGTTGGTAAAAGCCGTGCGGTGAAAAAGGAAACAAACAATAAAAAAGCACAGGAAACCACTAAAACTGTTACCGGAAAAAAGAAGCACCAGGTAAAAGAAAAAAACGATGGAGGCATGTTGGCTGGTTGGGAAGGCGAGAAGCAATATTATTCTATTGGAGAAGTTGCTGCCTTGTTTAAAGTAAATACATCTCATATACGTTTCTGGACCAATGAATTTGCCCTGAAAGTGCGTACTACGCGCAAGGGCGACAGGCTATATACTCCGGGTCAAATAAAGGAATTGCGTGCTATCTACCATTTGGTGAAAGAACAAGGATTTACAATTAATGGTGCTAAAACCAAACTAAAAGGGCATAAAAAGGTGTCTGTAGAAAGTGTTGACTTAAAAAAAGCTTTATTACAGCTTCGGAATAAGCTGGTAACAATGCGAAATGACCTTAAATAATATTTTGATACGATGAAGAATTTATTGATTGGCCTGCTTGTTTTTGTTTCGATACATGCAATGGGGCAGAATGACAGGTATGATATATTAAAAGACAAAAAAACAGGAGCAACTGTAATAAAGGGTGAATGTACTTTTGATGATCTGCTGAGACAGCCCTCATTGGGCTGGCTTACACGCGGTGCAAATAATTATAAACCTGATACGGCAAAGCTGTCTTATTTAAAAAGGCATATTAAAGATTACGAGATAGTGGTTTTTATGGGCACATGGTGCGATGATACTTATAACATCCTTCCCAAATTGTATAAAATTTTACTACTGACAAATTATCCTATGTCAGAATATACCATGTATGGTGTGGACAGAACGAAAGCCACAAAGTATATAGAGCATAAATTATACAAAATAGAAAATGTGCCTACTATTATATTATCACGCCAGCACACAGAGATAGGCAGGATCACAGAATCGTTGAAGAAGACTGTGGAATCTGATATTGCAGGCCTTATTGATGCTGACATTACCAAACAAGAGATGCAGCAGCAACAAATGCAGAACAAATAAGCTTTCATCTGTACTGCTGAATAATTACATTTGCTGCAACAACAGCAGCATGCTCTTACCCGAACATATATCATTAAGCCAGTTGAAAGCATGGAGTGGCAAACTGGAATTGAGTGCAGATACTAAAAGCCGTATTACACACAATCGTTCTTATCTCGATAATAAACTCAGCAAAGGAGAAACTTACTATGGCATTAACACAGGCTTTGGTGCATTGTGTAATGTGCGTATAGAAACTACAGAGCTGGCGCAGTTGCAGGAGAACCTGGTGTGCAGCCATGCATGTGGTATGGGTGACGAAGTGCCGCAGGATATTGTGAGATTGATGTTGCTGCTGAAAGTACATGGTTTGAGCAGAGGGTATAGTGGTGTAAGGTTAGAGATCGTGCAGCGTCTTGCTGATCTCTATAATTACGATATACTTCCCATAGTTTATCAGCAGGGCTCCTTGGGTGCCAGTGGCGACCTGGCCCCGTTAGCACATCTTAGTTTACCCTTGCTTGGCAAGGGTTGGGTTTATTACGAAGGCAGGAAAATGCCCGCTGCGGCAGCTTTAGATAAAGCAGGGTTACAACCCATGTTGCTGGCCGCAAAAGAAGGGCTTGCTTTGCTGAACGGCACACAATTCATGAGCAGCTATGCAGTATGGTCTTTATTGGCTGCACACAGGTTATTAGCCTGGGCCGATTTGATCGGTGCTATGTCTGTGGATGCATTTATGGCTAAAGATGAGCCATTCAGATCTCCGTTGCATAAGGTACGTCCGCACGCAGGACAGATAGCTACTGCAAAAAATATTTTACAACTATTAGAAAAGAGCGGGTTACAGCAATTGAAGAAAGAACAAGTACAGGATCCTTATTCTTTCCGCTGCATGCCGCAGGTGCATGGCGCCAGCAAAGATGTAGTGTCAATGGCAGGTAATGTAGTTGAAACAGAAATTAACAGTGTCACCGATAATCCCATTGTGTTTGATGATGAAGATGCTATTATGAGCGGTGGTAATTTTCATGGTCAGCCACTTGCATTGCAACTCGATTTTCTGGCAATTGCATTATCCGAGATAGCTAATATTTCTGAACGCAGAACTTATTTGTTGGTAAGCGGGCAACGTGGGTTACCGGCTTTCCTGGCTCCTGATGCGGGTTTGAACAGCGGGTTTATGATAACCCAATATACGGCTGCCGCAATTGTAAGTCAAAATAAGCAATTGTGCACACCAGCTTCAATAGATAGTATAGTAAGCAGCAATGGCCAGGAAGACCATGTTAGCATGGGTGCAAATGCAGCTACTAAATTGTATAGAGTAATACAAAATGTACAGCGTGTATTAGCTGTAGAATTATTGAATGCAGCCCAGGCAATTGACCTGCGTCGCCCTGAAAAGACTTCTCCAAAGCTTGAAAGCCTTTGGTCGGAATTTCGCAAAGAAGTTACTTTTATGGAGCGGGACAGGGTGTTGCACGATGATATGATAGCCGCAGAACAATTCTTAAACAACGATCCCCATAAATGGTTAACCGCTTAGGTATATGAATAAAATGCAGACCTCTTATATAGTATTGCAGTGCTATGGTAATGATGATATATTTTATGAATGCACTTTTGCTTTACTTACTTTATCGCAACTATACAAGCCCGAAGAGCTGGAGCATATACAGATATGGATATATACCGACAAGCCTGAATGGTTCCTTTCTTTCAGGGATTGTTGGTTGCCAATAACACTGAGGAAGATAAGTGAAGATGTAATTAAGGGCTGGAAGGGAGAAATAGATTTTGTGCATCGTGTAAAAATTGAAGTGCTGCGCGACTTGTTGCAAACAAAAGCAGGTAATGTATTGTACCTGGATACCGATATTGTTTTTCTGCGCCGTATAGATAGTATGCTGCATGCAATAGCGGGCGGCAATATTTTTATGCATGTGATGGAGGGAATAGTAAGTGATGAGTCTAATCCTATCATGAAGAAATTGTGTTTTTACCTGCGTGAGCAGCAAACCATTCAAATGTCGGGAAAACCTTTGTACGACAGCGCTATGTGGAATGCAGGTGTATTGGGTTTTCATTCACAATACCACGCTTTATTGGACGACATTTTATTTTTTACAGACATGATTTTTCCTGAGTTTCCGAAACATGTAGTAGAGCAGTTTGCCTTCTCTTTGTATTTTCAAAGAACAGCAAGTATTCATGCCGCTGCTCCGTATATATTACACTATTGGAATCTGAAAGAACTGCGGGTATTGCTTAGATCTTTCTTTGGTCATTTTAAAAACAAACCCTGGGATGATCTCGTTGCGTTCAGCAAACTGATACAGGTACATGTGGTCATGCAGGAAAAACTAGTCTTTTTGCAAAACCGCAGTGCATTAGGCAAGCTTACTAAATCTGAATGGGAGCCAACTATTCCTGATTGGAATTTAATGATGCAGCAATTGTAACAGTGTATCTACCATTTTCTGGTTTTGACTATTGTATATGGAATTATACAGATCGTCTTTTTCTTTTTGACTCAAATGAAAATTCAACTCTGCTGTTTTTTGTTCTTTGGCAGGGATGTATTCAATATTTAAGAAACGCATTTTATTATCCAGGTAATAAGGCGCATAATCTTTTAAGTAATTGTGGTAATAAGACTGGAATGTTTCCCATTTTTCCTGTATGGTAAATATTGGGTCTGAAAGCATACTGGTAAGGTCTGTTTGTGCTGACTGAGATAATATTTCGGCTTCCCTCGTATCGCGTATCTGCAATACGATTACATCGCGCGTGTTTTTTATTATCCAATTGCGAAGCACGTATAAATACCTGCTTGATACTTCCATTCCAAAATTATCCCGCAATCCCGCATCCATAATATTCATTTCCGGTTGTGAAGGCAGGCGCACCACCGGTAAAATATAAGGGAAGGTGGCATTCATGCGCAAGGCTGATGTCATCCGCAGATCGTATGGTTTTTGGTGGGCAAAGAAGGCTGCAAAATCTATTGCGTCTATTGGTGGTGTGCTGTCTGGTAATGACCATTCTGCCCTTGTCAGGTAGCTGATAGGTTGTGCGCCTATCATTAATTTGCGTCCGTCATTAGTAATAGTACCGTTTACTATCATCTCAGGAATATTGCCCTGAGCCTCGGGTTGCTGATAGTCACGCAGTTTTTTGCCCATCAGTCCGTTTGTATTACTTATCAGCTCTTGCTCCATGGCATAGCCTCTGTCTTTCGTATAAGAGTTACCAGCAACATTTATTTTATTGAAAGGAGAGATCAGGTCAACACTTACAAAAGAAAATATGATCGCGTTTAGCAGGTCTTTGCTTAGATTGTTGAGATATAGTTTGTCGTTTGGTTGCCTTATCTGGCCTTGCCTGTATGCCATTTGTACATCTCTCCAGTACGATGCGCCTATCATACCGCCCGATGCACCTGTTATCAATACAGTATTGTCAAACAGTTGTCCTTTTGTCACACTATCTACGTATTGCAGAGTACGGAATGTCCAGTAAGCAGCACGCAGTCCGCCGCCACTTACGGTTACTACTATCAATGGCGGATTTCCATTACCGGTTTTTCTTTTCCAGTTATCAAGGCGCTGTTCTTCTGTTTTTTTATCCTGTTCCCATCTTGCAGCAGTGAACATAGTTCTCAGTGAATCATAATAATATTTTGGCTCATTCTCCTGCGAAGTATGGTAATCCATACCATAGGCGATACTGCGCAGATCGAATGTTCTGTGAAATACCAGCCAGCTGATAAACAGCCCGATGATGACCCAGCCCATCACTTCCCAGCTGCGTAAAAAATACTTCATACCTCCTGCAAGGCTCATTAGAGTTGCAAAAAACATTAAAAATCCTGCGCCCGCGGGAATACGTAATATGGGTTGCTCCATAAAAGCACCCAGAAGTATCAACAGTAAATAAGAAATAGACGTTGCTAAAATTGCATTGCGGTGATGCCTGCGCAAAATTGTATTGAGTGTGCGTTGCGGATATCGTTCCAATGTATTCACATGGCCTATACTCAGGTTATCTGTTATATAATCATCTATCCGTATCATGTCTACTTCATAATCCAGCGAATCGTATGGTACCAGGTCTTTGATGCGTGCAGGGTTAGCGATCTTTGATAATACCAGTTTCACCAAATCTCTGCCGGTACGAAAGAAATAAATAAAAGACAGGAAAATGATGAAAATAAAACCCATGTATAAGCCTGCCAACAGGCTGAGTATGGTCAGCAGATCGGCCCGCTCATTTATCCATTGGTATTTAATACTCTCGTAAGAATAGAATATTAAAAAGGCTGCGGGTATTAACGAATTGTTGATGCAATAGGTGAGGAAGGATTGCCGGATGGCACCCATAGCTGGTATGCGTTGTGCATGCACAATAAAGGTGGTGATGTGCCAACCCATAATAAAGATGCCGAACGCAATGCCCAATAAAAACATGCTTAAAAAATTCACCTGCCCCAGGTATTCAGGTGCGAGAAATAAACTATCAGCGCCAAAATGATGAGCAAAATTACCGAGTATGGTAGCGGTAAGTATCAGCCAGAATATAAGCAGCATCTGGTACTTGCGAAAATGCAAGAGTGTAAGCTGCACAGGCATGAAATAATATACGCGCTTGATGATGTTGAACATATACGGCTATTATAAAAATAAAAAAACTACCGCACATTACCTGATTTATATTATTTCTATTTCAGGTCTTGTCTCATCATATGCAAATGACTAAACAGGGGGGTGGTCGCAGGAAAGTATAACTATCATTAGTTTGATTTGCGCACTATATATAAATTTACCACCAAACTCAGCAGCAGCAGCATAGCGGCAAATTGATGCGCCAATGCCAGGAATTGAAATTGTCCGAATTTACCGAATATAATGGTTGGTGCACTCACAACTGTTACAATACCAAGTAATACTTGCACGCTCACCAATAACATGGGCCATACACTGCTCCGGCGAAGTAATACAGAAGATGTTGACTTCGCAAAACGTATAGCGGCTGTCATCCATACAATTATCAGTATAAAAATTACATAGGCAAGGCCACGGTGAATAAAATGAACATTGAGTTTATCACTAATGAAACTATGTTGCAGGAAGCCATCAGGTAGGAACATTCCATTAATCAAGGGCCATGTTGGCGCGCTCATAGCTGCTTTCAGCCCTGCCATAAATGCGCCATAAACCAATTGTACAGACAAAAGCACAATAAGTGTGATCGTAAAATTATGAAGCATTTTGT
>Ga0207135_1050_pt1 | contig 13135 bp, 9 predicted proteins | sample Alteio_BWMinHeat_10_FD_153530 | JGI IMG/M metagenome (GOLD analysis project Ga0207135, IMG submission 153530) | Enriched cells from forest soil in Barre Woods Harvard Forest LTER site, Petersham, Massachusetts, United States -... | ecosystem: Environmental > Terrestrial > Soil > Temperate forest >...
TAATGATGGTTTTTCAGCCTCGCAATTATATTTGGTATAACTGTAGCTGCTTTTCAATTACTTGTCTTTTGTATTTGTTTCATCTTTGAAATAAAGATGAATATTGCACCCAGGAATAGCCAAATACCTACTGCCCAAAGAAGCCATGCATATACCTTACTGCTAAACCAAAGCATATTTCCCAATCCTTGGGTCATTAATATTACTTCGTTTAGTATCACACCCGTTGCAAAAATGAGTATACCTTTTTTTGTTAACCTGTTTTGTGCATTTAAAATATTGGTTTGTAAAAAATGTGCAAGAAGATATAGCGTAGTAAAACCTAGCAATACAAGGTGTAAATACCCGATTATTACAGCCCTGTCTCCAAATACGAGTTTCCCAAGCCAGGGGATAACAGTACCCATTTGCAGAATTGTTTTTAACGCAAAAGCGATAACAGCAAGCAATCCAATGGTTCTGGCAAATGAATTAAGATTTTTTATTTCACCCTTAATGTCTCTTAGAAATACATAAAGTGCGATAAGTACCCAAATTAGTAACACACAACTACCAAGGGCAATGAAATGAACAAAAACATTTTGAACGTGCCACAAATATGAAATGAATAGACTGGGCAAAATTGAAATTGAAATTACTATTGCAAAGTATAAACTTGACCTCGTTCCCTTTTCATTAAGGTCTTTATGAATAAGATTAATGAAAAGCGCGAACACACCTAAAGCAAAGAAGCCATTATATTGAAAATGCAGGTAAGTATAAATTGCATCGCGAAATAGTAGAACATCAACCGATTTTGTGATAAGCATAAATACTACAATAATTTGTCCTATTGAAGACAAGACCAATGATACTAACGAGGTTGTACATATTATTCCTACCGCTTTTGCAGGCTTTGTTCTAGCAAGGTCTTTAAAAAATACAAAGCAAAATACGTAAGTGGTAACAATAAAAAGGACCGAAAAAAGCAAAGAGTAAAATGCATAGTCTTGCAATAAGAATGCCACAAGCATGCCAATTGAATTTAAGAAAATAGCCGCAAATATCCAGCTATATATTGGCCTTGTATTTCTCTCTACTGGCAATAATTCGTACACCATTAATGAAAGTATTGCCAGTGTTACCCACCCGCTAAAAGCAAAATGCCAATGTGCATCTAAAACATTTTTAAAATCCAGCCCCGGTATAGGAAACACTATTTTACTTCTTAATAAGAAGCCTAACGTTACGACGACACAAAAATTAAATAGAGCAATCGTTGTCCAAAATAGCTTCACATTTTTCATTTATTTTATTCTTTTGTCTCTCAATGATAATACACTAAAGATATACCGCAATGATTCAAATGCATATATAAAATTTGGGTGGGCCTTAATACCTTTCGTACCTTTGGCTCTTACATAGCCCTATTATAGTGTGCTCAATTTGTTTCATCATCTTAGTTTCTCTATATGTATCTCCAAAAATTTCACAAATGCACACAAACGAGCAGAAAATGTGCAAAAACTGTGATATTTTCGTGATATAATTTATCCATAAATGGCTGTTTATCAATTAATTAACTTGTTATAGTTTTTTCAAAAAGAATATGATACATTAACTGGTTTGACAAACTTTCTAATGATATAAATTTTGGTTAAGACAATCATTCTTAATTTGCACTGAATGAAAAAAACACTCTTTGTTCTTTTACTTTTCATGTCCTGGCAAGGCTCTGCGCACAGGTATGATGCACAATGCAACCATGGAGATAATTTATTGTCTGGCGCACGTACTACTATTGCAGATATTGGTGAACTCGACTATGACATTAAACATGTTACGTTTAATCTGAACCTTACTAATACCTCAACAACAGTAAGCGGAGATGTAACTACAACAGCTATTGTTACAGCAAGCAGCATAGGCACTTACGTATTTGAACTGAACGACACACTTACAATAGACTCGGTTAAAATAAATGGCACCTTGCAACCGGTAGTTACAACACATCCTGGCACTCGCAAAGTTACCTTAACTACCGCGCTGCCAAATGGCTCTGTTTTTACAGCACAGGTATTTTATCATGGTACAGGTCCCGCCGGTAGCGGATTTTTTACGCATGGTATGGTCACAGGCACATCTGCGGGAGGCACACAGGTAATGTATACTTGCGGAGACCCCAACTGGTGTTCTGATTGGTGGCCATGCAAACAATCGCTACTTGATAAGATCGATTCAGTAGATATGATCGTTACCGTGCCTGTAGGCATGAAAGCGCCAAGTAATGGCGTATTGCTTTCTACCACACCGGTTACAGGCGGTATTCAATATCATTGGAAAACACGTTATCCAATAGATTATTACTTGATATCAGTCGCAGTTGCTCCATATATAGAATACGATTCCTACATACACTATGCCGGCAGTACTGATTCAACTCCTCTGCACAATTTTTTTTATGACACGTCTACCTTCATAAGCTCTTATAAAAAGAATTTTGACAGCGCGTCACTTATGGTAGCCTATTTGTCTGAATTGTATGGCAGATATCCTTATGATAAGGAAAAATTCGGGTATTGCTATTCAACACTAAATGGCGGTATGGAAAATCAAACTATGGTAACTATAGGCACTACACTTACACCTTTGATAGCACATGAACTCGGACATCAATGGTTTGGCGATCATGTTACTTATGCAAGCTGGAGGGATATATGGCTCAGCGAAGGTTTTGCCTGCTATACAGAACAATTATTTATAGAACATTTCTGGGGAACTGCAGCAATGATCAGTTACAGAACACAACAATATAATAATGTAATAGGCATACCAAACGGGAGCGTATATGTAGATGATACTACTAATGTTTTGCGCATATTCGATGGCAGGCTTACTTATTATAAAGGTGCGGCAGTCGCTCACATGCTTCGGTATGTAGCGCCTGGCGATTCAGCATATTTCCAAATGCTTCGCAATTATCAAACCACTTATGCTTTTGGCACTGCTACTACCGACAGCTTGAAAAATATTGCTGCTGCTGCTTATGGCAAAAACATGGATACTTTTTTCAATCAGTGGATATACGGACAAGGTTATCCTGTTTATAAAGCACAATGGAACCAAAAGGATAGTTCAGTATTTGTACAGTTAACACAAACTTCCTCAGACAGCACAAGCGTCCCTTTTTTCTACACCCCAATTGAGATACAATTGATAGCTGCAGCAGGCGATACTACTATTAAGATATATAACGATCAAAAAACTCAATCTTTAAATTGCACTTGGGCAAGAACAATGACAGGTATGCGAATCGACCCAAACAATTCAGTATTACATAAAGCACCGGTTTTAAATATCACACACGATCCCACTTTGGGTTTAAAAGCAACAATTCAGGGTAATTTTAAAGTATACCCAAATCCTGCAAAAGAAGAATGGTATATCACAAATGTATCCGCCAGCATTAGCATGATACTTTCAGATATGAATGGGCGTACTGTTTGGAAAGGTGTAAGCACTGGCACAGTTGTAAATATTCCGGCAAAGGGACTTATAGCAGGCAATTATATTTTGCAATTGCTTGATGCAAATCATTCAATAATACAACTCATACGCTGGTAGTATCTCTTAATGTTTGCGTATTTTTACAGCAACAATGGATATAGCATCCTTTATAAAAGATATTAGCGCACATCCCGTAGAGTCTTTTGCCATTATTCTAAATTTAGTGCTTATTGAAAGCCTGCTATCAGTCGACAATGCTGCAGTAATGGCCACTATGGTGCTTGGTCTGAATAAAAAAGACAGAGGAAGAGCTTTAAGTTTTGGTATCGTGGGGGCCTATATATTCAGGGGACTTTGTTTATTCTTCGCATCTTTTCTTATTAAAATAGCATGGCTCAAAGCCATCGCAGGAGGATATCTTATTTACCTGTTTATAAAATATTTCATCAATCGGTCGAAACATACTCAACACGGACATAAAAAAGAAAAAAAGAATGATAAATTATACAATAGCGTAGTGAAAATGATAGGGCCATTTTGGGCTACCGTATTGTCAGTGGAATTAATGGACCTTACTTTTTCGATAGATAATGTTTTTGCAGCAGTCGCATTTACTAACAACATCATATTGGTTTGGGTGGGTGTTTTTATAGGCATACTCGCTATGCGCATGGTAGCCAGGTTTTTTGTGATATTAATCGAGCGTTTCCCATTCCTCGAAACATCTGCATTCATTGTATTGGGCTTACTAGGAATTAAACTTTGTCTGCCCGAATTATTGCCTCGGGCATGGGCAAAACAACTGGAAGGGGAAAAAACAGATATGCTCACCTCCTTATTCACGGTATGTATATTTGTCCTGCCAATATTGAGCTCATGGCTTTTCAACCTGCCTAAAAAGCGCAACGATCAGGAGAATGGGGGTGGCTAAGGCTCTTTATGCAATATTAAAGCCCTGAGAGCGTTTATTTCATACATTTGGACAGTTTAGTTTTTATATGATCAGTTATAAGCGTGATTTATTTTTATTATTTACTATTCTTTTTGCAAACTGCATATACGCGCAGGAAAAGCCCATAGGCTACTGGCAATCTTATTTGCCTTATAATTCAGGTGTCGGCGTGGCAACAGATGGTATGACAGTGTATACTGTTTGCGCACAAAGCTTTTTTACTTTGCCCAGTAGTGGATCCCTGGTATCTTATAGCAAGGCTGAGGGAATGTCAGATATAGGCATGAAGGGTGTGGCATATGACGCATCTACGAATACAACTATACTCACCTATCAAAACAGTAATATTGATCTCTTTAAAGACAATAATTTTTACAACATTCCCGATCTTAAAAACAAAGTAGTATCCGGCTCTAAAAACATCAATCATATCTATACCGAACCCGGCATGGCTTACCTCAGCACAGATATAGGCATATTGGTGATGGACTTGAGTAAAAGAGAGGTAGAGAACACTTATATTTTTTATATCAATAACCAGGTAGTCCCTGTCAATGGGTTTTCAGCATCGGGCAAATATTTTTACGCCATCACTCCAAAAGGGATTTTTCGCGCTGACAAGAACAGCCCCCAACTGCAGAATTTTTCTATATGGCAACGTTTTGATTCCACACATGCATTTACCTATATAGCTGCCGTTGACAGCACATTGTTTGTAGCAGATTCTAAAAATTTATTTGCAGTACGAAATGATTCATTAATACCTGTATATACCGCCAATAAATCTGTCATCAATCATATAGACCCTGTAAGTAACGGTATATGGATGACAGAATTTTATGACACTTTATATAAAGGGCCTGTTAAAAAAATAAATTTAAGCCTTCAATTTGTTGACAGTTTTAGATCCGCAGGCAAAGTCAACCAGGTAACGGAAACACAAGACGGTTCTGTTTGGCTTACTGACGAATATTTCGGGTTACAAAAAAGAATTGATAGTGCATTGTACATATTCAGGCCCGATGGCCCAAATGCACCCACATCATTCGATATTTATGCCAACAATGGCGAGGTCTGGGTAGCATACGGTGGCTTTAATGATCTGTGGTTACCCCACGGTAACAGGTCTGGTTTCTCGAAATTGAAAGATGGAAAATGGACATCCTATACTTACCAGGAACAAGCATTATATGATTCCGTACTTGATTTTGTTGCCATCAATAAAGACCCGAATACTGGCACCGTATATGCAGGCTCTTTTCAAAATGGATTGTTCATATTAAACCCCGATGGTAGTACCTCTCTGATAAAAGGGAGCCTGTTCGACCCGAGCGTAATTATTACAGGTAATTATCAAATCGCCGGTATAGCGTTTGACAATAATAACAATCTATGGGTAACTACATATGGTTCACAACATGAGCTCTATGTAAAAACAACTGCCGGCAATTGGTATAAGTTCCAGTTGCCTTACCCGCGCAATGTGCCGCACCCCGGGGGGCCTATTGTTGTGGATGACAATAATCGTAAATGGTATGTATGTTGGAACGGTGGAGCCAACGGTGGCGGTATCATTGTATACGACGACAATTATACACCGGACGACCCCAATGATGATCAATCACGTAACCTTACTTCAGGTGTAGGATATGGTAATTTACCCAGCAACAGGGTATATAGTATAGCAAAAGATAAGAACAGCGATATATGGGTGGGAACTGATAACGGGATCGGAATTGTAAATTGTGGAGGATCTGTTTTTAATGGCTGCGATGCACAAATACCAATTGTTCAGTATGATCAATATGCAGGCTATCTTTTTGCCGGGGAAAATGTAAGAAGTATAGCTGTAGATGGGGCTAACCGGAAATGGGTGGGAACTGATAACGGAATATGGTTACTGTCACCGGATGCAAGCAAGATCATTTATCGCTTTACAAGTGATAACAGTCCCCTGCCATCTAACCACATTGAAAAAATAGCTATCGATGGTGTTACTGGCGATGTGTATATTGGTACAGAACAAGGGTTAGTGGCCTACCGCAGCACAGCAACAGATGGCGGCACTACTAATAGCCATGTTATCAGTTTTCCAAATCCTGTTCCCAGCGGTTACACTGGTACTATAGCTATTAAAGGACTTGTAACAAACGCCGATGTGCGGATAACAGACGTATCGGGGCAACTTGTTTACCGTACTACAGCATTGGGTGGACAAGCTGTGTGGAATGGAAAAGATTATACAGGGCATCGTCCTCAGTCAGGTGTATATCTAATCTTTATAAGCGATACAAAAGGGGCAGAAACTTACGCAGGTAAGATGGTATTTTTGCAATAATACCATGCTACATACAACAAAGGGAATAGTATTAAGGTCTGTAAAATATGGCGAGACAAGTCTTATATGTACCATATTTACTGCTATATACGGTGTACAAACATATGTGGTACAGGGTGTCCGCAGCAACAAATCAAAAAACAATAAGGCAGGCTTGCTCCAACCTGCAGTTGTATTAGAACTAGTGGTTTATCATAAGCCGAACGCTAATATGCAGCGTATAAAAGAGTTCGTGCCGGCTTACATTTATAAGGATTTGCAAGCCAACGTTCTAAAGAACAGTATTGCATTATTTTCTGTTGAACTACTCTTGCGCCTATTACCCGGGCAAGCACCGCAACCTGAATTGTTCAATTTTTCAAACAGCTATTTTCAGCAACTGGATGAAATGGAAAATGATGAAATAGCCAATTTCCCCTTATACTTTATTATTAATTGCAGCAGGCTCATGGGCTATGAAATAAAAGGTAGTTACAGCGCCGCAACGCCTCACCTTGATATACAGGAAGGAGGCTTTACATCACATATACCTAAAATGCCACCATTTGTTAATGATGAAGATGCACTGGCATTGTCGGTCTTATTAAAGATCGGGGATATAAGAATTTTGCACACTGCAGAAATGAATGCAGCCATTCGCTTCCGGCTATTGGAATGGTATGTGGCATTTTTGCAAAACCATAGTCAGCATATGGGCAATATCAGGTCGCTGCATATACTGCAAACAATATTGCACAAATAAAAAAACCCGCATATGCCTATGCGGGTGGAAATCTAAAACTCAACTTACTATGTTATGATGGAGTAGTTGCACTTGTAGCACTTGGGGTTGGCGATGCCGGTGTTGTCGTGCTCTTCTTATCATGCCTTATTTTTTTGCGGTCATGCCTTGCATCTCTCTTATCATGGCGAATATCCTTCGTATCTTTCTTTATATCCTTTCCATCTTTTTTAGCATCCTTCATATCTTTCTTCAGATCTTCTTCATCTTTCTTCAACTGCTCTTTATCTTTTTTAGCATCTGCTGCATCTTTATCTTTAAGATCTGTTTTCAATTTCGCCCTGTCTTTCTCAATATTTGATCTGTCGGTCTTTATATCCCCTTTGTCTGATTTCAGGTCAGTGATATCTTTTTTACGATCCCCTACATCATGCCTGATGTCTTTACGGTCGTGGCGAAGATCTTTACGAATTGTTGTAACGTGCGGATGCGGTTTTGTTTGTGCTATAGCTGGCAGCCCAAATGATGTAAGGATGATTGCCGCTATAATGGTAACTAGTCTCATAAAAAATAGTTTTAAGTAATTTAATATGTTTTATACCAATAAGACTTGCGTTGGTTAAAAAGGTTTAATCAAAAATAAAAGATTATATACCTGCTTTTATACCTTACTGAATAGCTTTGTATTATATTTTATATTGGCTGCTATTTATGAAGAAATTGTTAACGATTTTCTGTTTATTACCGATCATAGGCTACTCCCAGCAGCTCAATATTCATAATTATCCCCAGGACTATTTTCGCAATCCATTAGATATTCCTATTTTTTTGGCTGGCAATTTTGGGGAGTGCAGACCAGGACATTTCCATAGCGGGGTAGATATAAAAACTAAAGGCGAGGAAAACCAGCCTGTGCATGCCGCTGCAGATGGTTATATATCACGTATAAAAACAGAAAGTGGCGGCTTTGGGCATGCTCTATATATCACGCACCCTAATGGTTATACAACACTTTATGCCCACCTGAATGATTTTGCTCCCGCCATTCAGAAATACTTGAGAACAAAACAATACGAAAAAGAGCGCTGGGATATAGACTTGCCGTTAACCCCCGATCAATTCCCGGTAAAAAAAGGCGACCAAATAGCCTGGAGCGGCAATACCGGTTCATCCACAGCTCCACATTTGCATTTTGAGATACGTAATACTGCAACAGAACACCCATTAAATCCTGAATTGTTTGGCTTGCCGATAGTGGATAATATTCCGCCAGTTGTATATGAAGTAGCTACTTATGATATGAACAGGAGCATTTATGAGCAAACTCCGCAAATGCTTTCCCTTAAACTAAAGAACAATTTATTTGTGCCAATAAAAACCGACACCATAACGGTTGAATCAAACCTCGTAGGTGTAGGTATCAATGTGAAAGATTTTATGGATGGCAGTGATAATGATATAGCATTTAATAATGCAACATTATTTATGGACGATTCTATACAGTGTAGAATAAGACTAGATGATATTGGCTATAATGTTACCAGGTATGTAAATGCTTATGCAGATTATAAAACACATGAACTGAATAAAAAATGGATACAATGCTTATTTCAAATACCTGGAAACAGGTTAAGCCAAATTTATGAATACGAGAATGTGCAAAAAGGCACCTTAACACTAGATCAGAAGGTACATAAGATAAGTATTAAAATAACGGACGATAAGGCCAATACAAGCCTTGTACAATTTTATATAAAATACACTGGCAAACCTGCAGATAGCTTAGATTGTAAATATATGTCTACTGTTCCGTTTACTGTTGATAATGCAAATATACTTCGCGATCCGAATATATGGTTTAGCTTATCAGAAGGACGATTATATGATGATATATGCTTTAAATACAGTAGCAAACCAGATCCTTTGAGCTTTTCGGATAGGTACCAGGTACATTATTCTTATGTACCCCTGCACCTTTACTTCGAGTTAAACATAAAGACCAATAAACAGGTTCATGAAATGTTGCAAAATAAAATTGTAATGCGGTATAGTGATGGCAAGGATGAAGATGGCAAAGCTGCAATTGCTACAGAGCAGGGTTGGTATAAAGCATCTGTTCGTAACTTTGGTACATATTGGCTGGTAGCAGATACTGTAGCACCTATAATTAAAAGCATGCAAAAAAATGGTGCCAATCTTGCTAGTGCCAAACAAATTACCTTTGTGGTGAAGGATTCTCTGACATCAGTTAAGAGATTTAGAGGTGATATAGATGGCAAATGGGTTTGTTTTGAGCAACATAACGACCTGTTCTTTTACAAATTTGACGAACATTGTGGCCATGGCAAACATAAACTGGTATTTACGGCTACTGACGAGAATAATAATACCGCAACATACAGACTTAACTTTACAAGATAAAGAGATGCACACGATCACTTTAAAAGCAGGAGATACAGCACCCGATTTTACATCAGTTGACCAGGATGGCATACCTGTTTCTTTAAGCTCTTTTAAAGGAAAGAAAGTTGTACTGTATTTTTATCCGGAAGATGATACCTCAACCTGTACTAAAGAGGCCTGCAACATGCGCGACAATTTCTCCTTACTTAAAAGGAAAGGTATAGTTGTATTGGGAGTAAGCCCCGACAACTCAAAAAAACATAAAAAATTCGAGGCAAAATATTCTTTACCATTTACTTTAGTAGCAGACCCCGACCGTGAAATACTTAATAAATACGGGGTATGGGGTATGAAAAAATTCATGGGCCGCGAATTCTTAGGCACCCATCGCACTACCTTTCTCATTAATGAAAAAGGCAAAATAGACCACGTTATAGAAAAAGTGAAAAGTGGTCAGCATACACAGCAAATACTCGAAACTTGGGGACTCTAAAAAGTAAACTTCACACTGCCGAATATACCAAAGTATTTTTCTTTGCTTTCACCGGGTAGTGGCTGCGGGGTCACACGCCACACAAAATCTATCCTGAATAGTTGAAAGATGTTTTCTACACCGGTACCCAGCTCCAGGTATGGGTCGCCTTGCAATGTTCTAAAGGTAAATCCTTTATCAAGGTTCAATGCCTGGTTCTCATTACTCAATGAGCCCACTATACCTTTGGCTGTCCAAAACTGGCGTAATTTAAGATTTCTCAGTTTAGGAATATGATTAAAAATGCCGCCGCCAATAGTATGTTCAAAATTAAAACCCGCATACTGGTCGCTGATGAATTCATATTTGTTCATCATTTCGAAAGCATATTTATTATAATAGAGATACTCATTCCCGGGATGTATTTCTAATAAAGGATAAGGCAATGTGCCAAAATACTTCCCCGCAAATAGATTATAATAAATTGAACCAAAGGGCGCAATGTTAATATGATCTGATATTGAGAATTTTATTTTTTGATAATTGTACACATTATTCCATACACCGCTCAGGCTTGTGGTTGCATCCATTTGCAGAATAGGATACTTACTACCAAGACTGATACGCAGGTATTGCCCTTCTAAAAAGCGTTCTTTATAAGCAAATCGTAAGGTTAGGGTAGCATCTGTACTGATAACACTGTTTGCCGGCGCACCCGAAGCATCTGTGAATATAGTAGTAGAGGGTAAAAGTGTGTCCGGAGTAAATTCCTTATGATGCAATATCAGCTTATTACTAAAGCCACTAAAGTATTCTTTATAAAACTCCACGCGTGATTCATCTGTAAAAGCAAGCTTCCATGGCACACCGGGCTTTCTAAAAAGAACACTGAAGATATTATCAGAACTCCCTACCTGGTCGTAATAATTAGTGCTATGGTCTATATCATGCGTATAGGCAGCATAAATATAAGTGCGTGGTTTCCTGTCCAGCAACCATAAACCTGTAAGTTGGTATTTAAATCGCCCGTCTCTTGTGCCATATGCCAGGTAGCCGGTATAAAACATGTCCTTAAAAGCCTTATTAGAAGAGCCCATAGACAACCGAAAACGATTGCCCTCTACAGGGTTGGTGCTATATACATACCAATAAGGTCCAAATTCCAGGTAGCCCACATCTTTCACACCGGTAACCAGTACGTTTACAAGGTTTTTATAAAACTTAAATATTGGTATGGTTTGCAAAGTATCTACCATTTTATAAATGGTTTTTTCATTTTTGCTCAGAGAATCGGGGCGCATTTTTGCCCAGGCAGCATCAGTATATTTCCTCGACGAATCAGACATTACAACATCCTGCTTATACTGTTTATCATCCAGCACATTTGTAACCAATGTATCGTTAATGAGTATCTTTTTATAGCTGGTGGTTTTGCGCCCGATAAAACCCGGTATATTTAGTTTATAAGGTGTTGTAAATCCCGCTACAAATTTATCTTTTATACAAAACCATATAGAATCCTGTATGGGCGCATATTCCTGGTATAAGCTAATGCGGTCCACCCAATTTACATTAGCTAATTTCGGAACCGACATAGTGATACGTTGTAAAGCAAACAAAGAATCAATTACCCAGAAATCTCCGTAAAAACAATTCTCTCCGGTGCGGCGGGGTTCAAACTCTACCAGCACTACTTTGTGACCATAAACCTCTTCAGTATCTTTTATTTTGTATTTATAATAGAAATATCCTGAGTTACTAATGGGGCTGACAAATTTTTTATCAAATACAGGTACAAAATTATCATAGGCATTCACGTTTTGATACATGCTCCCCAGCAGCTTGGTAATACTCTCATTATTAACACCTTTCAATAGATTGGCCTTTATAAACTCTCTTTGCTTTTTGGGGCTACGCCGGTAATAATAATCAGACAATGTTTCTGTAAGATATATGGGCAGGAAAGGAGTGCCTTCAGATGTGGTGTCGATATTATCGTATAGAAATCCAAATTTCTTCAGTATAGGTATCTTCTCAAATTGTTCTCTCGTCAGTCGTTCCAGGTCAGCCTCCAGCTTATTATAAGCTTCGTATTTATAATTCTCTATCTTATCCGGATTATTTATTGGTTTTCTTCTGATAATATTTCTCAACAGTATCAGTGCCGGGTCCTCTCCGGCGTGCACTACCGCTTCCCCTAAAACGTTTGTTTTTCTTTCTAGTTCAATGTAAAAGGCATATTTGTGTTTTTGTCTGTCTAGCGGTTTTTTAAACGTTTTAAATCCAACAGCAGAAACGATTAAAGTATCACCCGGCAGATGGTCTGTGACGATTGTAAAGTTCCCTTCAAGATCAGCAGGTACACCAAGCGTTGAATGTGCTATGGCTACGGTCGCAAATGGTATCCCCTCTCCTGTATTCCTGTCTTCAACTTTGCCTCTTATATCGTATCCCGTACCCCCCTTACTCATTTTAATAGTAGTGGTATCTTTATTTACTGTATCTGTAACAGTTGGCGTGGGTGGTATCTTTTGTGCGGTATCAGGTAGGACATGTACTGAGTCGGTATTTTGTGCATATACACCTACACCAACTGCAAATAAAAAAAAGATTATCAGTAATAAGACCGTTCTTTTCAAATTCATACTATATTGCGTACCAAAGATAATGTAGTATTACTTCCTAACATCACTTTAAGATACTATAGAAAGCCCATTTATTAGCGAGATATAAAAAATTATGCCTGTAATTTTATCTAGATTC
>Ga0207135_1051_pt1 | contig 12893 bp, 8 predicted proteins | sample Alteio_BWMinHeat_10_FD_153530 | JGI IMG/M metagenome (GOLD analysis project Ga0207135, IMG submission 153530) | Enriched cells from forest soil in Barre Woods Harvard Forest LTER site, Petersham, Massachusetts, United States -... | ecosystem: Environmental > Terrestrial > Soil > Temperate forest >...
ACACTGCGCCCACATCGTGGCGGATTGGGCCGCCGAAAATGGGGAAGTGACCCCAGTGATCCCAGACGTGACCGAGCAACCACCGAGGCCGGGACCTGTGCAATAGGGAATGGAACTCGAGCCGGACTTGAAGTTAGCGGGGTTCCCGAAGAAATCCCAGCGATCAGCCTTATCCCCGCTCCCAGTGAAATTGTTGGCGGTGTCAAAGATGTTCCACGGCTGGGCGCTCTGAATACTCACGATAGAATTCAGCTTCCAGCCTTCCAGTAATTGGCCAAAGCCCTTTTTGCCGGGAAGTTCGTAGCTGGCTGTGAGAGTGAAGCGATTCCGGACGTCGAAGTCGCTACTGGCGTACTCTACGCCAGGATTGGTGCTGTCCTGCGGCAGTGCCCCGAAACGGCTCAGCGAATTGTTGTCCAGGCCATGCCCGTAGGTGTAACCGCCGGTGAAAGACAGTCCGTGAGAAACCCGTTCGGTCAGAGTGGTCTGCAGGCTGTTGTAGTTGGAACGAGAATCATTCGACATCTGGTTGATAAAACTCAGGTAGGGGAAGCGGGTGGCATACGGACGGGTGCCGACCGGATTTGCCACACTGACGGTCGAAGGAGGAACTTGATTGAGGTCTTCAAACCCAGTCAGTCTTGTGCCGTGATTCCCGATATAACCCACTTCCAACGAGAGGTTGTTGGTGAAGGCGTGGGTGACGCTGAGGTTCCAATTCGTGATGTATGGAGTGTGGAGATTCGGGTCCACCGCTTGGATGGCGCACGGGCTGGTGTCGGCGCAAGTGGCTGTGCCGCCCGGAAAAACACCGGGGCCACCGGCGGGCGCATTCCAGATAACCTGACTTGGCTTGAAAAAGACGGTGCCAAGGGTGATCGTGCCGCTGCCGGGCGTCGTCACGCCATTCACCACGAGGTTGGCGCCGGTTGGGACGGCTGCAGCGCTGCCGCCCCTGAAATTTTGCTGTCCGGCTTGCTGCACGAAAAACGTCGCGACGAACGACGAGTAGATGATGCTGGCCCCGCCCCGGACGACAGTCGTTCCCTTGCCGGTAACATCCCAGGCAAAACCCAGGCGTGGCGAGAAGTCTCGGTAGTCCGGCTTCCACAGGGTATTGCCAACCGATGATTGACCCTGCTGAACCAATCCCAGCGTAGGATCGAAGTTACCGAAAAGGTTGTTGGCTTCATGGAACGGCGATGTGTACGAATAGCGCAGCCCCAGGTTTACCATCAATTTCGGGGTCAGGCGCCAGTCATCCTGAACGAATCCTGCGGTGGAGTTCCAAGTGATCGTGCGCAACGCGTTGCCGACGAGTAGATTGGGTGCAAACGACCCTCCGGGGAGCGCTCCAGCGAAGAAGTCCTCGAGTGGGCAGGATGCTCCAGCACAGTCGGTGAGCGTTGGGACTTTGCCACCCCGGAAATCGAAACGGCCCCGCGAATCGTGGACATTGGCATCGGCCTCGATCCGGGCGAACTCGCCGCCGAACTTAAGTGCGTGCTTGCCCAACAGATACGAAACGCTGTCTTGAACATCGTAATACGGGTTCGGGCCATTATCCTGGGGACGGCCGCGCCAACTACCGAGGCTGCCACCCTGAAAAAAGCCCTTGATGTAAAGATTTGGGAACCCAGCGCCACCTGTGTTGATGGGGTAGTTTTTGCCGTCGGCGACGATGTTTTGGTCGAAGGGATCCAGCTTTTGCGTATTGCGGGAGTAGCCAAACCTCAGTTCGTTCACCACCGTGGAACTCGGGGTCCAAATCCAGTTGAAGACGTACGTCCAGTTGCGTACCGACACCGTGTCGTCGAAAGCTGGATTCACCATGGCATGATCTTCTCCCACGCCGTTGTAGTGGCCGTACCAGAACATGCCATTGAGCATGTGCTTGCCGTTGATACGGTAGTCAATTTTCGCCACCCCGTTGTCGCTCGTGTTGGTATTGGGGAAGGAGCTAAGGTAGCCCGTCGAGGTCGCGGGGGCGTTCTGTATGAGGCCCCCCGTGCAGGTGACTGGTCCCGCCGCCGGGTCGGTGCAACCCATGATGTTCCGGCTGACCGAGCTCACCGGCACTGCGGCCTTCGTAAGAGCATTGATGGCATCCACCATGCTGTTTTTCGCACTTTTTGTCGAAGCCGTTTCGGGAACGGAAGTGGCAATCGCGTTGCCGATGAAAGAGCGCAGTCCTTCATAGCCCGCGAAGAAGAAGATTTTGTCTTTCTTGATCGGCCCGCCCACCACGCCGCCGAACTGCTGCAGCGTCGTGGGTAGCTTATTGCATACAGCCGGTTGGCCTGGGTTGGGCACGCAGGTTCCACTGGGGTCCGGCGCCGAATTGAAGGCGTTGCGGGCGTCGAACGATTGGTCGCGGCCAAACGCGTAGGCTGCGCCGTGAAGGGTGTTAGTCCCCGACCGGATTCCGACGTTGACGACGGCACCTGGCTTCCAGCCGTATTCCGCTTTAGGATTTTCCTCCAGGTTGAATTCCTGGATGGCGTCGATGGGCAGGATCGTGGCCGCATCGGTGATAAAACTCGACGCACCGGTTATGGGACGGGCGTCATAGAAACTGACGTTCAGGACGCCGTCCACCATCCAGACAGATTCATCCGGGCGTACGTTGTTGGTGCTCTGTGTCCACGGCCCGCCGCCTGGCTGAAGCATCACACCCGGGCGCAACGCCAACAAATACTGGTAGTTTCGGCCGTTCAAGGGTAGATCCTGGATTTGCGCGTTGTTCAGTGTGCCCCCCAGCGTGGCGTTTGTGGTCTCCACCAGCGGGACGGCTTCGGTGACCGTGACGCTCTGGGTTTGCTCGCCGGGCTGAACGGTCAAGTCGACCCGTATCTCCTTGCCCACCTCGAGCATAACGTTCTGACGCTCCATCGTCTTGAACCCTTTGGCCTCGACGCGGACCGTGTAGGTGCCGGGAATCAGGGTAGGAGCGTTATACTCGCCGGCATCATCAGTGGTTAGGGTTCGGGCGACACCCCTGTCTTTGTCGATGATACTTACCGTGGCACCCGATATGACGCCGCCGGTCTGATCTGCAACGGTTCCGAGAATGCGTCCGAAATTACCCTGTGAAAACAACGGTAGAGAAAACAGCAGTACACTCAGAGTGGCCAGCAGCAGAAAGGTAATTCTGCTCGTCAGGCCACAAAAGGGTGTACGAATCCCACGTAAATAGGAATTCATAATCTAACCCCTCCGACAAGTTTTTACATAGGCCCTGTAAACCGAACAACTGAAAGGAAACAAGCGATGGGGCAGGCTTTACTCCCTCCCCGGAGCAAAGTCAAGAACATAATCTCAAAAAGAAAATTTAACCGGATGGTCTCTTCGAGTGGGCTAGCTTTCAAACGTGGCCGCGTAGAGCTGCTATTTGTTGCTTGCTCCGACAGAACTGGGAGGCAGCCCTACGGTGTACCCGCAAAACATGCGACTCGGCTACAAAGTCATGGGTATAAGCACGTTCAGATTTTCAGATAGGCGAGCCAGGGGAGTTCGATCAGTAGATAAACGGCAAAGAAGATGGCGCCGACGATAAGTCCCAGAATCCAGAAGTCTTTCCCTTTGACGTAGCCGCAACCGTAGTAGATGGGCGAAGGTCCGGTCCCGTAGGGCGTAAGAATGCCCATCAGGCCGAGCGGATAACTGAGGAGCAGGGCCCAGGACAGGCGCGACATGCCCGGAATCGTTACCGCGACGATAAGAAATACTTGAAAGAGAGCGCTGACATGCGCGGTGAGGCTGGCGAAGAGATAGTGCAACAGAAAAAAGGCAGCTACCAGAAGGACAGCCGCCATCGTCACGCTGCGATGAGAGACGATCGGGGCAAAAGCTCGTGCGACCCAATCCACAAATTTGGTGTCGACGAGGCCGCCGGCGAGGGTCACGAGCGTGGCGAACCAGATGAAAACATTCCAGGCCTCGCGGTAACCGAGAATGTCGTTCCAGGTGATTACCCGCAACACAAGCATGAGAATTACGACGAGCATAGCGGCCATGGTCGCGTCGACGTACTTTGCACCAGCGGTCCACAGTGCCAGCGCGAGCAGAACAAGGCCGAGCAAGATCATCTCTTTGGCGGAAACCGGACCCATCTTTCGGAGTTCTTCGGTGGCCCATCGCGGCGCTTCCGGCGCTTCGCGAATTTCGGGCGGATAGATTTTGTAAAGCAGGATCGGAACGAGCGCGAACAGGAGAAAACCGACGGGAGCGAATCCCCTGAACCAGTCTGTCCACGAGAGCGTCACGTTGACGGTGCGCATCGCCAAATCGGCGGCGAGAACATTTGGCGCGATCGCCGTGACGAACATGCTGCTCGTCACGCAGGTTGCGGCGAGCGCCGTGTACATCAGATAGGCGCCGATCTTTCGCGCGCTCTCGTCGTTGGGCCAGGAGCCGTATAGCTCGGGAATGTTGCGGAGGATGGGGAAGATCGTTCCGCCGCTGCGCGCGGTGTTTGATGGCATGAAGGGTGCAAGAGCCAAATCGGCGAGGGCGATGGCATATCCCAGCCCCAAGGTGCGCCTCCCCATGGCGCGGATGAGCAGCAGGGCGATGCGCTTGCCGAAGCCGGTCTTGACATAGCCGAGCGAGAAGATAAAAGCCGCGAAAATCAGCCAGACCGTCGCGTTGCCGAAGCCGCTGAGCGCCCACGCCGTGGCCTGCGCGGTCGAGGTGCGGACGAGACCCGCAGTTGCGGCTACGATGACGCCGACGAGCCCGAGAGCAGCAGGGGGGATTGGTTCGGTGATAATGCCGACCATCACCGCGGCGAAAAGCGCGAAATAGCGCCAGGCGTTCAGCGGCAGGCCATGAGGCGTGGGCGCAAGAGCAATCACTATGCCGACCATGACGGGCGCGGCGGCTCGTGCGAACGTGCTACGGCTGCGTTTGTTTTGTAGCGTGCTATGAGCCTGGGTGTCGGTGACAGGCTCCCGCAGCCGTGTGGGCGTGTGACTCACAAGCCTAGAAGATCGCCAGGGGATTGAGCGGCGAGCCCGTGCCGCCTTCGACGGGAAGCGGCGCGAACGTGAGCATGAATTCATAGCGATTCAGGCGCCGAGCGGTCTCGACCGCGCGTTCTAGGTCAAGATTTTCCACGATGCCGACGCCCATCCAATTCAGGACAGCCTGGTGAATAGGGTTGACGGGAATGCCCTGCGCATCGCCCCATCCGGGCCGCGGCGCCCAATCGATATTGAAGTCGTGGCCGACAAAGGCGATGTCGCGCTCCTTGATGAAGGGAACAACGTCGGCAAAGTAGCCGGGGATAGCGTCCGGGGAGGGTCCCTTGGCCGCGCGCCTCTTCCAGCGGCCGACGTAGAGCATGACCACGTCGCCCGGGCCGGCTTTGACTCCGGATTTTTTCTCCCATGCTTCGAGGTCGGCGCGAGTGATCGGAGTGCCGGGCTCGATCCAGTCAACGCCTTTTAGTTGCGGGATATCGTAAAGCACGGCGCGCGTGACGACGCCATCGCGCCAAGCCATGATGTCGTCTTTTTTGCAGCCGGTCTGCGGCGTGATGTTATCGGCCACAGGATAGCCGTTGTACATCTTGCCTTCGAGAAAGAAATGACAGAAGGCGTCCATGTGAGCGGTGGCCAATCCGTGATAACTCACCTCATAGCGATCAATCGTATTGAAAGAGCCGATACTCTCCGTTACGCGATGGAAAATGCTGCGCTCGGGAACTTCGGAGTCCACTTTTTGAGGGACGGCGTGGGCGAGGGAAATGACCACACCGTTTTTGACCAGCCTGATCGCGCTCAAACTTTTCTCCGCGGTGATCAGGTTGGAGGCGCCGCGCTGATCGTTGGCTCCCCAGCGGCCCCAATTCTTGAATTGGTTGCGCCATTTAAGGTAATCCGCCGGCGTAACTGAGGAGGAAGGCTTGTTCTGGGCGGGAGCGCGCCCTATGAAAATCGCGCAAAGGCCGGACGCAACAATTCCAGCGATTAACCACAATTTGAGGCGATCTGACATGATGTCCTCCGCTCTGGTGGATTCGGTGAGGTCCTGATGGATGTGGAATGTAACACAGAGAGCTGCAAAACGAGCTAGCCAGAAGGCGCCGGGTAGCGCTAGAATCCGGCCACTATGAACCAATCTAAAACTGAATCCGCAAATACCGCCCGCCGCGAATTTCTGAAATTTCTAGCCGCCAGTCCTTACGTTGCCGCTCTTGGTGGCGTAAGCGCATTTCTGGAGCGAAGCGGTCTCGCCTTCGCGCAAAACGGCCGCCCGGTGGCCGATATTATTGCGAGTCCGGCGGAGGCCCTCAACGTTTTCGATTTCGAGGAACCCGCTCATCGCAAGGTGAATCCGGGGCACTGGGCCTACATGGCGAGCGGCGTGGATGATGACGCGACGCTTCGCGCCAATCGCGATGGGTTCAAGCATATCGAACTGCGCCCGCGCCGGCTGCGCGACGCGACCAAAGTGGACATGCACGTCGAGCTTTTTGGCACGACGTACAACAGCCCGATTTTCACCTGCCCCACGGGCGGCGAGAAATCGTTCTTTCCCGACGGGGAATTGGCGGTGGCAAGGGCGGCGAAAGCCCACGGCACCCTGCAGGTGCTCTCCACGATGACGTCGGTGGCAGTGGAGGACGTCAATAAGGAGTTGGGCCGTCCCGTTTGGCAGCAAATTTATGCGCCGAGCACGTGGGATGCGTGCCAGAAACTTCTGCAGCGTGTCCAAGGCGCTGGTGTCTCGGTGATAGCCCTGACCGTCGATAACACCACAGGCCGCAATAGCGAGACGTTTCTGCGCACGCGTCCCAAAGATTTAAGCCAATGCAAGACGTGCCACGAGGACGGGGCCGGCCCCAGCATCAAGGAGCGGCCGATGTTCAACGGCATCGATATGACCGGTGTGCGCGCGCCGAGTCCTGCGATGGATTGGGCCTTTGCCGATCAGATCCGCAAATTCTGGAAAGGGAAATTCATTATCAAGGGCGTCGACACGCGCGAAGACACGCGGATGTGCATCGAGCACGGCATCGATGGAATTTTGGTTTCCAACCACGGCGGCCGGGCAACCGAGACGCTTCGCGCAACGATTGAGGCGCTGCCGGAAGTCGTGGCGGAAGCGGGTGGCCGCATTCCGATTTTCGTCGATGGCGGCTTCCGCCGCGGCACCGATGTTTTCAAGGCGCTGGCGCTTGGAGCCAAAGCGGTCGGCATCGGGCGGCCGTTCCTGTGGGGCTTGGGCGCATTCGGGCAAGCCGGCGTGGATCGCGTGATCGAGATCATGCAGGGCGAGCTGAAGCTGGCGATGGGCAATTGCGGCACACGAACCGTGGCGGATATCACGCGCGAATACGTAGCCACTCCCGATTGGAAGACATAGCTGCTTCCCGCCTAGAGCCGGCTTGTGAGGCTCCGAATCGAGACTTCAGCGGCTAAAGCCGCTTCCCTCCGAACGGCATGATGTCGCGGCTGAAGCCGCGACCCCTTACCTGACCGCGTTTCCGCCACAAACTCCCGAGCCTGATTCATCCGTCCAAGCGAAAGCTACGAAGCCGAATCACTCATTGTCGGTAAGAGGTTCTATATGAGTTTTCGTGCGGATTCCCACATATCTGTGAGCACAGTTGCGGCGGGCACGGGTTTGGCCATGGCGGCCGATTGCCCGGCCCACACCTGCATGCGGTGATAATCGTTGGCCTCGGCGCCTGCTGCTTTCATCGGCGCTGTAAGACCGCGTTGCACGGGATAGGGAGCCGGAGACGGCGCGCCCGGCGCGGCTACCGCTTTGACAAAATTCGTAGCGATGGTGCGACCCAGCCGTCCAGTGAACGCGCGGGTCAATGTGGTGTCTTCGGGTTCGAGTTGATCGAGAGCATCGGCCCAGGCGCGATGCGTCCTAGCTTCGGGGCAGCGCAGGAATGCAGTGCCGACCAGCGCAGCACTCGCACCCAGGACCAGCGCGGCCGCGACACCTCGGCCATCGCCGATTCCTCCCGCAGCAATGATGGGCAGATCGATGTGATCCGCGAGTCGCGGAAGCAGCGCGAAGAGGCCAACGGATTGGCGTTCAGCGGCGGCTTGTTCGAATGATCCTCGGTGGCCGCCGGCCTCATAGCCTTGGGCGATGATGGCGTCCGCGCCCGCAGCCTGCGCCCGCTGGGCCTCGGCGAGTGTGGTGGCGGTGGCAAACCAGGCGATGCCTTTCTCTTTGAATCGAGTCACCAATTCCGGCGGAAATAGCCCCATGATCGAGGAAACGACTGTGGGCCGCAGTTCGAGAAAAGCCTTGCATTGCGCGCGGAAATCCAGTGGCACAATGTCGCCTGCCGTCTCCGGGACGGCCGGTCCCCAGGCCGCGAGGAATGCCCGCATACGAGCCTCGGCTGCCGCGTCTCGAGAGGGCGCGGGATCGGGTATCCACGTATTCAGCTGGAGTGGGCCGCTGCTATTCGATCTGAATTCCCGCACCCACGCGCGGATTGCATCGGGTTCGCTGATGAGCGCGCCCAGAGCGCCCATGCTGCCTGCATTGGCTACGGCGATGGAAAGACTCGCCGGACAGGCGCCAGCCATTGGCGCGAGCAGTATCGGGACTTTTAATCCATATTTTGCGCAAAACGAATCGGCGCGAGCCAGAGGAGCGGAAGGATTGGGCATAAATTAGGGAAATCTGCGCGGCTGCTGCCGGTCGCCACTAAGTAGGATGTTGAGTCGAACGCCTAGTCACAATCGTAGGCGTGAAGCGACGCAGAAACTAATTCCGCAAAGGCTATCGCTGTGAGATCAGAATACTCGGTGAGGCAGTTTTCTCCTTATGAGACGTAGAAGACGATGCCTGATTTAGGCGCATATCTCCGCGCATCCAAGCGCGAAACCGCGCTAAACAGCTCTAGCGTTGACGAGCGCCTTACTTCTTGGACGAGGAGTCGTCCTTCGTTGTCGGCGCGACTTCGTCTTTTGTGGGAGTCGCTACTTCGCCCTCGGCTCCGGGAGCAGATCCGCCGAAGAGGAACTTTCGCCCGTCGGGAAAGGTCATGTTGACGCCAACGCCCTTATGTTCGAAGGCCTTGGACTGATAGCCTTGAATGATGAGCTCCGTCCCGGTCGGAATGGTGGCCTTGGTGACGCCGTGGCGAATCAGGGAATTCGGGCTGCCGCCTTCAAAACCCCAATTCACGACGGTGCCATCGGTGGCCTTTTCGTCACACCAGAACCAGGAGTGAGGATTGATCAATTCGACCTTCGTAATTGTGCAGTGCACGACAACGGGCTTCTGTGTATCGAAAGTCGCCGCGAAGGCGTGATGAGCCTGCACTGGCATTGCCGTTACGAACAAACCCAGGGCAAGAACGAGTATGGCCATCGCCAAAGCCAATCTCATGTGTATTCCTCCTCTGAAAACCAAAATTGCTGTCCCGGCCAGACCGTCACCACCTGAATCATTTCTGGGAAATTTTCTTGGCCTTTTCCTCGGCGGCTCGTTCGGTGGCACGAGCGCCCGCAAGGATATTGACTGCGTCGTTGTTGTTCTCGCTGCAATCGTATTCGAAAATCGGCCCGTCCATGTGGCTCAGCGGGACGATGGCCGACCACGGCTTCGTCCATGTTGACGGATCATCGACCGTGAACTTGTACTCGATCGTGTTTTGATCGGTGCGCGCAAAGTATTCGGTGATCTTCAGGGTTTTTGGGTTCGCGCCCTGGAAAGTGGCGCCGGGACGGAAATTGGAGGTCTCTACGACGAGCGTGTTGCCCTCCCAATGGCCGCGCGAGTTTCCGTGCCAGCGATGGATTCCTTGCGAAAGAGCCGGCTGTCCCTCCAGTGGGATGATGCGAGTCTCGTTATTCCACTCATATTCGACCATGACATAACCGGTGCCTTGGACGATGAAGAAGTTGCTGTTGTAAGCGCCGGGAAGGATTGGCGGTCCGCCGAAAGAGAGGCAGCGCTCGCCCAGGTTCAGATCCTCGGCGACGTCAGCCTTCACGGGCGCATTGGGATCCGCGTAGTCCTGATTGGGACCGCGTCGCCGGGCAGCCTCCCTGACCTTCGCTGCTTCGGGAGTCAGGGCAGGAATTTTGCCGTCGGGCGGATCGACGACCAGCGAGGTTCTTTTGTTTGGCGCGACGCCCTCTTGCCAGGCGCTCAGGGCGTAGACGGTCGCGTCGTAGACTGGCGTTTCGGCAAGGTCGTTAAACGTGAACTCGTAACTGTGTTGTATGCCTTCTTTGTGAATTTCGGCGGCTTCCTCGTCCGTCAGGAATTCTCGACTGCCATATTTCGCCGGGCGTTCCATGGGCGTGAAGCTTAGGCTTGTCCAGTATCCCTGCAGGTTCGGCTGGCCATCCGGGGTACGCGGCAAGATCCAGGTTTTCTTCTCGGACGATTTAGCTGAAGCCGTCTTCGTGTCTGATTTTGCGGCGACATTTGACTTTGTTTGCGCCAGAAGGAATGTAGGCAGCAATAAAACAGCCGCGCCGATCATTAAAGTCTTCGATGAGACCCCAAAGCGATTACCCATTGCGACCTCCTCGATTATCTATTTGCCTGGGTTCTTGTAATAGGGGCCGTACAGCATCTTTTCGACGAACTCGACGCAGTCGAAATCCACGAGCTGGACGTTTTTTTCCATACGGCGATAGAGCGGAAAACTTACCTTCCACGGCCGCGTATAGACGTTCGGATCTTCGATCGTCGCTTCGTACATTATGTGATAAGGGCTGGCCAAAGTATACCGCTCGATCACGTGCAGGGCGTCGCTATGGAAATCGCCGGCGCGGTCGAACCACGTATAGGGGACGAATCCGGTCGTGTCTATGACCAGCGTGTCTCCCTCAAACCGTCCGTGCGACCATCCCATCCAGCTATCGGCCGGAGGATCCTTGGGAGCCTCTTTATCGTTTTCCTTCATGAAGATGGTGCGCAACGTGTGCTCAAACTCGTACACCATCATTATGTTGTCTGTGCTCTGGATAATCTGAAACGGGAAGGGCATGTAGTTGGCGCGGGGGAGGCCCGGGCGATAACACTTGAGTTCCGGGTCGCCCGTATCGTGGCGCCGGTCGTCGCTGGTGATGTTGATAACCATCCGCTTTTCGGAATTGGCCTTCTTTTTGGCTAATGCTTCGGGCTTGTACGGGATTTCGCCGCCCTCCACGATTCCTTGCCCGCCGGGCCAAGCACCGTACGCGCCCATAATGTCCGGATGAGGACCGGCCTGGGCATCGTGATCCTGAATATCGATGTCGGCGGTGACGAAAGACTGCCAGATTCCGTTGAAGTCCGGCTTGCCATCCCCGGTGTGCGGCGGCTTATAAGTGGGGAATTCACCCGGGGTAGGAATCTTCGCCGCGGCTGCCGACGGTGTGGCGCCGCGAGCGGGTGGCTGTTGAGTGGACGTTTGGGCTTGAACCGCCAGAGGTGCGCAGCTGAATACAAAGAGGGAAAACAGAACGGCCTTGGTCATCTCGAAGTCGTATCCCGAGAAATAAGCTCGTTGGAAATGCCACGCACTTAGGCCAAAAGCTACGCTTGAATCATTCGAGTGTCAAGGGCGAGACTTGCCGCCAACCGCCGCGGCTCAATCGATGAAAGCCCACTTGACAGGCGGGAATTCACGGTGGGATAAGGTTCGGCTAACGGGCGGTCCGGGAACGTCAGGAGAAAGAACGTGAAGATAAGAGTGTTGCTGGTGCTGGCTTTGGTGATTGGACTAGCGGCTGCGGTAGTGTGGGCCGCAACGGATACTCTTCCCGCTTCTGGCGGAGATATTCAGATCACGCCCATCATGCATTCGAGCGTGCAGCTCGAATATGCGGGCAAGGTGATACAGGTGGATCCCGTGGCGGCATACGACAATGTGGAGCTTCCGCTATTGGGGAAATTCGACGCACTAAAGGCGGCGGATTTAATCCTGGTCACCGACATTCATCCGGAAAATCTCGACCCAGCTGAGATCGCCAAGTTGCGGAAGCCGGGAGCACCGGTAGTCATGCCGATGGCTGCGGCGAGCGAGGCTGGTGCGAAGATTGCTGCACCGACGATCGTTCTCGCGAATGGCGAAAGCAAGACCGTGACAGAAATCGGCATCGAAGCGGTTCCTATGTACAACCTGCAGCATGGGCCCAAACCCGGCGAACTCTACCATCCCAAAGGCCGTGGGAATGGCTACATCATTACGCTTGGAGGCAAGCGGTTGTACTTTATGGGCGACACTGAGTGCACGCCCGAGGCGAAGGCCGTGAAGGATATCGACGTGGCGTTCGTGCCGATGAACATGCCGCAGACGATGACTCCAGGCGACACGGCGGAATGTATCAAGGCGTTTCAGCCTAAGATCGTTTATCCCTATCACTACGAAGGGCAGAAGCGAGATGAGGCTTTTATGAGGGCGCTGCTAAGAGGGACCACGGTCGATTTTCGAGCTAACCTGAGGTGACGAGACCTTTTCCTCAACCTTTGTGATAACACGAAAGATTGTGGCAGTTTTACTTCTTTGAACTCGGAGCAGCCGAGACACCTTTAGTCTGCTGTTGGGCTTCTTTTTCGGTTGCGCGGGCTCCCGCCATGATGTTCACCACGTCCATATTGCTTTCGCTGCAGGCGTATTCGAAAAAAGGCCCTTTGATCGTGTGAAGGGGAACGATGGCCGTCCATGGTTTCGTCCACGTCGACGGATCGTCAATCGTAAAACTATATTCGATCTGATCGGCGGCGACGCGCTTGAAGCGCTCGGTAATCTTCAGGGTTTTGGGATTGGCGTTGCGGAAGGTGGCTTCGGGTCTGAAATTGGTCGTCTCCACGACCAGCGTGTCGCCTTCCCAATGTCCGCGCCCGTCGCCGTGCCACTGACGGATATTTGCCGAGGCGTGCGGGCGTCCATCGAGAGGAATGGTACGAAG
>Ga0207135_1052_pt1 | contig 12855 bp, 5 predicted proteins | sample Alteio_BWMinHeat_10_FD_153530 | JGI IMG/M metagenome (GOLD analysis project Ga0207135, IMG submission 153530) | Enriched cells from forest soil in Barre Woods Harvard Forest LTER site, Petersham, Massachusetts, United States -... | ecosystem: Environmental > Terrestrial > Soil > Temperate forest >...
TTTCATATTTTCATCAAGTGCCCTTACGCAGAACATTTCTAGTAAACTGCTATCAGGTATATCGCCTCTTAAATGTCTAGACTCCTTGTACCTAAATACAGTGTCACTCTCCTCATAAATATTAGCGGAGTGGGAAAAATATGTGCTGTAACTTAACCCCTTTTGGTAATTAAAGTCTCTCCAAATAGTATCGGTAATACTCATTGAAGATTTTGTTTTGTATGCACTCAATATTGGTTGGACTTCATCATATAGAAACCAGCAAATCGGCTTATATGCTCTAAATCTACCGTCATCATTATAAACAGCTGCTAAAGGTGCAATAGCTACGATTTGTACCCTGATTTCTCCCGTATTAATATTATAGCTCCAATCTTCCTCAGTTTTATATAATCTGACAGAATCATTGATTAAATGGTCTGAAATTGTTTTATTTGATACTTTACCTGTTTGGGGATCTGTCATGTAGGTAGTGTTAGGTTGGTGTAATATATCCTCAAGGTACTTTGCTGACTTTCTTTCAGCATTTTTGTAATACGAGTCCCCTTCTAATATTGTAATATTGCCACCTAAGGCGGCCTTTATTAGTTCATCAAATAAGAAAGCATCTTTGAAATGAATATTGCGCTGCACTCTTTTCTTCCACATCGCCCCTTGCGCTAACATAGAATTACAAATACACAAACACAATAATAAAGAAAAATATTTTCTAATAGTGATCATGTAATAAAAATACTCTTATCGTTGCAAAATAAAAAGGCCACCTCTTGGCAGCCTTTTTATTATCATTACCTTCCCCTTTAGGGGATAGGGGTTTAGTATCTATAATGCTCAGCTTTGAACGGACCGTTCTTAGGTATGCCAAGATATTCAGCTTGTTCGTTGGTCAGTTCTTCTAACTGTACACCAATTTTTGCAAGGTGTAAACGCGCTACTTTTTCATCCAAATGTTTTGGCAGCACATAAACCTTGTGCTCGTAATTGCCATGGTTAGTCCACAATTCAATTTGAGCCAAAACCTGGTTAGAGAAAGAGTTACTCATTACAAAGCTTGGGTGGCCTGTAGCACAACCAAGGTTAACAAGACGGCCTTCAGCCAGTACGATCACTTCTTTACCATCTATATTGTATAGATCAACCTGTGGTTTAATAGTGTCTTTTGTATGACCATATTTGCCATTCAGCCATGCCATATCTATTTCAATATCGAAGTGGCCGATGTTACAAACAATAGCCTTATCCTTCATAGCGCGGAAATGCTTTTCTGTAATGAGGTCACGGCAACCTGAAGCAGTAACGATGATATCAGCTTCTTTTACAGCGTCAGTCATTTTCTTTACTTCAAAGCCGTCCATAGCAGCTTGTAAAGCACAGATAGGATCGATCTCTGTAACAATTACGCGTGCACCTGCACCTTGCAAAGATTGAGCAGAGCCTTTACCTACATCGCCATAACCACCAACCACAGCTACCTTGCCAGCCATCATCACATCAGTAGCGCGGCGGATAGCATCTACCAGGCTTTCTTTACAACCGTATTTATTATCGAATTTAGATTTGGTAACCGAATCGTTCACATTGATCGCAGGCATTGGCAAAGTGCCTTTTTGCATGCGCTCATATAAGCGGTGTACGCCTGTAGTAGTTTCTTCGCTCAGGCCTTTAATATGCTGCACGAGTTCTGTGTAGTTATCAAATACAATATTGGTCAGATCGCCACCATCATCCAATATCATATTCAAAGGGCGATCCTGGCTACCGAAGAATAATGTTTGCTCAATACACCAATCAGCTTCTTGTAAGCTTTGGCCTTTCCATGCAAACACTCCTATACCTGCGGCAGCTATAGCAGCAGCAGCATGATCCTGCGTAGAGAAGATATTGCAAGAGCTCCAGCGGACTTCTGCACCCAATTCTACCAGCGTTTCAATCAACACTGCCGTTTGAATGGTCATGTGCAGGCAACCTGCAATTCTTGCACCTTTCAAAGGTTTTTTAGCACCATATTCAGCGCGTATAGCCATCAAGCCCGGCATTTCTGCTTCAGCCAGTTTAATTTCTTTACGACCCCATTCTGCGAGGGAAATATCTTTTACTTTGTATGGCAGTTTAAAATCAATGTTCGAGCGAGTCATCGTACTCATGGATATATTAGTTTTTTAAGAGGGGCAAAGGTATGAAAAAACATTCAATGTAAGAATTGAAATAATGTAAAATCGGTTATTAAAATAGATAAAATTAAATATATTATTTTTACAAGACAAGCATTATTTCAGCCTGTAAACGGCCATAATGGTGCTATTTAAAACCTGCTGATGATATATTTCAGTATAGGGGAAGTTGTTAGGGTGGTACCTGTAATTCGTGATAAAATAATCAGCACTATCATCATTAGGTTCAAACATAATTCTTTTGCGCGTAAGGAGGGGTAATGCAGCAATATTATTCATTACAAGTGCTTTAGTGCCCGCTATTTTTATACCAGATGTGGTGTCATGCAAAGCGATGTATTCTAATCCTTGTTTATAAGAGCTACCCCAGTAATCCATCTCATAGTTATGTCTGAGGTATTCATTTTTATGAGAAACCAGGGAGTTAAAATATACCTGTTGATAAGGGTGAAATTGTATCATAAAAATGCCTGTGATACTTATTTGTATTACACACAACATTATTATTAGCCATTTTGCTTTTGTCTCAAATAGTTTTTTTATTGCAAACAATGCGAATAATATGAACGCAGGATATATAAAGTAAAGATGCCGCCAGTCGTCATATAGCACAGAATGTTGCAGCATTAACATTAGGATAGGAACCAGGAAATAAAGAATATAGAGCAAAAAATTTCTTTTCACAGGGTTGTACAAATAAATTTTTGGTGACCTGATAAAAGAAAATATGATTAAAAAAAAACCAAGAACACCTGTTAAAATATACACCGGAGGAGTTGTGATAGTAAACCATACCGGTATATAAGAATAAGGTAAGTCTACGCTGTAAATGTCTTTTCCTGCAAACAAGATTGAGGTGTTTAACCTGAAATGAGCAAAACTTTGGTAAGCCTCAACAAAATTCTCTAATGGTTTTGTCCATAAGTTGGGATAAGAAATAAGTAACATTCCTGTAAAGGCTATAATGAAACTTAGGACATGTATAATGTGAGGTATGATCTTTCTTTTTTCCTTCCATGAGAAAAATGCGTCAATTGCTATACATAAACAGATACCGGTAAATAATAAGACTCCAGATATACGAATAGCGGTGAGGTATCCGCAACATACCCCCAAGAGTATATACCATGCTGTTTTCTTTTTTTGAAAAGCAATATCAATTAGTAAAAAGGCGATCAAGAATAGTGATAATGCAGGTATATCTTTTGTATTGAAGAAGGAATGTGCATATATCCTGGGGTGTAAGACCAAAAACAAAAAACCGATAGAGGCCAGCAATCGGTCTTTAAAAAGCCTGTAAAAAAGAATATAACCACAAAACGCACTTAGCAGAAAGAAAATATGTGACATAAGATGCCGCATAAGAGTAATGTCCCTACTATCACGAAGTTGTAAATTCTTTTCTATAAAAATAAGGGGTAACTCAAAGCCCGGTCCATAGTAGCGATCCCATGATTGCTTTAAAGAGCCATCATTATGGAAAACATAATTATAGTTGAGCGTGCCAATATTTCTCTGCGCTTCCTCATCCCATGCCACACCATGATCTTTATTAGTAAATATACCTATCAGAAGAAAGATCAGGAACAAAAGTACACCCGGTGCATATCCTGTTTTAATGAATCTCATGGCAATAGGAACAATTCTTTCATAAAGATATTATTATGAAAGAATAAAGCTATTGCTATTAATAAACTGAGCCAACTTTAGGCATGTGGCATCGCTTACGGGTACTATTGGTAACCTTAATTCATTTTGGCATATGCCCATATGGCTTAGAGCGCATTTAACACCAGCCGGATTGCCTTCGGTAAAAAGGAGGTCTATACCGGGGAGCAATTTATAATGCAGCCTGCGGGCGTCGACAAAATCGTCTGCAAGGGCAAGGTTTACCATATTGGTAAAATCTCTTGTAAAACAGTTAGCTGCTACTGAAATAACACCTTCCATACCAGCCGCTATTTGCGGCAGTACTAAATTATCGTCGCCGGATATAACTGCAAAATGAGCAGGTGCATTCTGGATGATCTCCATATTCTGAGGCAGGCTGCCGCTTGCTTCTTTTATGGCAACAATATGTTTAAACTCACTTGCCAGTTTCAAAGCAGTGGCAGGGGCAATATTACTACTGGTGCGGCCAGGGACATTATATAAAATAATTGGTTTTGCGGTAGAGAGCGCTATGGCTTTAAAATGCTGATATAGCCCTTCCTGCGAGGGTTTGTTATAATAAGGGGCTACACTTAATATGCCACTCACTTTATCTAATTTATAGGTACTGAGCTGATGGATTATTTCAGCGGTATTGTTACCACCAATACCACAAACCACAGGCACACGGTTGTTGCATTTTTCAAGAATGAAAGCAAGTATATCTTTCTTTTCGTGATCGTTAAGGGTGGGGGTTTCTGCAGTAGTGCCAAGAGCTACTAAATAATTTACGCCACCATTAATAACGTGGTTTATCAATTTTTCGAGAGCCGGATAATCAATGGTTCCGTTGCTATTAAAAGGTGTTGCGAGGGCTACTCCTGTTCCTCTGAAGGGGTGCATATTTATCAGTTTACAATGTACAGTTAAGAGTGTACGGTTTTATTTATTCTTCGTTTAGTTCTTCAGTTATGATGGGTTCTTCGGTCAATTCTTCGTAGAAGCCCATTTTTGAGAACTTATCTATTCTTTGCTGAATGCGTGTTTCGGGGTCTAATTTTTTCAGTTCATCAATATTTGATACCAGGTATTTTTTTAAAATGTGGGTCATCTCTTCAGGGTAAGCGTGTGCGCCACCAACAGGTTCGGGTATGATACCATCCACCAGTCCAAATCTGCTCATGTCTTCTGAAGTAAGTTTTAATTGCTCTGCAGCTTTTTCTTTAAAGTTCCAGCTACGCCATAAAATAGAGGAGCATGACTCGGGCGATATAACTGTGTACCATGTATTTTCCAGCATCACTACTTTGTCGCCGATACCAATACCCAATGCCCCGCCTGATGCGCCCTCACCTATAATGACACAAATAACGGGCACTTTAAGGTTGATCATTTCAAAGAGGTTACGTGCAATTGCTTCCCCCTGTCCGCGCTCTTCAGCTTCTAGTCCGGGATAAGCACCAGGGGTATCTATAAGCGTGATAACAGGATGGTTAAACTTTTCAGCCATCTTCATCAACCGCAGCGCCTTACGATATCCTTCAGGGTTTGCCATACCAAAATTGCGCATCTGGCGCATTTTAGTATTAACACCCTTTTGTTGTCCTATAACCATTACAGGATGATCGTTCAGCATTGCCATGCCACCTATCATTGCTTTATCGTCCTTTACCTGCCTGTCGCCATAGATCTCGGTAAAGTTGGTGAACATTTTTTCTATGTAATACAGTGTATAAGGCCTGTCCGGGTGGCGGCTGAGTTGTACTCTTTGCCATGGTGTGAGATTGTTATATATCTCTGTGCGTGTTTTCTCAATGGCAGTTTCCAATTCGGTAATGCCTTTAGATACATCTACCTTATTTTTAGCCGACATCTCCTTCAGCTTATCCACCTGCGCATATAATTCTTCCAACGGCTTTTCAAAATCAAGGAATTGCATAAAAGTATTTTGGGACTACAAAAGTAACTTTTTCATCAGAGGATTTATACAACAAAACAAAAAAGCTGTTATATAATCGTTATAAGCAGAAAATATATTTACATTATGTATTATCAGAAAGATAATTTAACGCTGGTGTTAATGACGGCTCTTTTGATTGTTTGACCGGTAGTGATATTGTAAAAATTGCACCTTCATTTACTGCGCCTTTTGCAGAAATATAACCATTATGCTGTTCCACGATCTTTTTGCAGATTGACAACCCAATACCTGTACCTTCAATATGATCATATGTGTGCAACCGCTTGAATATGACAAATATCTGGTCGGCATATTGTTGTTCAAAACCAATACCATTGTCCTTTACACATATCTCGAAGTAATCATCATCATACTTATCCGGGGTAATACCTGCAATATCAACTCCTTTTACTTTTTGTGAGTAGATATATATTTCAGGGGTAGTATTTTCTTTACTGAATTTAATGGCATTGATAAGCAGGTTTTGTACGAGCCTGTGAAATTGTTCGGGTATCACATGCATTTTTGGCAGATGACTGACTGATATTTTCGCCTTTTTTTGCTGTATATAAATATCCAGATCCATGATCACTTCTTTCACTAAGGTGTACATGTCGGTTTCCTGGAAAGTATTTACCGGGAATACTGATCTTGATAATGCTAATAGATTATCGATCAGCAATTGCATCCGTTTGGACGCCTTCGTCATTCTTTCCAAATAATCCCTGCCTTCATCATTCAAAAAACCGCTGTGCTTTTTGTTGAGCATATCTCCGAACATAATGATCTTTCTAAGAGGCTCCTGCAGATCGTGTGAGGCTATGTATGCAAAGCGTTCCAGTTCTTCGTTCGTAGATTGCAGGCGCAGAATGTTCTCCATCAATTGCTTATTAAGCAGCCTGACCTTCTCCTCAGATGTCTTTCTTTCTTCTATCTCTCTTGCCAACACCTTATTTACTACTGTAAGTTTATTGTCCTGGGCAATGAGCTGATGGTTTTTTGTATACAGGTCTACAAACACTGAAACTTTGGCACGGAGTAAATTGGGGTTAATGGGTTTGCTGATATAATCCACACCGCCCATTTCGTAACCTTTAAAAACGCTATCCTCTGTAAAGTCGTTAGCAGTAATAAAAATGATGGGGATATGCCTGAGTATTTTCCGTTCGTATATTAAAGTAGCAGTTTCAAAACCGTTGAGATCCGGCATTTGGACGTCCATCAATATAAGTGTATAGTCCTGTTCTTTCAGCAATGCTTTTAAAGCTGCTCTTCCTGAATTTGCAGTTTGAATGGTGTATCCATCTTTATCGAGAATGGTCTCAATTGACAGCAAATTATCTTCACGGTCATCTACAACTAATATTTTAATGTCGGGCCGTTTTACAATTTCTACACGTTCTGTTTCTGTTATTGTCATCATATATTCTATTTATACAGCCATATTCTCATCAGAGATAATAATTGATCTATTTTAACCGGTTTTGTAATATAATCTGAGGCGCCAGCTTCTATACATTTTTCACGATCACCTTTCATTGCTTTTGCCGTAACTGCTATTATCGGCAAATTGTTATTCTTATGTTCACGCCGGATCTTCTGGGTGGTTTCATATCCATCCATTTCAGGCATCATTATATCCATCAGCACCATGTCTATATTGTTGTTTTCGCCTAATATATTTATAGCCTCCTGCCCGCTTTCTGCCGTAATGGTGTTCATATTGTATTTTTCGAAAGCAGTGGTTAATGCAAACAGATTCCGCACATCATCATCTACTACCAGTACCTGCTTCCCAACCAGAACATCTTCTCTGCTCCTGATTGTTTCTATAATTTTTCTCTTTTCAGGTAACAAGTCCTTATGGTTGAGATGCAAATGCATTACCACTTCTTCAAAAAGCAATTCAATTGAATTTACGCTCTTCAGCAGCACCCTGTTCGCATGTTGTTTTAACTGCGCTTTTTCTTTATTGGTAAAGTCTTTTGCAGAATAAATAATAACGGGCATCATCTGCATTTTCTTTGCCGCGCTTATCTCTGTCAGAAAATCAAAGCCATTGATGTCGGGGAGCATATAGTCCACAGTTACACAATCAAATACTTTTTCATTAAGTAACTTGATCGCTTCTTTTCCTGTTTTAGCGATCGTGATATTTATCAAATTGCCATTTTCCAGTATCTTGGCTATTTGTGATGATTCCAGCTCATTATCTTCTATGATGAGCAAATTCTTCGTGTCGTGTGAATTGAATTCTTTTATGTCTTTAAACAAAGCATTTAATGCTTCTGTTTTCAATGGTTTGAGATGAAAACTTCTTGCACCCCGCCTCATTGCCAATATCCTGTTTTCTTCACCGGATATAAGATGTATGGGTATATGCCTGAAGTTCATATCGTTCTTAAACAGGTCTAATATTTTCCACCCGCTTGCGCCCGGTAGTTTTACATCTAATGAAACTGCAGTTGGGTTGTATTTATTAGCCAATTCAAATACCTCACTAATGCTAGTGGCTACCACTACTTTCAATTCCATTTCGTGTGCTTTGTCTATCATTATTTTAGCAAAGCGGATATCATCTTCCACTACCAATACTACCTTGTCTGTAGTTAGTATGTTATTCCGGTCGTCTCCCATCTCGTTGATGATCTCATTTACATTTTCGAGATCTCTATCGGGGAGTTTTACTGTGGGTACGCTGTGAATATCAATTCCGGTATCATTTTGCGCGAGTTCGTATTCACTGATAACGAGAGAGGTTTGTTTGTCCTTCCTGGCAAGGGTAGGATTGTAATCGAGTGGCAGGAATAAAGTAAATGAACTTCCCTTGCCGGATTCGCTTTCTAATTCAATAGAGCCACCGAGCAAATCCGCCAAGCCACGGCTGATAGAAAGACCGAGGCCTGTACCACCATATTTACGACTGGTAGAACCTTCGGCTTGCTGGAATGCTTCGAATATGATGTTTTGTTTGTCTTTTGAAATACCTATGCCGGTATCTTTTATTTCGAATGCAACAACTGCTTTGCTTGTATCTAAACTTGGGTTGCCGGGTTTCCAGTTTTTGTATGCCTGGTATATTCTGAGCTCAACGCCACCCCTTTCGGTAAACTTAAACGCATTTGACAATAAGTTTTTCAATATCTGGTTGAGGCGTTGAATATCTGTTTCAAGTATGTCTGGCAGAGCGGGGTCTATATCAATATTGAACCGGAGATTTTTATTTTCCGATACGTGTTTGAAAGTAGTTTCCACAAAGGAGATGATCTCATTGAACCGAACATTGATGAAGTCGGCAGAAATATAGCCGGATTCGATCTTAGACAAGTCGAGAATATCGTTGATCAATTGAATGAGGTCATCGCCACAGCTGTGGATCGTTCTTGCATATTTTACCTGTTTTTCTGTAAGATTACCTTCTGAGTTTTCGAACAATTGCTGCGCTAATATTAATAGTGAGTTTAACGGAGTTCTTAATTCGTGAGACATGTTTGCCAAAAACTCAGATTTATATTTAGAAGTAAGCGTTAACTGCGCCGCCTTTTCTTCCATAGATTTTCTTGCTTCTTCCACTTCTTTATTCTTGTTTTCCACTTCTTCTTTTTGCTTAACAAGCAAGTGGGCCTTATCCTGCAATTCGTCGTTTGCTCTTCTTAATTCGTCCGCAAGCGACTGTGATTGCTCGAGCAGGTGTTCTGTACGCGAGTTGGTTTCAATGGTGTTCAATACGATACCAATACTGTCTGTAAGGCGGCTTAAGAAGTCGAGGTGTGTTTGATTGAAAGTGTCAAAAGAAGCAAGTTCGATAACTGCTTTAATTTCTTTTTCGAATAACACCGGTAGTACGATCAGATTTAAAGGAGCTGCCTGCCCGAGGCCTGAAGCTATTTTAATATAGTTTTTAGGTACCCTGTTGATGATGATCCTTTCTTTTTCGAGCGCACATTGTCCTATCAACCCTTCGCCAATCGCAAATTCTTTTTTAATGTTCAGTTCTTCTTTATAGGCGTAAGCCGCAAATAATTTTAGTTTGCTCTTTTCAAAATGTTCATGTTGTTCCATGATATAGAAAATACCATGCTGCGCATTTACCACCTGTGCCAATTCTGAAAGTATGCGGCGTGCCACGGTATTCAGATCTTTCTGGCCCTGCAGCATTTGTGTGAACTTGGCAAGGTTTGATTTGAGCCAGTCCTGTTCCTGGTTGAGTAAGGTTGTCTCTTTCAGGTTGGCGATCATTTGGTTGATGGTATCTTTCAATTCTTCTACTTCGCCTTTAGCATCTACACGTATCATCCGGGTAAGGTCGCCCTTTGTAACCGCAGAAGCTACTTCTGATATGGCACGCACTTGTGTAGTTAAATTTTCTGCCAGCTGGTTTACGTTTTCCGTAAGGTTTTTCCAGATACCTGAAGCGCCCGGCACATTTGCCTGTCCACCTAATCTACCTTCCACACCTACTTCGCGGGCAACTGTTGTTACCTGGTCTGCAAACACAGCGAGTGTATCGATCATTTCATTGATGGTATCTGTGAGCTGTGCGACTTCTCCGCGAGAACTGATGGATAATTTTTGTTTCAAATTACCGGTAGCTACCGATGTTACGATCTTTGCAATACCACGCACCTGGTTAGTAAGGTTGGACGCCATATAGTTTACAGAATCCGTTAAATCCTTCCAGGTACCGCCCACACCTTTTACTTCTGCCTGCCCGCCGAGTTTGCCCTCTGTACCTACTTCGCGTGCCACACGTGTTACTTCGAATGCAAATGAGTTCAACTGGTCCACCATGGTATTGATGGTATTCTTCAGATCGAATATTTCACCTTTTACGTCTATGGTTACTTTCTTAGAAAGGTCGCCACCTGCCACAGCTTTTGTTACCTCTGCTATATTACGTACCTGCGATGTGAGGTTACCTGTCATGTGATTTACGGAGTCAGTCAGATCTTTCCACGTTCCTGCCACGCCCGGCACGAATGCCTGTCCGCCCAATTTACCATCTGTACCCACCTCGCGTGCCACGCGTGTTACCTCTGAACCAAAGGCGCGCAACTGATCCACCATGGTGTTGAGTGTTTCTTTCAGTTGCAGTATCTCACCACGTACATCCACAGTTATTTTGCGCGACATATCTCCTTTTGCAACCGCTATCGCCACATCGGCAATGTTGCGCACCTGGGCAGTAAGATTGCCCGCCATCTGGTTTACGGAGTCTGTCAAATCTTTCCATGTACCTGCCACACCCGGCACGTGTGCCTGTCCGCCGAGCTTACCTTCTGTACCCACTTCCCGCGCCACACGTGTTACTTCTGATGCGAATGCCCTGAGTTGTTCCACCATTGTATTAATGGTATTTTTCAATTCGAGTATCTCGCCTTTTACGTCTACTTCAATTTTTCTTGATAGGTCGCCGTTTGCAACAGCTGTAGTTACTTCGGCTATATTACGCACCTGTCCCGTAAGGTTAGATGCCATTTTATTTACAGAGTCAGTTAAGTCTTTCCATGTACCGTCAACACCGGGCACATCCGCCTGTCCGCCGAGTTTACCTTCTGAACCCACTTCGCGTGCCACGCGTGTTACTTCTGAACCAAATGAATTCAATTGGTCCACCATGGTATTGATCGTATTTTTCAATTCCAGTATCTCACCTTTTACATCCACAGTTATCTTACGTGACAAGTCACCTTTTGCCACAGCAGTTGTTACTTCTGCGATATTACGTACCTGCGCAGTGAGGTTTGATGCCATTTGATTCACGGAATCCGTCAGGTCTTTCCATGTACCACCTACACCCTGCACTTTTGCTTGTCCGCCGAGCTTACCTTCTGTACCTACTTCCAAAGCCACACGTGTTACTTCTGATGCAAAAGAGTTGAGCTGGTCCACCATGGTGTTGATGGTGTTCTTCAAATCAAGAATCTCACCTTCCACATTCACAGTGATCTTTTTAGACAAGTCACCATTTGCTACAGCTGTTGTAACCTCTGCAATATTTCGCACTTGTGCTGTAAGGTTAGAACCCATTTGGTTTACGGAATCTGTTAAGCCTTTCCACACGCCGCCCACACCTTTTACTTTTGCTTGCCCGCCGAGCTTACCTTCTGTACCCACCTCCAAAGCCACACGTGTTACTTCTGATGCGAAGGAGTTAAGCTGATCCACCATGGTGTTAATGGTGTTTTTCAATTCCAATATTTCGCCTTCTACCACCACCGTAATTTTCTTAGACAAGTCACCATTTGCCACGGCTGTTGTTACTTCTGCTATGTTACGTACCTGCGCAGTCAAATTAGAAGCCATTTGGTTAACGGAGTATGTTAAGTCTTTCCAGGTTCCTGCGACACCTTTTACTTCCGCCTGTCCGCCAAGTTTACCTTCTGAACCCACCTCGCGCGCTACACGTGTTACTTCTGAACCAAATGAATTTAACTGGTCCACCATGGTATTGATGGTGTTCTTTAATTCCAATATTTCTCCCTGTACATCCACGGTGATAGTTTTAGACAAATCACCATTTGCCACTGCTGTAGTTACTTCTGCAATGTTTCGTACTTGCGCTGTAAGATTACCCGCCATTTGATTTACTGAATCAGTGAGGTCTTTCCATACACCACCAACGCCTTCAACTGTTGCTTGCCCGCCGAGCTTACCCTCTGAACCCACTTCGCGCGCCACACGTGTTACTTCAGATGCAAATGAGTTCAACTGGTCCACCATGGTATTGATGGTATCCTTTAATTCCAATATTTCACCTTCCACATTCACTGTGATCTTGCGGGACAGATCACCCTTTGCAACCGCTGTAGTTACTTCCGCAATATTTCGCACCTGAGCTGTAAGATTCGATGCCATGTAATTCACGGAATCTGTGAGATCTTTCCATACACCACCAACACCTTTTACTTTCGCCTGTCCGCCGAGTTTACCTTCAGACCCTACTTCGCGTGCCACACGTGTTACTTCTGCTGAAAAAGAATTCAGCTGGTCCACCATGGTATTAATGGTATTCTTCAGTTCAGATATTTCTCCTTTTACATCCACCGTAATTTTTTTGGAGAGGTCACCTTT
>Ga0207135_1053_pt1 | contig 12852 bp, 13 predicted proteins | sample Alteio_BWMinHeat_10_FD_153530 | JGI IMG/M metagenome (GOLD analysis project Ga0207135, IMG submission 153530) | Enriched cells from forest soil in Barre Woods Harvard Forest LTER site, Petersham, Massachusetts, United States -... | ecosystem: Environmental > Terrestrial > Soil > Temperate forest >...
GGAAATGTCGAACGGGATATGCTGGCTGGCCTCCGATTGAATCCGGTCATACAGCTCTTCGTCAGTCATTACGGGCAAATTCACGCGCTTGACGATCACAGAATGTCCGGAAACGGCGGTTGCCACCGAGCGCGTCTTGATCTCCTGGCGGTCGAATATCGTTCCAATCGCTCCTGCGACAAGGGGAGCATCCATGATCGCGCCATCGACCACCGTATCTTGGGCCAGTGGTTCCAGGCCGAAGCTCACGAGCTCGTACCCGTGCTTGGTGTTCTTCAGCTCGACGGACTTGATCGAACTTGAGCCGATATCCAGCCCCACGAGCGGTTTCTGTTTAGCCGTGCCAAACATCGCCCAGCCTTTCTGCGAGCCCTAAAGCGTCGCCCTGACGGTTAGTGCCGCCTGCCCTGCGACTGGCGCATCTTCTCTTCCATCCAGCGATCCAGCACAGACTTACGGAATTTCCACCGGCTGCCCAATTTGAAGGCGGGAACCAAGCCCGTGCAGATGTAGCGGTAAAGCGTGTCGGGCGAAACCCCCAAATAGTGCGAAGCCTGGCGCAGGTTCATCACTTCTCTTGATTCACGCATTCCCGCTGGCTACCCCTTGGCGGAAACGAAGGGTCCGCTGGCCCCAGCCACCCAGAGCTTCCCGTGATCTGCCGTCAGGAAGCCGCTGTCGTAGGGCGACTGTGGCATCCGGCGCTGTGGAGTGTCAAGAAAAGCGAGGCGCGCAATTGCTCAAAAAATTGTGGCTTATGAGAAAACAGAGAGGGAAGAATACTCTACATATTGAGTTTTATATCTTCTAGTACCACATCATATAGTGGTTAATTCCGCAGCGTCATAGGGGTATGTTTAGCCCTTCCGATCCAGGCCTAGTCCCTTCCAGAGGCCATCTACACGTTGTTTGGTTACCTCATTCATCATGATTTCGTCCGGCCAGGGCCGCTCAAATCCCTCACCAGGCCACTTTCTCGTGGCATCAATACCCATTTTCGACCCGAAGTCCTGTCTGCGGGCGGCATGGTCCAGTGTATCTGCCGGCCCGAGAACAAACTGCACATCCCTTTCTGGATCGATAGCGCACAATGTTTTCCAGGTAACTTCATGCCAATTCTGTACGTTAACGTCGTGATCCACAACGATCACGACCTTTGTGAACATAGCCTGCCCCAAGGACCAAATGGCGTTCATTATCTTCCGGGCATGCCCAGGATAGGATTTGCGAATTGCCACGATCATTAGATTGTGGAATATGCCCTCAGCCGGCATGGCAACATCGACGATCTCCGGATACTGCATCTGCATGACCGGCAGGAAGATGCGCTCAACGGCGTGTCCCATGTAGAAGTCCTCCTGCGGAGGTGGTCCTACGATGGTCGTGAGGTAGAGAGGATCGTGCCGCTGCGTCACGCAGGTGACGTGAAAAACCGGATACTCCCCCTCCAGCGAATAGAACCCGGTGTGGTCTCCAAAGGGTCCTTCGACGCGCATCTCTGAAAGATCGACGTAGCCCTCCAGGATAATTTCCGCTTGCGCCGGCACCTCCAGCGGGCATGTTTCGCATGCCACCATCTCCACCGGTTCGCGCCGCAAGAATCCCGCAAACATCATTTCGTCGAGGTCAGGTGGAATCGGCAGTATCCCGGCCAGGCAGGTGACAGGGTCTGCGCCGATTGCGACAGCGACGTCGATTCGACCGTCGCGACCCGCCGCGCGTGCCCGGCGGAAATGCTCCGCGCCGTGTTTTTGCGTCTGCCAGTGCATCCCCGTTGTTTTGTCGTCGAATACCTGCATTCGATAGACGCCCACATTTCTTTTCCCGGTCTCGGGGTTGCGTGTGATTACCAGCGGCCAGGTGATAAACCGCCCGGCATCCTTGGGCCAGCATTGCAGGATCGGAAATTCCAAAAGCGAGAAGTCGCCGTGGCGCACGACTTCCTTGCAAGGACCCGTCTTGACTGTCTTGGGGAAAAACGACCCGAGTTCCGCAAGTTTCGGCAGCATCTTGATTTTGTCCAGGAGGCCTTGCGGCGCTTGCATGTCCAGAAACCCGCGAATGCGGCCGGCCACTTCAGCTAAAGAATCAGTCTCGAGAGCCAGGTTGATGCGCCGCTCGCTACCAAGCATATTAATCAGTAGCGGAGTGCGCGATCCCTTGGGGCGTTCGAAGAGCAACGCGGGCCCGCCGGCGCGCGTCACGCGCTGAGTGATCTCGGTAACCTCCAGCACTGGATCAATCTCAGCTGAAATACGTTTCAATTCGCCCGCCGCCTCCAATTTTTTGACGAATTCCCGTAAATCCTTATAGGCCACGCCGGCTCCTCCAAACTGCCGAAGTTGCGATAAAGAAGCCGCACAGCGTAGCACGATTTGCTTCGAGACTCTCCCGCGGACGCCTGCTTCTGAAAGCGCCGATTCACGATTCCCAACAGGCAATCGCGGCTTGCGTTATGTGGAGAGAATTCGTTTCGACGCAGACTTGCCGAAATTGCGATCGGTCTGGTAGGGTAGGCCCGAGCGGGCGTGGTTCAATGGTAGAATAGCGGCTTCCCAAGCCGCGGACGTGGGTTCGATTCCCATCGCCCGCTCCAGAAACCCTGATGACTCAGTTGACCTTACACGGCTAAGTCCCCTGAATTCAACAAAAAAACGGCGCGTTTTGGACGGTAGTTAGACGGTACTCAAGTCAATTGGACGGTCGATTGAAACGCTTTATTGACTAGATGTTTGAAGAGATTCTGTCAACTCCTCCATTCCGGCGGGACTAGTGTCAGCCGCGACGGTCGCGAAATGTTTGGTAAATGATCGGAACAGTGTGGCACGCATAGTTTGAAGACCGCCCAACTGAGACACTGTCATTGCGGGTTCCCAAAATACCGTCTGCTTGGTTCGAGAGGTCATGGAGCGCTCGACTCGCCTCGCGGAAGTTCAGATGATCGGCAACTGCAACCGCATAACGAAGTTGTCTCAATTCCACTGATCGCTCCGGACTATCAGATGCACTCCAATAAAGTATCACTTCTTTATCAGTCCCCCGCATCTTTAGTTCTGTAGCAAGTGACACGCATAGGGAGGAAGGTATGAAGGATCAAAAGAAAATTCGTCTGGGATTGATCGGTGTTGGCAATTGGGCCTTGTTCGCACATGTCCGGGTGCTGAGGCTTTTGCCGGAGTACGAGATCGTAGCTATCTACAGTCAACGCAAGGAAGCGGCGATGGCGGCCGCTACAGAGTATGGCATTCCTCACGTAGCCGAGAGTTTGGATGCGTTGGTGATGGACCCATTGGTCGACCAGGTCCTGGTGCTGACCACCTCTCAGCAACATGAGGAGGGTATCCGCGCAGCCATCACTGCAGGCAAGGACGTTTACTGCGAGTGGCCGCTTACGCCGACTGCGGCCAAATCTGCCGATCTGGCGACGCTCGCAGATGCTGCCGGAGTGAAAACCCAGATTGGCCTGCAGCGACAGTTTGCACCGGCATTTCGGTATGTTCATGACCTTGTCGCGCAGGGTTATGTAGGCAAGGTTCGTTCTGCTCGGATGCACGTGAGTGTGAATATGTTCGGCGAGATCCGTGCGAATGCCGTCCGTTGGAGCTTGCCGATCGAGAATTTCATGAGCGTCGTAGCGATCTTCGGCGGACACTTCTTTCCAGTCCTCTTCTCAGTGGTGGGAAAGCCGTCCAGCTTCTCGGCGCTCACTGCCAATCAGTTTCCAGAGGTCACCATTAAGGAGACAGGAGAAAAGATCCGGACGACATCGCCAGACGAACTGTTGATGCATGGAACTCTTGCGGATGGTGGTTTATTTTCGATCCATATCGAGGGCGGCAAGTTGAGCGGTTCCGGCGTACAGATCGATATCACGGGCCATGCAGGTGATCTCAAGATCACAAACACCTCAGCATTTGGTGGTGTCGATGAAGACTTCATAGTCACTGGTGCAAAGGGGGATAGCAGGCCCTTGGAGAATCTCCCGATCCCTGCGGAGTACGAGTGGTTCCCACGGGCCGGCCTACAGACAGGCGTAGCGGAACTCGGCGACTTGTATGTGGCGTTGAGCAGAGATCTGGCCAGTGGAACAAAAGCCGTTCCGACATTCCACGATGCGGTCTGGGAGCAGCAGCTCTTCGAGCAGATTCAAGATTCGTCCGAAACAGGTAAACGCATCAACTTGTGACTTTGACCGGTGTTGTCTCCAGTTTGGCGACAACACCGGGACACACACTTACACGTTTCGAGGAAAGCTATATGTCGACCAAAGCAACAGCTGCACGTATCTACGAGTATGGAGAGCCCGATGTCTTTCGTTTCGAGACCATGGATGTTCCTGATCCCGTCGGTCACGAGGTTCTGGTGCGAAACACCGTCATCGGTCTCAATTTTGTAGACATCTACTATCGCCGCGGAACACTGCCGGTCCCGGAGTTTCCAGCGATCATTGGTGACGAAGCATCCGGAGTCGTCGAAGCGGTTGGCCCGAACGTGACGCTGGTAACGGTTGGGGACAGGGTCGCCTACGCCGATGCGTTCGGTGCGTACACGACGGTGCGTCTTTATCCTGAGGATTCCCATCGCCCCCTCCATAAACCCCGATGACTCAGTTGAGCTTACACGGCAAGTTACCCGAATTCGACCCAAAACCGGGGTGTTTTGGACGATGGTTGGACGGTACCACCGCCAATTGGACGGTAGATTCCCTCTCGTTTCCGCGACTGCGAGATCGAGACAAAGCGGCGAGCAAGGGCCGCAAAACCGAGCTCGCGGTCACTCCATCGCCAAAGAAGTTCTACGGATCTCGCTAGAGTGACGCAACCGCCTGACGTATCTGTTCGCGAAACCACGAGTGGGCCGGCTCGCCTGTGAGTCGAGAATGCCATGCCATGAAATAAGGAAAAGCCTTGAGCTCGCGAGGGGGCTCGACGACTTTAACGCCCATTATCCCACGGGTGATCTTGGCTAATTTGCGCGGAATAGTCAGCACCAAGTCGCTGTGGGCGATTGCGTAGATTGCTGGCACAAAAAAAGGAATAGTCAGCAGGACGCTGCGCTTCACACCGAGCTGCGCTAGAGGGCGTTCTACCAATGTTTGCTGACCTGCCAGAGTTTCAACAAGTGCATGCGGAAGTTGCAAATACTGCTTCAGCGTGAACCGATGAGTGCGCATCCGCAGAGCGGAGCCTACGACACAAACAAAGTCTAAATTGAAGATTATTTCGCTCTGGAGAGTTGGCGGTACTTCTTCTGCACTGAGAGCGGCATCGATTCTGCCTGCTTCGACATCCTCGTAGGCTCTGGTTGTCCAAGCCGACACTTCGAGCTTGATGCGCGGCGACCCTTGTCTTATGGCATGCACGAGCGATGGAAGCAGAATCGTGGAAGCATGGTCTGTCAATGCCAGCCGAAATCGTTCCTCGCTTCGCGCCGGATCAAATCCTTCTCCTCGGACCATCGCCTCAAGACGCGGGAGGACGGTCTCCAATTCCCGCAGCAAACGGTCTGCCCGCACCGTGCGTTCGTAGATACGCCCGCTCCGGACTAGCAAAGCGTCTTTGAACATTTCCCGCAGTCGCTCCAACACCCGGCTCATTGCGGGCTGGCTCAAGAAGTTTCGTTTTGCCGCCGCCGTCACATTTCGCTCCTCCAACAAAGCACGGAGGTGGACCAATAGATTCAGATCAAGGCTCTGTAAATGCACAGAACGCATACAAGATATTCTAACAATGCATGGCACGAATGGTAGCTTCTGACGCTCTAATAGGTGAACAAAGATATACGGGATATCCGGAAAGAGAGAGGAGAAACAATCTATGGCAAAAGCAGCGATTATCACCGGCGCATCGCGCGGCATAGGGGCGGCCGTCGCTGAACGGCTCGCGAAAGACGGCTTTTCCGTGGTTGTGAACTATGCAGGCAGCGAAGCGGAAGCCGCTGCACTCGTCAACAAGATTACGTCGGCGGGGGGACACGCGATCACCGCGAAAGCTGACGTTAGCAAGGCGGACGAGGTTTCGCGGATGTTCGAAGTCGCGGAAAAGGAATTCGGAGGAGTCGACGTCCTGGTCAACAACGCCGGCATCATGCTGCTGTCGAGCGTGGCGACGACGGACGATACGGTCTTCGACCGACAGATTGCCGTCAATCTGAAAGGCACGTTCAACGGACTCCGGGAAGCGGCCAAACGCCTCCGCAAGGATGGGCGGATCATCAACTATTCTACAAGCGTTGTCGGTCTAAAGCTGGAAAGTTATGGCGTTTATGCCGCGACGAAAGCCGCTGTCGAAACTCTCACGGCAATCCTTTCGAAGGAACTGCGCGGGCGGTCGATTACGGTAAACGCTATAGCGCCGGGGCCTACTGCCACGGATCTCTTCCTGCACGGAAAATCGCAGGAACTCATCGATCGCATGGCAAAGATGAATCCGCTTGAGCGGCTCGGCACGCCTCAGGACATTGCGGCGGCAGTCTCATTCCTGGCCGGCCCGGACGGGGGTTGGATCAACGGCCAGGTGCTTCGCGCAAATGGCGGAATGATCTAAATCACACTCCGTCTGTTCCAAGTCTTTCTTCAAAGAGCAAACCATTACTTGAAAGGAGAAAACTATGAAGAAGGTAATTGTCGTTACGGGGGCTTCCAGCGGTTTCGGTGCGCTTGCGGCACGGGCACTCGCTAAAGCGGGACACATTGTGTACGCAAGCATGCGCGACACCTCCGGTCGCAATAAGGGGCAGGTGCAAGAGGCCGCGAAGTTTGCGGCCGACAACAAAGCGGACCTGCGCACGGTCGAACTTGATGTTTTATCGGATACGTCGGCGAATGCGGCGATAACGAAGATCATCGAAGCCAACGGTCGTCTGGATGTGGTGGTGCACAACGCGGGCCACATGGTGTTCGGCCCGCTCGAGGCGTTCACCCCGGAACAGCTCGCGGAACTCTATGACGTGAACGTTCTGAGCACGCAGCGCGTCAATCGGGCCGCTCTGCCCCAGTTGCGCAAGCAAAAGCAGGGATTGGTGATCTGGGTATCGAGCAGCAGCTCGGCCGGTGGTACTCCTCCCTACCTTGCACCGTATTTTGCAGCGAAGGCCGGGATGGATGCTCTGGCGGTGGTGTCCGCTCGTGAACTCACACGCTGGGGCATCGAGACCTCCATCGTCGTTCCCGGTGCATTCACAGGAGGAACAAACCATTTCGCTCACTCTGGCAGGCCTGCCGATACTCAGCGTGTCGCTGAGTATGACAACGGACCGTACAAAAGTTTTGCAGATGATGTGATGAGGGGATTTGCCTCGATTGTTCCGCTGGACGCCGATGCCGCTGCAGTTGGGGAAGCAATCGTGAAAATTGTGGATGCTCCATTTGGAAAGCGTCCTTTCCGTGTTCACGTCGATCCCACGCAGGATGGAGCCGAGGTTGTGAACATGGTCAGCGACCGCGTACGTGCGGAATTGTTGCGCCGAATCGGTCTCGTGGATGTTCTCACGCCTCGGCAACTTGTTTAGCAGGAAAGAATCCAAGTCACGCGGAAAGATGTGATTGTTCATGATTGGGCGATAAGTCGCGGACCGCCATAAGCAGTTCGGGACGATGCGCCCACTCCCCTTGCCTCAGCCACTAGTCGTGGTACTTAAGAAATACCATGGACAGTGGAAACCTAATCCGCAGGAGCCTCACTCGATTTGCCCTCGCTTTTTGTGTCGTGTACGTCGGGAGCCATGGCATGCACCTAAATCAAACTGGCCTAGCCTCTTCAGCCTCAGTGGGAACGCTATCTAACTGGATTCAGATTAGGTTACTCTAGGGCCCATTAGGGAGTGCTCGAAGGCTCAAGACGCACTGAATATTCGCGGAAATATTGTTCGATTGGAGGCAATCCTATGAAGACCCGGCTCATCGCGATTTTCGTAATTGCTGCAGGCCTTCTAGCCGTTTCTCCTTCGCTATTTGCACATCACGGGGCCGCCTCCTTCGACACGACTAAAAAACTTACCGTGAAGGGTACCGTTGTGGAATGGTTTTGGGCCAATCCGCATTGTTTTTTGAGGTTCAACGTCAAAGACGAAAATGGCCAAGCGGTAGAGTGGGTCGTCGAAACGCAAAGTGGACCTAACATCCTTCCGCTCGGCTATACCAAGCAGACTTTCAAACCTGGAGATGAAGTGACTGTCACTTTGACGCCAGTCAGGAATGGAAAACCGCTAGGACGGCTGCTCTCGGTTGTGCTCCCCAGTGGTAAAAGGCTGGGCGCCATGGAAGACGTTCGAGGAGCATCGCCTGGCACTGACGAGCCGAAGTAGGGTGGGTCGCGGCGGGCCGAGATGCTCGATCGTGGGAAGCCCTCGATAGTGAAACCAAGCGGCAAATTTGAACTGATTTGAACGAGGAGGAACCCTCTCGATGCAAAGGCGTTTGGTGGTTCCGTTGATTGCCCTGATTGCGACATTGCTTTCTTCGCCCCTGGCCCACGCTCAGGCGCGGCTACCCGGCGCCGTCTACGACTTCGATAAGAAGGGCGAGAAGCCGGGGCCTGCTCCGAAGCGCGACCTTTCGGGTATCTGGGAACCCGCGAGCGGGCCGAGTGGCGGAATTCAGGGCAAAGGCGCCGCGGCGATGGAATCGTGTAAGCGTGACAAACCCGGCGGCAAGTACTCCGTCGATCCAAAGGCGCCCGTCACCGACACCGGTTATGCAACCCCCGATTGCTTGAAACCCGATATCGAGCCGCCTTACACCGCGTTGGGACGTGAGACCGTCAAGGCCCATATTCCAGTTGAGGGCTATCGTATGGTTCCCGATTCCTTGACCAATGATCCGATTCTCAAGTGTGATCCAGGCGGTTTCCCCCGTATCAATCTGCATAATTTCAGAACGAGCGAAATCTTGCAGGCTCCAACTCACGTAGTGATCTTGTATAAATTTCAGCATCGCTGGCGCCAAATCTGGACCGATGGGCGAGAGCTGCCGAAGGATCCCGAGAACCCGTCCTGGGGAAACAGCGCCGACGCCCTGCCCGCCGAATCGCGGTGGTGGGGGTACTCGGTCGGCAAATGGGTCGATGACTACACGTTTGTAGTCGAGACGAATGGATTCTATGAAGATAGGACTTGGCTCGATAATGCGGGCCTTCCCCAAAGCGATGCCATGCAGGTGGAAGAAACCTACCATCGCGTGGACGCCGAGCACTTAGAGCTATCGATCAAGATTACGGATCCGAAGATGTACTCGAAACCTTGGCTCGCCCTCGACAAATTGTCCTTGAGGTTGCAATCGCCCCATCTGGAGATTCAGGAAATGGAGTGCTCGCCATCCGATCAGGAGCATTGGAATAAGTATTTCGGCAACCAAACTGGTGCCAGTTCCGTCCCTGATAAGGCCAAGTAACCAAGCATTTCCGGTCGACGCTCCGCGTAAAAGCTGGTCAAGAATTGACACCGTAGTTTTGGTCTTGTTACGGTGGTGCGCTCGTAAATAGACCCTGCTATGGGGACCCCGAGTTGGCCCGCGCTAGCTTTAGATGAAAACGGGGCTGGAGACTCTACTTGATTCGCCGCTACGGGATAGCGCTATCGTTCGTGGCGGCCGCTTTTGCTTCCACCTTCCTGTTGCAGCGCTTTTTTCCTTACCCATTTCTATTTCTCTTCTTCGCGGCGGTAATGGCCAGTGCGTGGTTCGGCGGAACGGCGGCAGGGCTTTTAGCGGTCCTGGTTTCAACGCTTCTCGTCGATTATTTCTTCCTGCCCCCCTACTATACGTTCACGATTGAACCGACCGACGTCGCGTACTTCGTTGCGTTCATCCTTTGCGCCATCGCGGCGAGTTGGGTCAGCGCCTCCAAGAGACAGACCGAAGAGGCCCTTCGGCAAGCCCGCAACGACCTTGAGCTCAGGGTGGCCGAACGAACTTCCGAACTCCAGAAGACGATTGCCGAACTCCAGGAGAAGGAGCGGCAGCGGCTGCTCCTGGAGGGCGAAAAATCTGCCCTTTCGAGTCAGCTGGAAAGCCGGAAAATCGTCGAGCGCGCCAAAGGCGTCCTGCAGCGCGAGCTCAAAATCAATGAGGAAGAGGCCTACCGAACGCTCCAACGCGAGAGCCAGCAAAGGCGGAAGTCCATGAAGGAAATCGCGGAATCGATCATTCTGAATGATGAACTGAAACGGGGTTCGGAGTGAAGAACTCCGCCGGCCCGGCAGTCAGTCGGCAGGTCGGATTTTGCCAAGTTTCACGTTGACTCTTCCCGCGAAAATCTGCAAACTCGCCGCTAGACCGGCCAATTGTCAAGCCGCTCTGTTTCCCTCTTTCGACGCTGAAACGAGGGCCTTGTTCGGGTTTCTGTCTGCTGTGTTATCTCGGACACGACGCTGTGTCCAAATTCATTACTACAGGCTCGACGATGAGCCCGCTACGTCAGCCCTGACTTGCTGACTTAGGCGGTTTTGTCTGCGTTCGTTTGTGCGGCAAATCGCGGCACGTGCATAACTATCTTCGAAACCTGCCGTGCGTACTTGAGGGAGCTTTCCTCAAAAATGCTGATGCTGAGCGCAACTCTGGCGAGGTCCATCAAAGCCCTGGTAATGCCTTCCTTTTGGGTGCTGTCGGATTTTGCCAGGCAGGCGGCGAACATCATTCCGGAAACATGGGACCGCTTCAGCTTTCGGCACTTTTGGGGAGACGCGATCCTTTCGACCGACGCCTATTTTGTAATGGACAGCTACGAAAATGTGAGGCTCCGCAATAACTTCAGAAATGCCGAGCCGACGGAAAAGCCGGACGCATTCCTGGGCACTGAACTCATTCGTGGCAGCTTCTGCCCACAAGCAGCCGCGTTGCTCACCGCACTATTCCTACGGCATTCCGGCAAAGTGCTTCGAATTGCAACGGACACTGAGCCAAGCCTCAAGCAGGACACCATCTTGATCTGTTACGGCACTCCCGACATGAACTTCAAAAGCTTTGACATTGAGGCGTGGTCGGGAAGCAGCTTGTGCCAGTTCTTGTTCACGCCGGATGGGCGTCGCGCATTCAGGCTGGCTGGGCAACTTCATTCCATGGAGGACCGCTGCGGCGTGATCTACGATAAGGCCATTGTTTTGCGGTTGACCAATCGCCAGGATTCCAATCGCCCGCATGTCATTTGTGCCGGTCTCAGTGAATGGGGCAGTCTCGCAGCGGTCAACTATCTCAGCCAGAATTGGAAGGAACTGCACAAGCGCTTCGATAGTTTCGGCAAGCGCCGGGACTTCTGCGTGTTGATCGAACTCCAGTGTGGGCAATTCGAAAATGTACGGGAACTTACTTCTGTCGTTTGGTGGGAGCCGGGAACGGCGCCCAGCCCTGTCTTGGCGTCAAACCATGTCTAAGTTCAAATCGACTCGCTATATGACAAGATTCGCTAACGTTGTCCTGCCCGCACTCAGATGAGCACAAATCCCCTTCTCACAAAGACGCCCGGTGCCACTCGCCCTGTTGCCAGGGTTCTGGTGGCCACCACGGCCATGCTCAGCTTTATCTCCTTCTGGCGGGCCGCCGCAATCGTGCTCAATGACATGGGGTCGTCGGCCTTCTATGCCGGCGCCATCGCCGAGGAAGCCTTCGGCAAGACCGCGCCCTGGTTCATCCTCGCGATCATGCTCTTCGCCTATGCGGTCCGCGCCCTGTACATGGAGAGTTGCAGCATGTTCGTGCGAGGCGGCGTGTACCGCGTCGTCAAGGAAGCCATGGGCAGCAGGCTAGCTAAAGTCTCTGTCTCTGCCCTGATGTTTGATTACATTTTGACTGGGCCCATCAGCGGTGTGTCTGCCGGTCAATACCTTACGGGCTTCTTGAACGACTTCTTCCGCTACGCCCACCTGAATGTCGCTTTACCGGGAAATCTGACGGCCGCGCTTTTTGCCATCGCCGTGACAGTCTACTTTTGGTGGGAAAACGTCAAAGGCATTCCCGAATCAAGCGGAAAAGCCCTGCGCATCATGTACGTCACGACGGTGATGGTCGTGCTGATGCTCGCCTGGTGCGGCTATACCCTCTGGGTACGAGGCGCCCATCTGCCACCGTGGCCTGAACCCCACAACATGCATTTCTCCGATCAGGCGCTTGGCTGGCTGAGACACACGAACTGGGCCTATACCGTCGGGCTGATCGGTATTTTCATCGGGCTCGGACATTCGGTGCTCGCCATGAGTGGCGAGGAGACTTTGGCGCAGGTCTACCGGGAACTCGAACATCCCAAAATTCCCAACCTGAAAAAGGTCGGCTTCATCATTTTCGCTTACAGCCTTGTGTTCACGGCCGGAGTCTCGTTCTTTGCGGTAATGATTATTCCAGACTCGAACCGGTCCCAATATTTTGGAAACCTGATCAGCGGGTTGGCGATGAATTTCGCGGGTCCCTACACCCTGCGCCTCGTCTTCCAGGCATTCGTCGTGCTGGTCGGCGTGCTGATGCTTGCCGGAGCCGTGAACACCGCCATTGTCGGGTCGAATGGCGTGCTCAACCGCGTCTCGGAAGACGGGATTCTCCCGCAATGGTTCCGGCAACCGCATCGGCGCTTTGGCACCTCCTATCGCATCATTAACCTCGTTGTCGGCTTGCAGATCGCTACCATCATCCTGAGCCGCGGAAATATTTTCCTCCTCGGCGAGGCTTATGCATTCGGCGTGATGTGGAGCTTCGCCATGAATAGCGCCGCTGTCCTGGCGCTCCGGTATAAGCAACCCGGATTCCGCGAATTTCGCGTCCCGTTGAATCTGCAAATCGGAGGCGTGGAAATCCCCGTAGGTCTCGTGCTCATTACCACCACCTTGCTCGGCTTGTGTACGATCAATCTTTTCACCAAGCAAATCGCCACC
>Ga0207135_1054_pt1 | contig 12732 bp, 20 predicted proteins | sample Alteio_BWMinHeat_10_FD_153530 | JGI IMG/M metagenome (GOLD analysis project Ga0207135, IMG submission 153530) | Enriched cells from forest soil in Barre Woods Harvard Forest LTER site, Petersham, Massachusetts, United States -... | ecosystem: Environmental > Terrestrial > Soil > Temperate forest >...
ACAAACTCCGCGCGCTGGGTGACCTGGAAATATGCCGCTGTTCCGCCACCGGGTGATGCGCGCCTTGATCAGGACATCCTGGCTCAGATTTTCGTGCGTGTTCGAGACCTTTACAAGAAAGAGGGTGGAAAATTCCCGGATCCCGTTTTGAATTTGAACTGGGCGTATGCGGATGCGGAACACCCGCCGCTGTCCCAAGCGGCTATGGAAGTCAACGGCAAAGCGCTAGCGGACCTGAAAGACGAACAGACGGGGCAAGTGATCAGGTCTGGGCAGCAATTGCCGGGTTTTGCCTGGCTGAAGGACGACGGGACGACTTCATGCGGGAACTGGATTTACTCCGGGTCTTGGACCGAAGCCGGGCCACAGCTTGCGCGGCGCGGAACCGAAGATCCCTCGGGGCTCGGCGTTTACCCCAATTGGGCATGGTCGTGGCCTGCCAACCGCCGAGTCCTTTACAACCGCGCCTCCTGTGACCCCGCTGGTAAACCCTGGGACCCGGAGCGACTGCAGGTCTGGTGGAACGAGGCTTCGCAAAGATGGGTCGGCAATGATGTCCCTGACTTCAAGCCCGATTCGCACCCGAAAGATCACATGGGTCCTTTCATCATGAACCCGGAGGGTGTAGGCCGGCTATTCGCGCCGATCGGAGTACTCGCAGACGGGCCCTTTCCGGAGCACTACGAGCCGATCGAAAGCCCTACAAAGAATCTGTTCCATCCGGATCAGTCGAACAATCCGCTCGTCAAAAAGTTCCAGACTCCATACGACAAATTTGGCGATCCTGAACAGTACAGCATCGTTTGCACTACCTACCGGCTGACTGAGCAATATCACTACTGGACGAAAAACAACCCGATGAACGTGCAACTGATCCCGGAGCCCTTTGTGGAGATCCCCGTTGAATTGGCGGAGGAAAAAGGGATTCGCGCGACGGAAAAGATCAAGGTGATCAGCGCGCGGGGAACGTACATCGCCAAAGCGTTCGTGACCCGCCGCCTGAAACCCATGATGATCGACGGCAAAAAGGTCTATCAGATTGGCTTGCCGATTCACCAGGGCTTCCGCGGCATTCAGGAAGATGCAGGCAGAGACGCGCGCACTCCCGCCAATCTTCTGACGCCCGCCGTGGTCGACCCGAACGCGCATACTCCGGAATCCAAGGGCTTTCTCGTGAGGATCGAGAAGGCTTAGGAGCGAGCTATGAGCCAGGCGGCAACAGAAATCGTCAGGATCTCAGGGCACGCCGGTAGCGTTCCCGGCGCGGGACTCAATCGCGAGTTCCGGGTCTGCAAGCTCGTAGACACAACCACGTGTATCGGCTGCAAGGCTTGCGAAGTAGCCTGCCTGGAATGGAATGGATATACGTTCACCGAAACTACATTCGACAACAGCTACCAGACGATGCCGGAGACGGCGTGGAATTACTGGAATCTGATCAAGTTCAACGAACACGAGCGCGAGGACGGCACTGTGCAGTTGCTGATGCGCAAGGATCAGTGCATGCACTGCGAGGAGCCGGGATGCCTGATCGCTTGCCCAGCCGACGGCGCCATCGTTCAGTACGCGAACGGCATTGTCGATTTTCAGGAAGCCAATTGCATCGGTTGCGGCTATTGCATGACGGGCTGTCCCTTCAATATTCCAAAATTCAGCCCAACGGCGCGGAAGGTCTTCAAATGCACGTTATGCAATGACCGCGTTTCCCAGGGGCTCGAGCCTGCGTGCATCAAGGCATGTCCCACAGGATGCCTGCATTTCGGGACGAAAATAGAGATGAAGCAGCTAGCCGACACTCGCGCGCAGCAGCTTCGTGAGCATTCAGGATTTCCCGATGCGGGAGTTTACGATCCGCCCGGCGTCGGCGGTACACACGTCATTTACGTGCTTCATGACGCCAAGAATCCCGAACTTTACGGGGGCCTGCCGAAGAATCCCCATGTTCCCCTTTCTGTGCGCTTGTGGAAGGGACCCCTGAAGTGGATTGGTAATCTGGCGATGCTTGGCGGGGTGGTGGGTCTCGCATGGCACTACATGCGCTTTGGCCCAAAGAAAGAAGAAGAAATCAAACCGGATGGTGGGGGCCGTCCATGAGCCTCAGCACGAGCGGTGCAGTACCCTACAGGGCCGGCGACGAGATGGTTGCGCGCTACACCCTTGCCGAGCGTATCAATCATTGGATCGGAGCGGCCGCTTACGTCTACGCGCTCATCACGGGGTTAGCCTTCTGGTCTCCTTATTTCTACTGGCTGGCTGCCATCGTCGGCGGTGGCCCAGTGGCGCGACTCTGGCACCCTTGGCTGGGCGTCGTTTTCGCGGTGTCCCTCCTCTGGACGTTCAAGGAGTGGCATGGCGACATGCGAATCGACGAAGCAGACCGCGCCTGGGCCAGGGCGATACCGCATTACATCCGCAACGAAGACGAAAAACTGCCTTCAACCGGGCGCTTCAATTACGGACAGAAGCTCTTCTTCTGGGGAATCCTCTACAGCGTAATCCTGCTGCTGCTCACCGGAGTCGTTCTCTGGTACACGGAAGCGCTGTCTTGGAGCCTCAGGTACGTACGCTATGCGGCTATCCTGATTCACGCGAGCGTCGCGCTGATCAGCATCGGGCTCTTTCTCATTCACGTCTATATGAGCGCGATTTTAGAAGAGGGTAGCCTAGCTTCCATGATTCATGGAAAAGTAACCCGCGCCTGGGCCTTCACCTTCCATCGCACGTGGTATGACAAAGTCGGTGCCGGCGTAAAGTCACCATGAGTCCGTGCGAGTGGGACCGGCATATCCACCGCGCGAATGAATTAGCTTCAGCGTATCCGTTCGCTTCCGAAGGCCTGCGCTTTTATGAGCGCCTCGCCCGATTTCAGAAATCCCTTTACGCGGAAATCAAATCGGAATGCGGAAATGATAAGCGCAAGCGGCGCGCCGGCACGCTGCGGGACGAATTCGATGCTTTCATTCTTTTGCCGCGTTTTGCGGGCTTCGTCTCCACGCTCGAAGAGATCGCGCCGTCTCCGCTGGCGCGCGCGGCGCATGAATTGCGCTCGCGCGGCTCCGGCCGTTGGCAGGGGATTCTTCAACAGTTTTGGGAGGGCGACTCGGCTGCCGCGGATCTGCAACCGGCGGAAGAGCTCGTCTCATGGCTTTTCCTGCAACCCTATGCCGAATATCTCGCGGACCATAGCGAGTGGAGTCCACGCGAGGGAACAACATCGACGTGCCCCTTTTGCGGCAGCAAGCCGGTGGTGGGCGCGTTGCGCCCCGAAGGCGATGGCGGAAAGCGCTCGCTGATCTGTTCGCTATGCGCGGCGGAATGGGATTTCGGCCGAATCGGCTGCGCCGCATGTGGCGAAAACGATCCGCACAAGCTGGCCGTATACTCCGCAAAAGAATTCGACTATATGCGCGTGGAAGCTTGCGAGACCTGCCGGTCCTACCTCAAGACCGCGGATTTAACTAAAGATGGGCACGCCGTGCCTGTCGTGGATGAATTGGCGTTCATTCCGCTCGACCTCTGGGCCACCGAGCACGGCTATCAGAAGATTCATCCCAACCTGCTGGGAATCTAGCCTGGCCCCGAACGACAAGCGCGATGCGGGAGTCCGCGCCCTTGCAACAACTCGGCGGTACAGAAAAATGGTGGACGTGGGGGGACTCGAACCCCCGACCCCCTGCTTGCAAAACATGGTCCTATATTATATCGTTTAGTTATCCTCTGTTTACCGAAGTTTTGTAACTATATACAAACATTAACACTTGTGCTAGAATACCTTTAATTGGAGTTTACCAGGACTACGGAAAAATACCGGTTCTTTAACGCGTGAAGTAAACCGGCGGGTAAACTCTATAAAAGGAGACGCCCCGTGGCACGCGAGAAACCCATCAAGCTCAACTTCACGAAGGCCGCCCTAGCCCAGCTCGTTCCTACCGACCGGCGCGTCGTGTACCACGATACCGCTACGCAGGGACTGCAGCTTCGCGTCGAGCCCTTACGCTGGGACGAGGCGGGCAACAAGGTGGGCGGCAGCAAGAACTTCGTCTGGCTGCGCAAGGTCAACGGCACCGTTAAGTTTAAGAGCATCGGCACATTCCCAGATCTCACGGTGGAGCAGGCACGGGGCAAGGCCGCCGAACAAAATTCTCGGTCCGCCACTTGGAAGACCAACGGGTTCAACGGTGATGATCCTTTTAAGCATCCGGGCGGCCTGACGCTGGGTGGGTTGCTAACTGAATACGTGGAACACCACGTCAAGAATCACGCTGCCAACCCCGAGCGTGCCGTGCCTGAGACCGAGGGCATGGTCAAATATCTTCCTACGTTGAAGGACCGTCGCCTCGGCATGATTCGCCGCGCTGACATACTGCGGCTGCACGAGGACATAGGACGTGATCGTGGCCACGTCATCGCCAACCGGGTCGTGGAGTTCATCAAGCGCCTCTTCAACTGGGCGGTCGAGACCGAACGGTATAACGGCCAGAACCCCGCCGAAAACATCCAGCGGTTTCACGAGGAGAAGCGCAAGCGTTACCTTCAGCGCGATGAGGCAGGCCGCTTGCTGCGGGCCTTGCGCACCGAAGCCCACGCTGACCTACGCGACTTCATCTTGTTGGCGCTCATGACCGGTGCTCGTAAGCGAGACATTTTCTCGATGCGCTGGCAGGACGTTTTCCTGGATGCTGCTTGCTGGGTGGTGCCGAAGCCCAAAAATCGCGAGCCGTACCCCGTGCCGCTGATGCCCAGGGCGGTGAAGGTGCTACAACACCGCTTAGAAAAACGTAAGGAGAATAATCCTTGGGTCTTTCCTACGACGGCGGCGAAGTCCAAGAAGGGTTATCTCCAGGGCATCAAGAAGCCGTGGAAGCGGCTGCGCGATGATGTGCAGATACCCGACATCACCATGCATGATTTACGCCGCACGCTGGGTTCGTGGCAAGCGGAACGTAACGTCAGCCTTAAGATTATCGGAACCTCGCTGGGTCACCGCTCGACGGCCAGCACCAACGTGTACGCTCACCTGCAACTTGATCCCGTGCGTGATGCTGTATCGCTCGCGACGGACGCAATGCTGGCCGAGGCCAAAAAGAAGCCGAAGCAGCTGAAGGCGGGCAAGTGATCAACTTCTACCAACGGTTCAAGTCTTTTCTAGGCCCGAAGAGATCATTGTTTTGGGTCTTCATGAATAAGTATCGGCAGGGGAAAGAGCCACTCACCCAAAATGAAGAGTGGCTTGAGTTCGAGGGCTTTAAGACCCGTTATTATCGTGACAAGCGTCGTGAAGAACGCCCACGACCATCCAAACGAGTAGGACGACCCACGGAAGTAAGTTTTGGAGAATTCGGTTTTGAAGGATGTACCGATGACCTGGCTGTTTCGGTTATCTGCAAGATGGTGAAGGAGGAAATGGATAAGGGCCTTGACCTATATCCCGCAGCGTGCCGCGCGGTGCACGCTCGGTTAGTCGCTGGTGATCGTCCCACCTGGCTCGATGCGAAGGATTGGGGTCACAAAGGCCAGATCATCAGTGCCCCTATGATCCGCGACATGTATAACATGAACCTCATCATGAAGAACCTTCCGCATAACAAAAAGCAGTGAAACACTTCGGACAATTTAGTGGTGGAACTAGTAAATCTCGCCCATAAACGTATTTGATTCAAACAATTACATACAAACAAATTAAGTGGTGAAACTGAACCCTCTCCATTCTGGGCTATTGTGTCGCTGCCCGAGAAGTTACTGAATGTTAATCAGGAGGGATCGAAAGTGGTTGATCTGTTAACGCCCAGAGAGGCTGCCCAGCAGCTACACGTCAGCATCGGCACCCTGGCCGTGTGGCGCTGCAAACATCGTAAAAGCCTCAAGTACGTAAAGCTGGGTCACAAAATCTACTACCGTCCGGTGGATATTGAAGAGTTTATCGGGTCGTGTGTGAAGCCCGGCGACGGACCGGCGCCCGTCAAAAGGCATGCGGGCGGACGTCCCCGAAAGGCGGTGGTCTAAATGGGCACGACGCTCGAATATACAGAGGGGCTTGTCAATTCAAGTAAGGACCACCAGGAGTGGCTCACACGCGGGTGCGATCTGGCTCGACAAAGCACCGACTTTCAATTCGCGATCGGAGATTGGCTAACCGAAGGTGAGCAAAGGTGGACACGCAAAATCTACGACGAAGCAGCCGACATCTTCACCGGCTATGAAAAGAAGTCGCTCTACATCTTTGCCCACGTGGCCCGCAGCGTCAAAATCTTTATACGTATAAAAGATTTATCGTGGAATCACCACTTCGCTGTTGCACGCTTTGCCGGAAATCAAGAGAAGCAGCGAGAGTTACTCCAGCACGCCCTGGAACACAAGCTGTCACTGCGGGATTTTAAAGACCATATAAATAAGACATGCTCGCCCACCGTCAACTCCGAGTCGGCCATTGTCACGCCCGATGCCGGTACTGAAATGGCTGCTGGCAAATGGGAAGATCACTGGGGCGGAATGCCTGAGTTTGAGCAGCCTGAGTTGCCGCCTTTCAAAACAATTCACGTTCACTTCGACAATCAAGAGAGCCTGGATAAATTTGCGGAACTCATCGGTCAGAAGATCACCTCAGAAACGAGGTACATCTGGTACCCGCAGCAGGAAAGGCAGTCCTACGCCAACAGGTGCTACGTCGACGCGGATAGCGAAGGAACGCCCGAGGTCGCGGGATGAGCGACCACAACGCTATCACGATGCGGCAGCAGGCGGGACTAATGAGCATCTTGAACTGCATTCGAAATGCCGATCTCGACCGATATCTCAGCCGCTGCCGCACGGTTGTGCCAGCTCTCGACGTACCAGAAGCGAAGTGCCTAGCGCTCGCGGCGATCCGCTACTACCGCGGCAACAAGGAGGCACGCGCCGAACTATCGATAGAACAGAAGTTGGAACAATATTGGTATGGATCGTTGGAGGCAGGCAAGGCCGATTACAGCGTCTACGATAGTAATGTCTTTATCAGTGAACTCTGGGCATGCTGGGTAGTGTATTCGCGCGGCTACCTGCGCTCGCTGCGTTGCACAAACCGACTTGGCAACGGAATCTCCGTTGTCGAACGAGTTGGGAAACTCCGCAAAATTGCCGATCTCGGCTGCGGCGTCGGCTATACAACAGCGGCCCTCAAGGAGCTGTGGCCCGAGGCGACCGTCTACGGCACCAACCTCCCCGGGACGACGCAGTACCGCATCGCAAAGATGCTTGGCCAAGAGTATTGCTTCAATGTTGAACCATGTGTCAGTACTCCGGTTGACCTCGTCTTCGCCTCCGAGTACTTCGAACATTTCGAGCGACCTGTTGAGCATCTGCGCGCAATTCTCGATGTTGGTCAACCCCGTTACCTCGTAGTTGCCAACTCCTTCGGTTCGCGATCAATCGGGCATTTCAACACCTACCTGGACGGCAATACAAAGATTTCGAACAAAGCAATTGGGCGCCGCTTCAATTGTTATCTCAAGAGCCGTGGCTACCAGCAGATCAGTACACGCTTCTGGAATAATCGGCCGGCTCTCTACGAGCGAAGCCAACAATGAATCCCGTGTATCCCATCTATATTCCCTCGAAGGGCCGTTGTAAGTCGCAGCAGACCGTAAAGGCCCTGGAACGAATGCAGGTCCCGTACCGGCTTGTGATCGAACCACAGGAGTTCGATTACTACGCGGCTGTTGTCGATCCGGCCAAGATTCTCACGCTGCCGTTCTCAAACCGGGGCCTAGTTCCGGCGCGAAATTGGATTTGGGAGCACGCGCTGGCCACAGGTGCAAAGCGCCACTGGCAATTGGACGACAACATCCGGAACTTCTATCGCTTGAATCGCAACACTCGGGTACAGGTTCGAACCGGGGCGATCTTTCGGGCAGCTGAGCACTTCGTTGATCGCTACGAAAACGTGGCACTGGCTGGATTCCAATACAAAATGTTTGCTCCCAGCCGCAGTAAGTGGCCCGCGTTTTCGCTCAACACACGAATCTATTCCTGCACTCTCGTCAAGAATGACATTCCGTATCGGTATCGTGCCGTTTTCAATGACGATACCGACCTCTCTCTTCGCGTGCTCAAGGATGGGCTGTGTACGATTCTTTTCTTCGCCTTTCTCGCCGATAAATCGCAGACGATGACGGTCAAGGGCGGCAATACCGAGCTCTATGCCGGGAGCGGCCGCTTACACATGGCCCAGTCGCTCCAGGAGCAGCACCCCGACGTTACGCAGATCGTGCAGAAATGGGGCCGCTGGCAGCACCACGTGGATTACCGGCCCTTTAAGAAAAACCGGCTGATTCGGAAAGCAAACATCACTATTCCCGAGGGGATTGACAACTTTGGGATGGAACTAACGGTGGCGGTCTAATTCAGGAGATGTGTATGAAATTCTTTAAGAGCATATTCGTGGTCTTAGCGTTTGTCTTGCCGCTGGGCAGCCAGTCTATGAACAGCAACGTGGTGCAGATTCAACTGACCGCTACGGTCCCGGAATCGGTGACGGTCACGTGCCATCCGACGAGCTGGCCGTTAACGGATGGGCCGGTCACGATCAACTGCGTGGCGGACTTCAATACGCAGCAGGGCCGTTTCACCAGGGATGTATCCCTTGTGAATGCCGATAACTCGACACCGCGTTCGGTTATGACCCCGGTCATCGACCGCTGGTGAATGAGCAACAGGTGGTTTTCTGCCACGGTAGAGGCATGAAAAAAGTTTGAACTCTTCCCTTTACACCACGGTCGGCATTGGCTATATTAAATAGATACTGCATTACTACTTAGTCTTTTCCTTCCGCGCATAAAAAACCCAAGTTTCAAAGAGGCGCTCTTCGATGGCGATGTGTATAGATTTGCCGGACAAAATTCACGAGCGATTGCGGGAACGAGCCAAGGAGGACAAGCGCTCGATGAGGCAGACCATCCTCATCGCGCTGGAACGACTTTTCGATGAAGAGACCAAACGGCCGCCCGTAAAGCGGGGCCGCAGCTCAATTTAATCCTTATTAAGTAAAGGAGGCACACGATGGCCGCAAGAACTCAGATAACGCATTTCATCCGCGACGTGGGAGCACAAACGAATCCAGCGAACGTGTATGCCGCTGCAACCAACACGGACGGGTCACTGAAGGTCACCAAGAACGGTGCAACTGTCCATGCCAAGATTTTCTGGAGCGTCGCACAAGGCGTGGCGAGAACCGATGCTAACCCTTCGGGAGATACCGTAACTTTTGTCGATGCGGAGGGCGTGACGCGCACGGCGGACGCAAGCGCATTTTTGAACACATTAAAGTAAAGGAGGCCGCATGGCACGAACACCAGAAACAAGTCCTTTTGTCGAACGCGATGACGCGCTGCTGAAAAAACTGCAACCCGCGCCTCGTGTCCATGACTCACAAAAGTCCGATTGCTGGCAAATCTCCGGTCGCGTCCCGCCGCCGCCTAGCGAGGGCGAGGGTCGAAACCGCTTTGAGATCGCGCAGTCACGGAGGAAAAAATAATGAAGAGTTCCTGGGCTGATGTTCACCCATTCACCGGGGCACTCCCGACCGTCGAGGACGCGAAGAGCGACGCCCTAGCCGATCCTAGGACGGCACTGCATGGCAAGGTTCAAATCTTGAAAGGTGACGGCTCCATCGCGAAATTTTGGAAACAAGAGCGTCACGCCGCCACGGTCACCATCCTCGATACGGGCGAGTCGAAGGTTCTGGAAGCTGCCAGCGATCACGACTTACGCGAGCAGCTCCTACACCTGCAGCAAACCTTGATGGCTCAGCACCTGCAAGCCCAAGTTGTTCCCGAGGAACCGCGCGAGGTTTGGGTGGCCGATCTTACCTATGACGACGGTTCCGGTGAACGGGCCGAGGCCAACACCTATGACGATCTGCTGGCGACCTTACTGTCATGGACCGCCAAGACCCCCATGCCAGGGACAGCATCCCCGCACCTGCCAATGTGGGACCTCGAGACCACGGAAGAAGTTGTTGCCGCGCAGCAATTTCGGGATCTCGCTGGCGCGGCGTATAAACCCACGCGGGCAAATGCCGAGAAGCTCAAAGCCTATCTTTACCGGCACAACTTAGCCGTAACCGTGAAAAATCTCGTAATTGCCTTTCACGCGCTCAACGACGCGGGTCGTTTGGAGGAATAAAAATGAGTGTTCCGTTTGAAGCTGATGACTGTTTCGGGATGTTGGTTCGTGATTCTATGGCCGACGTTACCTTGGGCTGGTATGCCAAGGTTACGAACCGCAAGACCGGGAAGGTAGACCGCACCAAATCCGTCAAGACCTTTCGCGAGCTGGTAGCGCTGTGCCGTGGACTTTTCAAGGGGTTTCACACCGAGAAGGTCGGCGCGTCCGAGCGTGAGGTCGAAGAACGCGCCCTGCTGCAACGCCTGCTCGACTCCGGGGAACAACTATCACACGCTCAAGTCACTCGGATTCATGCCTTGGGCCTCAAGAAGACGGCGTCACCAGTGGTCACCGCAACCGGAGTGCCCCGCTTCACCGACACCGATGATGTTGTGTTCGCTAATTGGTGCCAGCGGGAGCCCCAAAAAAGTTGCTTCGAAATCTTTCCGCAGCCGAACAAACAGCCTGCCCTAGGTCTCGAACGGTTGAACCACAACAAGCAAGCAATAGCTGACTACTTCTTTGCCCGCCCCGACGCAATCGTCACGCTGGAAACGCTGGATGCGGCTTTCAAAATTCTCGATGCGATGCAATGCATCCAGAAGGTGATCACCCCTCACCGCGCCACAGGAATCACCGATCCCATCTTTGGCGGTAGAGCTAAGACCTATGACGCAAGAAATGATCCATCACTGCGAAAGAGCAAAACATTTAATGACAACGAGATCGCAGCCGCCAACCGCAAGCTGGTGATGGCGGGCTTCCCCCAGGGGAGCCGCGCCACCCGTGAACAATTATTGGCGGTTCTAGGTGATGAGGCCCTGGTCGAATTTTTGTTGACCGTAAAGAAATAAAGGAGATGACGATGGCAAAGAAAACGGCAGCGCCCAAGTACCTTGGCGGGCGCAAAAACCTTCGCGGTGAAATGCAGAAAGAATCGCAGGACGGGCGTCGTGAAGGGAATCTCGCCCACAAGCAAGCCTTCAAGTCAGGAAAACAGGACGGCAGAGACATGGAGCAACGATCCCCTGCGTCCCAGGGCGAGAGCAAGCGACAGCCGGTTACGCGGTCACAATCGAAGGGGCCGGCGGTTCTTCCCGAGTAATAAGAGATGCACGTATCAGGCGACAAATTCGTGGGCATCTTCCGCCAGGAGGGCGGCGGTTGGGTCGCCCATCTAACTTATCGGCTCGGGAACAAAGGGCCGTACATCGTGAGGGGCCGCGACGAGGCGGACGTTCGTGAAAAGCTAAAGAGGCTCGATCCCACGGCCCAATTTTATCTACGCGGTAGTCATAAATTTTTTCATTAGAGCGGCCTATGCACGCAGCACAAGCAAACAATCACCGGACCGGAACCGTCGTGTTCCAAACGCATGACACGTCACTGACCTACCTAGAGCGCCTGGTGGAGTGCCGGGACGTTGAGTTTGTCGAGTTGGGCGGCGTGCCCCGGGCCTTTGATCCCGAAGAGATTTTACAAAAGCATTTAGGAGGCAGCGCTTGAGTGAACTTTTAGGGCGTGAGGAGCAATTTGACGTAGAGAAGTTGATGCACTTCCCAGACGGGACACAAATAGTTTTATTGAAAAATCACACGGTTCCCCAGCGCTGGCTCCTGTGGTGGATGGAGTCCGATGGCACGGTCGGTAAGCGTAAAGGTCATTCGGAACTCGTATTTAAATGTACATATCGTGAGATCTGTGAGCGCTTAGCTACCCCCGAGATCAACCAAATCTCTGACCAGTTGTTCGATGCCGAGGGCACTCCCAAAGATATCGGCACCGATGAACGCCTCAAGCTGATAAAGCGCTGGTATCGGTTGCGAATGGCCGATGACAAAAGGGTTGATGGCGAGGAGGCTAAGCACGAGGCCCTGGTGAGCCGGATCAACCGATTGCCCGAGGACCAGCGGAGAGCAGCCTGGGAAACCGAGATGCGCGATGACCAGGTTTTATTTGAGCGCGAAGCCCGAGAGACCAATGAGCGCTACGCAGCCGAGATACGCGATGCCGAAGCTGCGTATGCCCGCGTGAAGGCGGAGGACGCTACCGATGAGTGACTTCGCTCTTTATTGCAAGTTGGGCCTTCTGAACGATGTTGTTAAAGCGCTCCAAGGTTGGCCAAGGGAGCACATCTCGGAACGTGAAGTGGCCCAGGCGCTTTGCCAGCCCGTTGAAGTAATCATCAAACTTTTCAATACGCTGGGTGTGGTGCCGCGCAACTGGTGCGACCCAGAATTGTTTTCCTGCGAGGACATCTTGGAGTCGTGTACTCGACACGAGGTAAGCGCCCGCGCAAATCGTCTGTAAACGGTACAGCGGTAATCCGTCGCCAAGGCTAGATCGTTGAAAACAAAATCTTGTTCGGAAACTTAAGTACCAGTGTCTGCGAGTACGCAAATTTCGGCCCTAGGATTCAATTAAATGGAGGGGTGAATGAAGCAAGATGATCGCCCGATTAAGGACCTACTGCCAGCACCTCCCGGCTTTCGCGCTTGGTGCTGTTACATCTATGAGAACACGGCAGAGTTCGAAGAGCTTCCCTTTCTAGGTTGGGCATTAACCCAAAATGATCAGGAGCCTGGAGGATAC
>Ga0207135_1055_pt1 | contig 12713 bp, 12 predicted proteins | sample Alteio_BWMinHeat_10_FD_153530 | JGI IMG/M metagenome (GOLD analysis project Ga0207135, IMG submission 153530) | Enriched cells from forest soil in Barre Woods Harvard Forest LTER site, Petersham, Massachusetts, United States -... | ecosystem: Environmental > Terrestrial > Soil > Temperate forest >...
GTTATTACTACAGATATGTTAATAGAGGGTGTGCATTTTGACCTGATGTATACACCTTTAAAGCACCTGGGATATAAGGCTGTGGTGGTGAATATATCTGACATATGCGCTATGATGGCTACACCAACCCATATTACTATTAGCCTCGGAGTTTCAAATCGCTTATCTGTAGAGGCATTGGAAGAGTTTTATGAAGGAGTGTATGCAGCATGCGAACAATACCAGGTTGACCTGGTTGGTGGAGATACTTGCAGTTCTAACAAAGGGTTTATCATTAATATTACTGCTATTGGCGAAGTAACGCCGGATTTGTTTGTAACACGCAGTTGTGCTAAAGTAAATGACCTGCTTTGCGTGTCAGGCAATCTGGGTGCAGCATATGCAGGATTGCAATTGCTTGAAAGAGAAAAAAGAATTTTTCTCGAAAATCCCGGTGTACAACCCAACCTTGAAAATAAAGCGTACATAACAGGCCGTATTTTAAAACCGGAAGCCCGTACTGATATTGTAACCTGGTTGCAGGAAAATAATATCAGGCCTACTTCTATGATAGATATCAGCGATGGCCTGAGCTCAGAGATATTGCATATTTGCAAACAAAGCGATGTGGGCTGTGCCTTATATGAGGATAAAATACCTATACATGCCGAGACAAAAGAAATGGCAATGGAATTCAATATTGCGCCTGTTACCTGCGCTCTAAGCGGTGGAGAAGACTATGAATTGCTATTTACAGCAAAGCAGGAAGACTATGACAAACTCATTAAAAATACCGAAATAACTATTATTGGTTATATGACGCAAAAGTCAGAAGGGGTGGTAATGATTGGTAAACAAGGAAATAAACACCCAATTCAGGCGCAGGGCTGGAACGCATTTAAGCAGTAAAAAAATCCTTTTTTTCTATACAACGTGAAGATTTTTTGTATTTTAGGCGTAAATTCTTTGATAAGCATGAAGTTTTGGAAATTAACACTGTTATCTGCATTAGCTTTTTTTGCTATCTCTACAATAGTATTGCATTCAGCCTGCACGGTTGATAATTGTTCAGATGTAAAATGCTTAAACGGGGGCGCTTGTATAGATGGCTTTTGCAACTGCCCTTCGGGCTATGAAGGGGCTAATTGCTCTCAACAGTCCTATACAAGGTTTACCGGAAAATATGCGGGTAATACAGGCTGTGACCTGACACCCTCTATATTTGATACCGCTATTATATATCTTGAATCTCTACCTTTAAATATGGGTGTGGTATTACTTAGCCATAAAAATGATACACTTTGGCGTAATGATACACTGCATGGTACTATTAACGGGAGTAATATTGTTGTTGCTGACTATTACGCCCCCCGTTTTTCACGCCATATAGTAGTGACATTGGATAACAGCAAACTAAATATTTTTGATCAGGAAGTGCATTTGCAAGGTAATAATGTAGTTGATACTAATAAGAGTATATGCAATTTTTACGGCCAACGATTAAGTCAATAGATATTCATATAAGATACTGAAACCCCGTTAATACGGGGTTTTTTTATGCCCTGTCAAATTTGTAGATTTGCTGCATGTCGATTTTTGTATCATCACTAACTAAAATATACGGAACGCAAAAAGCTGTTGATAGTATTTCATTTGAAATGAAAAAGGGTGAAATAGTAGGTTTTTTAGGGCCTAACGGTGCCGGTAAATCAACTACTATGAAAATGATAACTGGTTATTTGCCACCAACAGAAGGTACAGCTATTGTATGCGGATATGATGTGCAACAAGTGCCTATGGAAGTACGCAAAAGAGTTGGATACTTACCGGAAGCTAATCCTTTATACTATGATATGTATGTAAGAGAATACCTGGGCTTTAATGCAAACATTCATAAATTGCAAAACGCATCTGCAAGAATTGAAGACATTATTTCTCTTACAGGACTTGGGAAAGAAGCACATAAAAAGATAGGGGCTTTATCAAAGGGCTATAAACAACGTGTGGGTTTGGCACAGGCAATGCTACATAATCCTGAAGTGTTGATACTGGATGAACCAACAAGTGGGCTTGACCCCAACCAGATCATTGAGATACGTGAATTGATAAAGCGTATTGGGAAAGAAAAAACGGTATTGCTCTCTACACATATTATGCAGGAGGTTCAGGCCATGTGCAATCGGGCTATTATTATTAATACAGGGCGTATTGTAGCGGATGACTCTATAGATAAGCTGCAACAAAATTATACTACGCAAGGGGTGCTTACTGTATCTTTCGAGGGCACTGTGAGTGAGCTATTACTCAAGAGTTTGAAAAATGCAGATCGCTTTGAAAGTATAGACCATAATCGCTGGAGATTGTATACACAAAAAACTGAGGAGCTTCGTAAAGAACTAATGCAAATGGCATTAAATAACGATTTGAATATCAGCTCTTTACAATCTGATTCGCAAACGCTTGAGGATGTATTTAGAGTATTGACAAAATAAACTATCAATAAGAAAAAAGGAGCTTAATGCTCCCTTTCTTCTTTATGCTGTTTTTGCTCTTCTTCACGCTCGTGTTCTTTATCGTAAGCGCGTATTATCTGTTTTACCAGTCTATGGCGTACAACATCTGCTTCATCCAGTTCTACATGCGCAATACCTTCAACATTACGTAATATACGAGTAGCCTTTACAAGACCTGATTTTTGATTTTTCGGCAGATCTATCTGTGTAAGATCACCTGTAATAATAGCTTTAGCTGAAGGACCAATACGCGTAAGGAACATTTTTATTTGCAGGTCAGTAGTGTTTTGTGCTTCATCAAGAATGATAAAAGCATTATCAAGTGTACGACCGCGCATATATGCCAATGGTGCAATCTCTATTACGCGATTGGTCATATAATAACTGAGTTTGTCAGATGGTATCATATCATCCAATGCGTCGTAAAGCGGGCGCAAGTATGGGTCTATTTTTTCTTTCAGGTCGCCGGGTAAAAAGCCAAGATTTTCGCCTGCTTCTACTGCCGGGCGGGTGAGGATAATTTTACGTACGGCTTTATTTTTCAATGCACGAACTGCCAGCGCTACTGCAGTATATGTTTTACCTGTACCGGCAGGACCTAAAGCAAAAATAATGTCGTTCTTTTCAGACACGGCAGCCATCATTTTTTGATTTTGGGTTTTTGCTTTTATGACCTTGCCATTGGGCCCAAATACTAAAATATCAGTATTGGCAATATCGTCCGGCAATAGTTCGTTTTGCTCATCATCGCCTAATATTTTAGAAAAATAGTTTTCCGACAGATGCCCGTTACGTTCCAGGTATTTTATTACCTGTCCTATTTTCACTTGCGCAGCAGCCACCTCGTCCGGTTGTCCGGACAACTTAATTTGTGAACCACGCGATAAAATTTTTAATAAGGGGAATCTGCGTTTTAGTAGGTCGAATTTGTTGTTGTTAATCCCGAAAAACTCAATTGGGTTAACTGTATCCAGATTAATGATCGTCTCTGTCAATATTCAAAGTTTTAGGCCTGCATAAAATTACGAAACAACTATCGATAACAGTCTTGTCGGACTGTTAAATATAGATTGTCATATACGGTATTCATTCTTCTTAAATTCTTCTACCTTTTCTGCAACTTTCGTATCACTCAAAGCAAAAATTCTTGCTGCCAATACTGCCGCATTACGGGCACCTGCCTTACCTACAGCCAATGTGCCTACAGGGAGGCCTGCAGGCATTTGTACAGTACTGTATAATGCATCTATGCCGCCAGGTAAACCACCATCCAGCGGTACACCTAATACCGGTAGGGAAGTGTATGCTGCACAGACACCGGGCAATGCTGCTGCCATACCTGCAGCTGCAACAATGACACCATAACCATTAGCTTTTGCATGTACCATCAATTCACGTACTTTATCGGGATTGCGGTGGGCAGAAGCCACTATCATATCGTTTTGTATGCCAAACCAGTTAAGCCAGTTGCTACATTCTTCCATTAGTTTCGCATCAGTTTGCGAACCCATAATGATCATAACTTTCATCGTATTTGTGTCGTAGAGGTTTTTATAAAAGTATTAAACTGCAAAGATAAGGTGTGGTAGAAACTATTAACAGGTGTGCATATCTTTCTTTTATATCATGCTTTTTTATCTTATTTTATAAAGTTTTGCAATGGTATCTTATTTTTGAGCTGATTATGAAAATATTAAAAGATAAAGTAATTGTAATTACCGGGGCTTCATCTGGTATAGGGAAGGCTATGGCCGATGCGGCGCTTCAACGTGGTGCTAAAGTGGCTGTTTGTGCACGACACATAGAAAAATTAGCACAGGTGTATGAACATACGGATCCTGACAAATTAATATGCGTTCAGGCAGATGTGAGTGTTGAGGCTGATTGTAGCAATTTAATGGAATATGTGCTTTCCAAATGGGGCAGGATAGATGTATTGGTAAACAATGCAGGCATCAGTATGAGGGCGTTGTTTCAGGACACGCAGCTATCGGTAATAAGAGAATTGATGGAAGTGAATTTTTTTGGCACTGTTTATTGTACTAAATATGCTTTACCATCCCTGCTAAAACATAATGGCGTGATCGTAGGTGTGTCTTCTGTGGCAGGGTATAGAGGCTTACCAGCACGTACGGGCTATTCAGCATCTAAATTCGCTATGCAGGGCTTCCTGGAATCTTTAAGAACAGAATTACTGCATACCGGCACACATGTTATGTGGGTATGCCCGGGGTTCACATCATCAAATATCCGTAATACTGCCCGCAGTGCAGATGGAAGTGCGCAGAAAGAAACTCCGCTGGATGAAAAAAAGCTAATGAGTGCCGAACAATGTGCTGAAATAATTTTGAATGGGGTAGCGCAACGAAAAAGAAGCATTATTATGACAAGGCAGGGAAAACTTGCTGTATGGGTAAACAGGTTGTTTGGTGGCCTTGCAGATAAATTGGTGTATAAACATTTTTTAAAAGAGCCTAATTCACCACTTGCAAAAATATCACGGCGACAAACGGTATAGTTTTTAAAGTTATACCTTTACTATAAATAAACTTTCCTGATGAAACCCTTTCGTATTATCCTTATTTTAACCTGTATAGTTGCATTTCCCAGATTTTTGTTTGCGCAAGTAGAGGGCTGGATATACAGGTACGATACCAGCATAAAGGTATATGGGTATGGGGGTGTACAAAAAACACTTGCCTGGTGTGGCGGGTTTGACAATCCTAAATTTACGATGGGTGATCTGAATAATGATGGTCAACAAGACCTGGTTGTTTATGACCGGGGGGTGGGTGTAAGGACATTTATAAATACAGGAGGAGCTAATTATGTGTATGCACCACAATACGAAAAGAATTTTCCGCCTGTACTCAATTATTTGTTTTTGGTTGATTATAACAGGGATGGTGTTCCCGATCTTGTACAACAGGGGTTAACAGGTGTTCCCGGATTTGATTTATGGAGAGGTTATTACAATGCGGCTAACCAATTATGCTTTGCACACTACCAGCAATTGTATTACAATAATGCGGGTTATGGAACGGCAAATGCATATGTTAGCCCCAGTGATGTACCTGCCATCGTAGACTTAGACCATGACGGGGATATTGATTTTCTTTCTTACGAGACATTGGGCTCTTATATTTATTACTATAAAAATGTGCAGGTAGAAGAAGGATTGCCAGCAGATACAGTACGCATAAAATTAAAAGATCAGTGTTGGGGGAAAATTCAGCAGACTTATAAACTGTCTTATTACCTGAATTCTAACTGCAACAATTCAAACCTTGTTTTGGGGCCCGGTGAAAAAACCACGCATACCGGTAATGCAATATGTCTTTTAGATCTGGATGGTGACGGAGATATGGATTACCTGGGAGGTAATGTTTCTTATCCGAATATAGTATCGTGTATTAACGGGCGTATCCCATTCCGTGCGTCGGGGCCGGACAGTATGATATCACAAGATACAGCATGGCAATCAACAGGGCACAGCCTTTCATTACCAACATGGCCAGCCATATTTAATGTGGATATAGACAGAGATGGTAAACCTGACCTTTTAATATCTCCTAATAGTACGGGTGAGAATTATAAATGCATTGCTTTTTATAAAAACATAGGTACTGCTTCTGCACCTGTTTTTAATTACCAGGGAGATACCTTTTTGATCGACAGAACAATAGACGTGGGTACAGCAGCACAGCCCATGTTTTTCGATTATAATAAAGATGGGAAACCCGATCTGTTCATTGGTAGCGACGGGTATTTTCAACCGGGTGGTACATATAAATCGCGTGTTGCTTATTATATGAATACAAGCACACCTGGCCATCCATCTTTTACTTTACAGACAACAAATTTTCTCAACCTGGATACATTCAATTTTAAGGGAACTGCATTAGCAGTAGGTGATCTGGATAATGATGGTAAAGAAGACCTTGTAATAGGGCATACTAACGGCAGTTTTAGCTTGTTTACCAATACTGCAGCATCTGATGCTGTGCAACCTATATGGCAGATATCGCAAATTGTTTTAAAAGACATAACAAATACAGCTATAAATATTGGGGGGAATGCTACTCCTTTTATTTATGATCTTGATAAGGATGGAAAACCTGACCTTATTTCGGGAGAGTTTGGAGGTTATCTGCAATACTATCAAAATGTTGCGAGCACCAGCGGGGTAGTAATGCTTAAAAAAGTAAATGATGATATAGGCGGCGTGGCAGTTGATGGTGGTGGTTCCGGAAGATATAGTTATCCTTTTATTGGCAAAATGGATACTACAGGTAAGGACTATTTACTACTGGGTAGTAACTCCGGCTTATTATATCGCTATGATGGTTTTCAATCGGGAGATACAACTGTTAAGTATACCTTAAAAGATTCAATGTATAGTTGGATAGATACAACTTATTTATACCTGCTTCACCCGGGACAAGACTCGGGTATATATAATGGTTTCCGGTCAGCACCTGCTATAGCTGATATTGATGGCGATGGATTTTATGAAATGATAGTAGGGGATGTGTTTGGTGGTGTTAAAATGTATAAACAAGACAGCACTATACATCTGAATGTGCCAGTGATGAAGAAAGCTTTATCGCTGAATGTATATCCCAATCCGGCCGGTAATATTGTCAATATTTCCTGGGATAACGCTTTGCAACAGGGCGCCGAAATATACATTACAGACATGACCGGCAGGCAAGTAGCGTTTCAATATGTGCATGCAAATACTCTTTTCACTTCAGTGCCGCTTGGTTCATTGCCGGGTGGTGTATACATTATTATGTTCCGATCTGAACAAGGTAATGCATACCGAAAATTAAGCATCATGAGATAGACGGGCTGTTTTGTTTTTCTTAATTAGTAATACAGATTTTTGTTAAGGTAATCACTGACATATTCTGTGACACCTGCTTCCAGCGTGTGGAAGGGAGCATTATAACCTGCTTTATGCAACTTGGCCATGTCTGCTTCTGTAAAATACTGGTACTTGTCCCTGATGTCGGCGGGTGTATCGATAAACTCAATATTCTCTTTTTTGTGCATGGTGTGGAATATGGCACGTACGAGATCCAAGAAGGTTCTTGCTTTACCAGTGCCTGCATTATATAACCCATTTGCAGGTTTATTTTCCATGAGCCAGACACAAATATTTACAACGTCCGCTACGTAAATGAAATCTCTTATTTGCTCACCGTCTTTATATGCAGGATTGTGTGAGCGAAAGAGTTTCACTTTGCCATCTTTTTTTATTTGGTTGTAAGCATGAAAAATAACTGATGCCATGCGTCCTTTATGATATTCATTGGGGCCGTAAACATTAAAGAACTTAACACCCGCCCAAAACGGGGGCATATTCTTTTGTTCTAATGCCCAGATATCGAAATCGTTTTTAGATCTGCCGTATGGATTTAGCGGCTCTAATTTATTTACGATATTGTGATCGTCTTTATAGCCATGTTCACCATTACCATAAGTAGCTGCTGACGAAGCATAGACCAGCGGTATTTTATTTTCGATGCATATATCCCATACAGCTTTTGAATAGTCTACGTTCAGGCGTTTATGCACGCTGTAATCCATTTCCGTGGTATCGGTGCGGGCGCCAATATGAAATATATATTGTACACTGCCCGGGTGGCTTTTATACCAATCGAAGAACTGGTCGCGATGAACTTTTTGCAAATATTTTTTATCGGCGAGATTGTTCACTTTGCTTTCGTTCGAAAAATCATCGACGAGTATCAGTTGTTCAAACCCCAGTTTATTCAAATAACCTACCAGATAGCTGCCTATGAAACCGGCTGCACCTGTTACAACTATTGTATCAGCGGTTTGCATTATTTTTTAGCTGTAGAGTCGCTACCCGTTTTGTGTTCTGTATCAGCGGGAGTTTGTTTTTCAACAGGGGTGCTTTTATTATTTTCAGTAGCAGCAGGTGCTTCTGTTTTCGAAGTTTCCTTTTTTTCACCCTCATCATCATTGCTCATTACATTCACAAAATTGAGAGCAGAAACAAAAAGCACCACCAATATAACTATGAACCAAAAAGATGAGCTTAAGGATGTTTTTGATTTTCTTCTTTCCGTTTCTTTATCGTGTCCTGTGTGCGTATCGTGTGACATGTATATAATTGTTTTTAACTGCGCAAATGTAATTTTTTAACTTCATTTTTTAAGCAAATAGCTCAAAAAAATATATTGTATTTATTGTTTTATTAATGCTATTTCTTTGCTGTAGGCGGTTCCATTACCGTTCCGCATTTTTTACAGGTGCGCTTGTCCAGGTCTGAATAGAAGCGCTCCATTACCGGCGGCAGCTGTGTGACAATATCATCTATATGTAAAAATTCTTCGTATAATTTTTCATGGCAATTCTCGCAAAACCACATAAATCCATCATCCTCTTCGGTAGTGCGTATGCGCTCAATTACCAGACCCACTGTATTGGCGCCACGCTGAGGCGAATGCGGCACATGCTTTGGTAAGAGAAACATTTGCCCTTGTTTGATGGGTAGATCCACAATTTTTCCATCTTCCTGAATGCGCACGGTAATATCACCTTCCAGCTGATAAAATAATTCTTCACCCTCGTCATAATGAAAGTCTTTGCGGCTGTTAGGCCCGCCAACAATCATTACAATAAAATCTCCTGACTCGGTATATACCGACCTGTTGCCAACCGGGGGTTTGAGCAAATGACGGTTCTCGTCTATCCATTCGTTCAAATTAAAAGGCCGCCTTACTGCCATAAGTGTATGTTTTATTTAGTTAAGTTAGTTGTTATAAGCTTGCAAAATTTTCATTTTCACGGTTTCTATTCTTGTATCACTTACTAAAAGTATATCAAATTCATAATTACCGATAATGATACGCTCTTTTATTTTTGGTATGGTCTCATGCTGCGTAACAATATAGCCGGATAAGGTCTCAGATTCATCTGTAGGAAATTCAAAGCCATATTTTTCATTCAGGTATTCGAGTTCCAGCCTGCCAGAGAAAATAAATTCATTTTCAGCTATTTGCTTTTCTACATATTCTTCCACGTCATATTCATCTTTTATTTCGCCGAATATTTCTTCCAGTACATCTTCCATAGTTACAATACCTGCAGTGCCTCCAAATTCGTCTATGACCCATGCTATGCTTTTATGTTCTTTGGTAAACCTATTGAGCAGGTTTACAGCATTCATGGCTTCGGGCACAGCTGTGATGGTGTGTAATATTTGTTTTATGTTTTGAGGATGCCTGCTGAGATCCAGATGATGGACATAGCCTGTTATATTGTCAATACTATCTTCATACACAACGATCTTGGACAATTTTGTTTCGATAAATTTTTGCTTTACTTCCGCTATTGGTGTATCTGCTTCTAAGGCCACTATCTCGTTTCTCGGTACCATACATTTGCGTATGCGCACATTGGAGAGGTATAGCGCGTTCTCAAAGAGTTCGGTGTTCAATTCACTATTCTCATTCTCATATCCCTGCAAGCTTTGTTTTACAAATACTTCAAGATCTATCCGGTTAAACACCTGCCTGTGCTGACGCAGGCGCACATTGAACAAATATTTAAGTATGAATTCTGAAATAGCGACAAAAAACTTAGCGAGCGGTGATAAAATGCGATACATGAGCAGCATGGGCAAGCTGAAAATAGCAAGTGCACTTTCGGCCTTTGAACGAAACAATGCTTTGGGCAAAAACTCGGCAAATAATAAGATGATAACAGTGGCAAAAACTGTATCGAGTGCGAGGTGTACGTACTCAGAATTAAAAGGGTAGGGAATGGAGTTCCATATGGGCTCCATTAACCTTGTCATGAGTATGCCGTAGATGACCAAAACAATATTTACGCCAACGAGGCTGGTGCCTATGTATGAGGCAGGGTCTTTCATGAACCGAGCCAGTATCTGACCTGAAATAGTGCCCTGCTTTTTGCGCAATTCTATATTCAGCTTGTTGGCAGAAATAAATGCTATTTCGGTGCCCGCGAAGAAACCTATAAGTAAAATGCAAATGCCTATATAGAGTAGTAAGTGCATAATGTTCATGTGGTAAAGTTAATTTGATAATCCTAAATATTCCGGAGATGGTTGCTTCGTCATTTTTCTTTATTTAAGTAATAGGAATTCCTGTCATTTCCTTTATTTATTAATATGGATTTCTCACAATGACGAAATTTGAAATGTAACAGTGTATAGAAAAAAAATTTTGGGAAATTTGAGGGTTTGCAATCGCTGTAATGTATTGATTATCATAGTGCATATATTTTATCGTAAAGTCACCAAATGTCTCATTATGTCACACGGTGGATATTTGATAAGTGGTGCAGATGTGAAAAGAGACCACTTATTTGAAATGTTTTAGCCATATAATAAATAGCTATTTCGGATGCAAGATACGGTTTTGGGATACCCTAAAACAAATATTTGTTATTACATGTCTGCTCAATCTAAGGTGGATGTGAAAAAAAATAATGAGTGAGACAGAAATTGCTCTTATACGCCGAGTCCCTGAAAAAGGAGACTCGGCTGAGACAGTAAAAAAAAGATGCATACAATTATAATAGTATAACTTTAAGGAGTGGTAAATTACCACTCCTTAACTTAAATCGATAATATGAAATATTATCATAAAATTTATCTTCCTATTGCATTATTGGTATTGAATCTTTCTCCTTTTGGAAATATTTCTGTAAATGCCCAAACCTATTATACTATCAGCACATTTGCAGGTACAGGGACATATGGATATACTGGCGACAGCGGGCTGGCTACTGCCGCAAAACTAAAATATCCAGATTATGTTACAACTGATAAAAGAGGTAATGTATATATCTGCGATAATGATGCCCATAGTGTAAGGAAAGTAGATGTAACAACAGGAATTATTTATACAATCGCAGGTAACGATACAGGTGGATTCAGTGGGGATGGTGGCCTGGCTATACATGCCAGGATGCATTATCCTTATGGTATTAATTTTGGCGTTTCAGGGGATGATACCAATGTAATTTTTATAGCCGATGCGGGTAATAACCGGATACGAAAAGTGAGTGCTGCTGGTATCATCACTACAATAGCGGGCACGGGGGTAGCGAGCTATACCGGAGACGGGAGCAGTGCCATGTCGGCTACTATATACAGCCCAGCAGCAATTTGTGCTGACAGAAACAGAAATTTATATATAGCTGATGAAGCCAATAATGCCATCAGGAAGATAGACCATGCAACTGGTTATATCAGCACTATTGCAGGCACAGGTGTTGCGGGATATACCGGGGACGGTGGACTGGCTACTTTAGCCACATTAAACGCCCCAACAGGTATGCAAATTGATAATAAGGGAAATATTTATTTCAGTGATACCTACAATAATGTAATCAGGAGAATTGATTCTGCCACAGGTATCATTACCACGGTTGCGGGCAATGGTTTTGGGGCAGGCACGGTGACAGGTGGCGCTTATAGCGGGGACAGCGGGCTGGCGACAGCAGCGGAACTAAACTGGCCATGCGATGTGCAGGTGGATACCCTCGGCAATATTTTTATTTGCGACCAAAAAAATAATAGGATAAGAAAGGTAGATGCCGCTACCCATATTATCACAACCATAGCAGGCACAGGAGTTGGAGGCAAAACCGGGGACGGTGGATTAGCAACCCTGGCAAAAATATGGTGGCCAACCGGTATACGTTTATCTGATTCAGGTATTATTTATATTTCAGACTGGCAAAATTCAAAAATACGCAAGCTGACACCGCATGATACGAGTGTGGGGGTGGGGACCTCACCCGTCCTCTCCAAAGGAGAGGTGGTAGTATGGCCGAACCCGGTGAAAGAGAACCTCACCCTATCCCTCTCCAAAGGAGAGGGGACTCATTTTGTAATAACCAACTTAAGCGGTAGAACATTATTGCAAGGGAAAATATATTCTTCTAAACAAACGATAGACGTGAGCAGGTTGCAAGCGGGTGTTTATTTGATACAGGTTATAAACAAAGAAGGGTTGAAGCAAACTGTAAAGGTGGTGAAGGAGTAAGCCCTCGCATTCTCATGAAGGAACGCATGATTTTGGTAGACAGTTCTATTAAGCTAACCGTGAAGGGTCGGGAGATTTCTCTCTTCGTTCGAAATGACAGCCTTGATCGTTCGAAATGACGGGGATTAATTTTTCAAAAACTCTTCTACCGTTCTTACCAATTCTT
>Ga0207135_1045_pt1 | contig 12552 bp, 6 predicted proteins | sample Alteio_BWMinHeat_10_FD_153530 | JGI IMG/M metagenome (GOLD analysis project Ga0207135, IMG submission 153530) | Enriched cells from forest soil in Barre Woods Harvard Forest LTER site, Petersham, Massachusetts, United States -... | ecosystem: Environmental > Terrestrial > Soil > Temperate forest >...
GCGAAAAACATAATACAATACTCATTTACGATGAAGTAATAAACGGCTTTAGAATTCACCTAAAAGGCGCCCAGCACTACTTTGGCGTAACACCACATATGGCCACATTTGGCAAAGGTATTGCAAACGGCTATCCCTTAAGTGTGCTTTGTGGCAGCGCCGATATCATGAAGCATGCAGGTATGGGTAATGATATTTTCCTTCTCTCCTCTACTTTCGGTGGAGAAACCATAGGTCTTACAGCAGCCCTGGCCACTATAAATTTTATGATAGAAAATAATGTACAGGATTATTTTCATGATTATGGTGCTAAATTGGTAACTGCTTTCAAAAAATGCATTCATAACTATGGCCTTTCTGAAAACATCAAGATAACTGGCTTATCTGCCCGGCCCGAAATGAGTTTTTTAGAAAACGGCGCAACCTCATTTCGCCTTAAAACGCTGTTTATACAGGAAATGTTTAACCATAACATTCAGTTCGAAAGAATTAGTATCTCCTTTGCACACCGGAAAGAGGAATTAATGCAAACTATAAATGCTTTAGATGCAACTTTTGCAGTTATAGCAGACTGTATTCGAAATAATACTTTCACGGAAATGGTAAAGGGGCCTATTGTAAAACCTGTTTTTCCGCTCTAATGTTTGCCATAGCAATATTTAGAACAGGTTCCTTCGGCGAAGTAGTACTTGCCAGCGTAGCAATAAATATTTTGCAAGATGTAGTTCCGGGTGCGCATATTCATTGGTTTGGCAAATCAGCCACTTTGGGTTTTATAAAAGATGCATTCCCTGCATCACATGTACATGAAATTAAACCGGGGGCGGGTTATAAAGCCAATATTAAAATAGTAAAAGAAGCATCGCAGTCTTTTGATATTATTATAGACCTTCAGCGCTCATTACGCACAATTATTTTAGGCAAATTAGCAGCTGCCCATTTTAGTTGCCCATATATTACATGGAATAAATACAGCATTCACCGTAGCCTGCTCGTTTTGCAATCACGCATCAGGGGACGCGCATCTGGTGCAGATCTCATGCCTGTGCCCTTAACTAACCGTTATGCTGCTATGGCGAATTGTACCCAAAAAGCATTACTCAAAATAGGCATTCAAATACCCGAACACATAGTTTCTTATAAACCTTATATTAATACAGGGCACAGCCCCATCCCTAAAACAATAGCAATTAACCTGGGGGCGTTGTATGCCGGAAAAGAATTGCCTTTATACAAATTAAAAGAGATATTGTCTTATACTGTAAACAATAATATTGCTGAAACGGTTTATTTTTTAGGCGATGAATCAAAATATACAAATGCAGAAATATTAGCTGGTCAACACAAGGGATCCATCCATTTTTATAACCTTTGTGGCAAGACTACGCTTTGGCAGGCAGCTTGTATACTTGCCACCTGTACATTTTCAATCAGCAATGATACTGCATTAGCCCATTTATCCGAATGCGTCAATACACCGGTACTTATGTTCTTTGGCCCCACACACGAAAAATTCGGCTATCGCCCGCACTTGCAGAATAGCAAAAGTTTTTCCGCAAATATTTCCTGCAGGCCATGCACAAAGGGTGGAAATACAAATTGCCGTTACAAAGACTTCAAGTGTCTTCATGATATTAACCTGCTACCTGTTTTTGATCATATTTCATACTTAAATACCATTTATTCATGATCAGAAAGATCATATTGGTTTTGGCGGGCCTGGTTTATGACCTGGTGTGCATTCCTTTGATTTTTTTGGCATTATTATTCAGTATTTTTTTAAAAAAGCTAAGGGGATATATTATTACACGTTCCGGCCCGGTAAGCATATTACACTACATTTCTGCATGTAGAAAAAAACATCCGGCATTTTTGTTATGTTCCAGCATTGGCGAATTAGAACAAGCCATTCCTCTTATAAATGAATTAGAGTTAAAAAAACAACCTTACTTTATTTTCTTTCATTCTAAAAATGGCCTCCAATATGCACAAAAACTGGGATATACCAACTGTACAATAATGCCCTTCGACCTGTTTACCCTTTGGCTAATAATATTTTTATACTGTCCACCTTCACATTGTATAATAAATAGGCACGAGTTTTGGCCGGGGTTCATATTCTGTTCAGTAATTTGGAAGAATCTTTTTATTATCAATGCCGTTCAGAAAGAAAATCCTGCTTTTATTGAAAAAACATGGAGAACCTGGATATACCACAATAGTAACAAAGTGTTTTTTGTAAACAATACCTCAACATTAAAAGCCAATCAATTCTGTTCCGGTGATACGCGTTGGGACAGGTTGGTCCAACGATATCATGCAGAACAAAAGGAAATAGAATTATTAAAAACAACACTGATTTATGGCAATAAAAAAATATTATTACTCGGCAATGCTTATATAAATGACGCAAGCTTACTCTCTGGTTTATTAAATAGGTATCCGGCAATAATCCTTAACTGGCAAATACTCATTATCCCATCCCGTCCACAAATGGCAACAGCTATTTCAGACTTATTGGGTGATAACCATGATAAAACATCTGTTATTCCTGTAATAGGCAAACTGTTTCAATATTACGCTTGTGCTGATATCGCGTGGGTAGGAGGCGGTTTTGATAAAACCGGCGTGCACAACACATTAGAACCAGCCTATTTTCATATTCCCGTTATCTCAGGGCCTTGCTTCAACCATCAGCCCGATGCGCTGTTATTAAAAGAGAAAAATGGGTTGCATACATTCAACACTGTAGAAGAATTAAATGACTTGCTGAGTTCACAGCTCATCAGCAACAAAGTAGATACTGTCAATAATGTTTCACCAACAAAAATGATAATGAACGAAATTTTTTAACCATGAAAGTTATCATACCAGCCAAAAGAAATTCCTCACGTGTGCAGGACAAAAACTGGAGGCCCTTTTATAAAGATAAGAATCTGGTACAGATCAAGATAGAGCAATTATTAACAAAGGTCCTACCTGTTGATATTTATTTATCCTGCGATGATGAGGAAATGAAAAAATATGCGGCGCAATATGGCATTAATTTCATCCTCCGTGCTCCTGCATTAGCCTCTGATAATACCCCGTGGTCAGATGCTGTTAAGGGTATGGTAGAAGAAATGCCTGTAAATAATGATGAGGATATTGCATGGGTAGAGGTTATCAACCCTTTATTTAGTGATTTTGACTTATTGTTTGAAAAATGGAATCAGGTAAAAGCTCAATACGACAGCCTTGTGTTAGTTTCACCCGTCACTAAATTTCTTTTACACAACAATGGCGCTCCGGTTAATTTTATGCCCGGTAAATGGCATGCTATGTCACAAAACCTCGACCCCTTATATGCATGGGATTCTGTTTGTATTATGAGCAAAAAAAATATACTCTATTTCAGTTACCCTATAGGCAAAACACCCTACTTATTTTCAACCGAGTCACCTTGTATAGATATTGACACTTTAAATGAATTTGAATTAGCTCAACTATTGTTTGCTCAAAAAATATAACCTTATGCAAACCAAAAGAAAAAAAATTGGCCCCGGAAACAGTTGCTATTTTATTGCTGAACTGTCACATAATCACCAGGGCGATGGAGACATTGCATTAGAACTTATCAGGCAGGCTGCTACTGCAGGCGCCAACGCTGTAAAATTCCAGAAACGGAATAACAAAACATTATTTCTTCCCGACTTTTATAATGCGCCCTACGATAACAAAAATAGTTTTGGCCAAACCTATGGCCAGCATCGCGAATTCCTGGAGCCAAGGCTTGAATGGCTTACTGAAGCCAATACATTAGCCCATTCACTCGGTCTTGATTTTATTATGACCGTCTTTGATACGGAAAGCTTACATTTTTGCGAAAAACACCTTTCAGTAGATGTTTATAAAATACAATCTGCCGATCTTTCTTTCGATGTGCTCATTAAAACAGTCGCAAATACAGCCAAACCATATTTTGTCAGCACAGGTGCATCTACCCTGCATGAAATAAAAAACGCGTATGCATTATGTACTGCTTTGCACTCGCCTTTTTGTTTTATGTATGCGGTTTCTGCATACCCTACTCCTCCCGGCAAAATTAATCTTGTCCGCTTCTCCCAACTCAGGCATATTCTCTCTGCAGAAAGCATGGGTTATTCCTGTCACTATCCGGGCATAGAGCCCGCTGTATATGCAAGAGTGCTTGGATCTGTAGCTATCGAAAAACATTTCACGCTCAATAAGGATCAAAAAGGACCCGATCATAAACTTTCACTCTTACCTGGAGAGTTTAAAGACCTTGTTCAAAGAGCCAATGAGGTTGATATGATGATTGGTATGCCCTTGAATTCCGATCATGAAATTGAATATCATCAGCAGGATGCAAGAGCAAAAATGGGTAAATCACCTGTTGCTTTAAAGGATCTTTCGGCCGGAGAAAAATTAATGGCGGAAGATATTTCTTACTTGTCTCCCGCCAAAGGAATGAGCCCCATCGAGGTCAATAAATTCATTGGCAAACCCCTTGTAAAATGTCTCAAAAAAGGCAGCTATATACAACACGAAAATTTTCAATAATATAAATACCCCTTTCATTAACAAAATAAATTTTCCTTATGTATAGTGAGCATCCCTAAGTTTTAATAAAATCCGGTATGAAATATTAAATAAGCCATAAAAAGGTAACCCGCTATACCCATATTTTTTTCCTATTTCAGCTATAATCAAAATAGATCCGAATGTTCGGATTTCACAAACAAATATTTGTTTTAGGGTATCCCAAAATCGTATCTTGCATCCGAAATAGCCTCCCGATCCGAAGGTTCGGATGTTCTAGATCATGGCTAAAAGATTTCAAATAAGTGGTCTCTTTTCACATCTGCACCACTTATCAAATATCCACCGTGTGACATTATGCGACATTTGGTGACTTTACGATAAAACACATACACTATGAATATCAATCAGTTACAGCAATTACAAACCATCAAACCTCCCAAAGACTTTTTTCTAACGACTGTTACATTTCAAAACTCTCCCACTAATCCCTAACATTCGGGATTAGGAATAGTAACATTCCTATCAACACATCAAACTAATTAACTTTGTCAATTAATGAAGATCTTCCTCGCACAACAGAATTATCATATAGGTAATTTCCAGGCTAATACTAATAAGATTATATCTGCTATCCGTTCTGCAAAAGAACAGGGTGGCGACCTTATTGTATTCTCAGAGCTCTGTGTTTGTGGCTACCCTCCCCGTGATTTTTTAGAATTCAATGATTTTATTGAACAAGGGCTCGCTGCCATAGAAAAAATAAAACACGAAGCAGATACCATTGGTGTTATCGTTGGCGCACCTTCCCGAAACACTGACCCTAAAGGCAAAGACTTGTTTAACAGCGCCTATTTATTATACAACAAACAAGTGCAGGGTATAGCGCACAAAAGCTTGCTGCCAACCTATGATATTTTTGATGAGAACCGATACTTCGAACCGGCATACGAAAGGAATGTATTGCAGTTTAAAGGAAAAAAATTAGCAATAACTATTTGCGAAGATATCTGGAACCTCGGTGATAATCCATTATACCGCAATTGCCCCATGGATGAACTCATACAACAGCAACCCGATGTTATGATCAACATTAGTGCATCCCCATTCGATTATATGCACGCAGACGGGCGTAAAAATATCATCCGTCAAAATGTAGCCAAGTATCAAATACCTATGGTGTATTGCAACACGGTAGGTTCACAAACAGAGATCATTTTCGATGGTGGTTCATTAGTTATGGACGCGCAGCAAAATATTATTAAAGAGCTACCCTACTTTACAGAATCTATACAACGTGTAACGTTGCAGGATGATGGCAGCTTCGCTGAAGCAGGTGTAAAGAGCACAGTATTACCTTCTGCACCCATAAATTTCAATGCAGAATTGGGTATAGACGAAATACACCAGGCACTCCTGCTCGGCATCCGCGACTACTTTAGTAAAATGAATTTCAGTAATGCTATTGTGGCATCGTCGGGTGGCATAGACAGCGCCTTGGTGCAGGCGTTGGCATGCGAAGCATTAGGCGCAAGCCATGTGCGTGCATTGCTCATGCCCTCACAATATTCATCTACAGGCTCTGTAACAGACGCAAAACAATTGTCTGAAAATCTGCATTGCGCATACGATATCTTACCGGTAGAAAATTCTTATAATGCGCTGAGCGAAACATTACAACCTGTTTTTAATGGCCTACCCTTCAATATTGCTGAAGAGAATTTACAATCGAGAATACGTGGAGCACTGGTTATGGCGGTTGCTAATAAATACAATTTAATATTACTCAACACTTCCAATAAAAGCGAACTGGCTACAGGCTACGGCACACTATACGGAGATATGGCAGGCGGGCTGGGTGTTATTGGCGATCTGTATAAAACACAAGTGTATGCATTGGCAAAGTACATCAACCGAAACAAGGAAATTATCCCGCAAGCTATCTTGGATAAGGCTCCCAGCGCGGAATTGCGCCCGGGACAAAAAGACTCAGACAGTTTACCTGAATATACAATTCTCGATCCCGTTTTATTCCAATACATAGAGCGCAGGCAAGGCCCGCAAGAGATCGTCGCTATGGGTTTTGATACAACACTTGTACATCGTGTTCTTAAAATGGTGAACACCAACGAGTATAAGCGCAATCAATTCTGCCCGATTATTCGCGTATCTCCTAAAGCATTTGGCGTAGGCCGCAGGGTACCTATTGTTGGCAAATATTTGCAGTAATGTTACCACACAACATTATTAAAAAAAGAAGCTCCCCAAAACGGGAAGCTTCTTGTACGCGGCATTGAAGTGTTTATCTTAAGAGTGTTACATCACCTTTAAATGTTTGTATGGTACCGTCAGGTGATGCTACCCGTATCAGGTACTGATACGTACCTATATCCTGGGGCTCATTGTGCCAGTATCCATTCCAGCCACTATTGTCTGTAGCATAGAACAACTCCTGGCCCCAGCGGTTGAATACATGGAACTCCAGTATCTTCTCAAACGTGAGGTTCACTACTTTGAATACATCATTGCGGCCATCTCCGTTCGGTGTAAAGGCCGTTGGCACAAATACTTTACCATGGTAGTTGATGTCTACATGTACCGTATCTGTAGCCGCACAACCGTTGGCTGACAATCCTCTTACGGTATATACCGTTGTCTCTTTCGGAGATGCTATCGGGTTTACAATATTAGGATTGCTCAGTGTAGCTGTTGGTGACCATGTATACACTGCTGCTCCTGTTGCAAACAACTGCACACTGCCATTATAGTTAATGGTCGTATCATGGGTCAGTGTTTTTACAACCGGTATGGGTTTTACTTCCAGCTGGCAACTTACTGTATCACTGCATCCTACACTGTCGGTTACCACTAACTGATACGTGAGTGAATCAATTGTTGTATGACCCGTATTATGCGGCATCGCTACAGGGTTAGAACAGGTTGTACAACTAAGTGTTGTAGCATTCTGATAACCGTTCTGGTACCATTGGTAGGTGCTTGTTGGCACCGTGCCTTTTACTGTCAGCCTCGCTGATCCGCCTTCGCAGAAGGATGTATCACGCGGGAATATCAGGTAGCTGTGTCTGGGCTGGTAGATATTTACTGAATCATGTACCAGACAGCCATTGCGGCCACTGGTATAAACCGTATAGGTTGTTACCTTACCCGGGTTGTTCACATATGCGATCGGACTCTGTATAGAGGAATCACTCAGGTAAGTACCCGACTTCCAGGTGTAATTGAATGTAGGAAGCGATGGCGCAGGACAATAATCTATATTCACAAACGGGCGCGCTTTTTCAGGTTTGCCGCTGTATGTGGTAGCAAACGGAACCGTATTAGCACAAATACTTAATCCAAAGTAGTAACTATAATAAGTAATACAGCTATTGAAAGTAGTATTAGTAGAAGATACCCACCAGATATACTCATTACTGAATCCATGGCATATTTGTACGACCAGGTTCTGTGTAGTGTCCCAGTTATATGGATTGATGAATGGCATTACTATAGAATCTCCCACCACTAGGTTAAACGAAGGGTTTGAATATACAAGCGTCATCTGGGATGCGGGAATAGTATCCGACAGACTTGTAAACTCTGCTTTAGGTATACAAGAAATTCTTACTTCAAAATTAGCCACCTGGTTCGGGTATGTAGGGAAACCGACACCTGCAATATACATGGTCATTTGGCGTATAGTGCCCGAATGCATGTATTGGTTCAGCAATTCCTTCCTGCTAATAATGAACTGTTGTTTGGTTGCATATTCATAGAAAGGAGATACGGCATAATTAGCATTATCTATTCGTGCACCTGTCGGCACTCTTAATGTAGATGCACAAGTAAGAGCCCCACTGGTTCCACAGGCCATATTGCTGAACGGGCCGGGGCCATAAGCCATCGCACTCAGTTGCTGATAACCCGGACGGCACATTATTATGTTTTCCGGTATTGCTACTATCTTGTTCAGTGTATCTATGGCTATATGTGCAGAATCCTGACTCTTACAACCGGGGCTTGATTTTGCATATACGGTAACTGCGTATGTAGTCTTTTTGGAGATACCTATTACAGCCGGATCCGGACAATTAGTACAACTTAACCATGAAGCAGGAGACCATGAATAAACATATAAACCCGTATCTATATACTCATCAAAAGCTGTGGCTGGACGAATAGAAGCACCGTATATAGAAAATGCATGAGAAGATACGCCGCAGTCCGCTACACAACCTGAATAAGGTGATGAGTAACCAAAATATATATAGTAATCATAACTGGTGTAAGCTGTCCTTACGCCATTTGTAGCCACCATATACAAGGGGTCATTACCATATGTAGCAGGAATTGGTTTGGCATAACACATATCCACTACAATATTGGATTGACCATCCCAGTAAAATTTAGTTGCAAAAGAGAATTTATACCAACCATCCTGGTTACCAATAGTATAAGTACCGGCCATAGTTGGTAATATATTCTTGGCAGGGAAAACCACTGTAGATGTAGGTAAGAAACAAGCATAAGTATAACTACCTGTTACCGTACTTCGCGGCATGGTGCTATCCGGTGTTACGCATGCCATTTTTATTGTAAAGTTCTGGAAAGTAGACATGCTACTAAGCATACCTGCAAAACGGAATGAAATACCGCTCAGGTATCCCGGTTGCACACCAGCAGCAAGTAACTCATTTGCAGTGTATAATATCTCTTGCCTTTGTCCGCCATATGGATAATCTTCAAAAATATTAGGATCACCCGGAATACCAACAGGACCCGATATGAATTGACTAGTATTCGCATCAACATTAACCGGTGCCATAAGGGTTGCGGGGGCCGGGGGAGTACCTGTGATTGTAGTTCCGCATGCTCTTCCCCCACCGTCTATTACAACAGTATATAATTGAGAGTTGCCTTGCGGGCATACACTATCCGGTACTGCAAATGTTTTTAATTTTGGTGCTTCTCCAACTACATTTACTATTGCAGTATCCAGGTAAGTACATTTCTGGATATCCGTTACTCTTAATAATATGGAGTCGGTATAAGGTGGCACGCCACCTTCCGGCTGAAATGCAGCATATTTTGTAGTAGCCGTTGTCAACGTAGTACCAGGATACCATGTATTTGTACCCAACCACGACCATAAAAACATATCTGTTGGATTTAATGTAGGATTCAGAGTAGCTATCTGGTTCTGGCATATAGTTATCGGTGGTCCTGCATCAAAAGTCTCAGGAGGATATACATGTACTATCACTGTATCAGAATCTTTACAACCTGTAGCTATGCTCGAACTTACATAATATTGCGTGCCGTCTGCAGAAGGTTCTACTGTGGGATCAGTACAATTGATACAACTAATAGTTATAGGAGTACCATTATCCACCCATGTATATGTAGTACCCGGAGGACCACTCACATGCAATGTATCAGGTACTGATGTCTTATCTCCATGTTTTAAAGCCGGGCAATAACTATTGTTTGTCCATGCTACCACTGAATAATTTACATGTATCAATACCGTTAACTCATGTCTTGATACGATCGTTTGGGTACCTGTGCAGGTGGAATCTTCTGCATAGAAGGTTACCAGGTGGTCTCCCACATCGGTTCCGGATGGTGTCCATGAATATAATGCAGAATCTACAGGGCCATCATTTATTAATACAACTGATGCCGTTGGTGTTGATTTTGCATTATAGGTCATATGCACAACAGATGATGGTTTACTGGCATTGACCGTAAACTTCACTTGCCTGCCTGCACAAACAGATATCTTGTTGATACCTCCCGTTGTATCTAATGTACCATTTACCACATTTTGTGGTATGGTATCTATAAATGGCTCTACGGGGCCGCAGTTACCTGCACCTACATTTATGATCGCCCAGCATTCACATGCTGAATATTGGAAGGAAAACCCAGGATCCCATGCTTCAGCAATCATGCTCACAATAAAATCACCATTATTTCCGGGTGTTACACTACACATACCTGTAGTGGCATTTACTGTCCATGGGTCTGTGCTAGGTCCAAAAGGAGCAGCCGGGCCATAAGCAGTGGGTACTGTATAATATAAAGTAGTTAAAGCAATGTGGTTTAAACAACCGTTGCTATAAGTGGGTGCTAAATTATTTGATACAATTGGGTTAAATTGAGGGTCAACGGGATTGGTAGGAAAATAATCACGGATATTAGGGCAGAAATAAAAATTAGGCGGTGCTGTAAACCTTACACTGCCCCTGCTTGCCGCTGCTGCACCCCCCGAACTATTATCAAGATACGTTCTCAGGTCACCTACCGTTCTTGCAGGTGCAGCAACGTTAACAGAAGTAAGCGTAGGATAGGTATCCCCTGTTCTCGGGCTCCATTCTACGATCCAGTCTGTACAAGGACCGTCTAAGGTCAGTGTATCACTATACACCACATATACATAGCCGGGAGCTGTGCTCGTAGCACTGTGACATGAGTTTAAAGCTGATGTAGCAGAGCAATATGCATCTACAAAACCTGAATCATACATCGGTATGTTCCTGTTCCTGATACCCTTGCTCAGGTAACAAAGTTGAGAAACCCAGCACATAGGTTCGGTAGCGTTGAAGTTAGTGCTGATGCCTGATACACCACCCGAGCATTTTTGATACAGTTTTATATATACACGGTATGTATACGGCGATGAAGCCGTACCAATATTGTCCATATACATATATGCCGCTACAAATTTACCGTTGGCAGCATATATTTTATTGTTTGTGCAAATAGCACATAATAAGAAAGTGAGGTAAACAAAACATTTGCGTAGTGTAGCATGCAACTTCATAGTGTCATCTATTTTTGATGTTGATAAATCGGTATTTATTGCCGGGATTTATAGCAGCTTTGGTAAACAAGATATGAAAGCTCCCGGGGCGAACGCGCGCACAGCTCTTTAATTCCTCTCTGCGTTCACATAACACATATAGACAGTCATCTTTAAAAAAAAGTTGGTAGAATTTTCAGTGACAGTAAAAAAATAAAGCCTCCGGGTGGAGGCTTTATTTAAATTAATTCCTATTAATATTATCTTAAGAGTGTTACATCACCTTTAAATGTTTGTATCGTACCGTCAGGTGAGGCTACCCGTATCAGGTATTGATACGTACCTATATCCTGCGGCTCATTGTGCCAGTATCCATTCCAGCCACTATTGTCCGTAGCATAGAACAATTCCTGGCCCCATCGGTTGAATACATGGAACTCCAGTATCTTCTCAAACGTGAGGTTCACTACTTTGAATACATCATTGCGGCCATCTCCGTTCGGTGTAAAGGCCGTTGGCACAAATACTTTACCATGGTAGTTGATGTCTACATGTACCGTATCTGTAGCCGCACAACCGTTGGCTGACAATCCTCTTACGGTATATACCGTTGTCTCTTTCGGAGATGCTATCGGGTTTACAATATTAGGATTGCTCAGTGTAGCTGTTGGTGACCATGTATACACTGCTGCTCCTGTTGCAAACAACTGCACACTGCCATTATAGTTAATGGTCGTATCATGGGTCAGTGTTTTTACAACCGGTATGGGTTTTACTTCCAGCTGGCAACTTACTGTATCACTGCATCCTACACTGTCGGTTACCACTAACTGATACGTGAGTGAATCAATTGTTGTATGACCCGTATTATGCGGCATCGCTACAGGGTTAGAACAGGTTGTACAACTAAGTGTTGTAGCATTCTGATAACCGTTCTGGTACCATTGGTAGGTGCTTGTTGGCACCGTGCCTTTTACTGTCAGCCTCGCTGATCCGCCTTCGCAGAAGGATGTATCACGCGGGAATATCAGGTAGCTGTGTCTGGGCTGGTAGATATTTACTGAATCATGTACCAGACAGCCATTGCGGCCACTGGTATAAACCGTATAGGTTGTTACCTTACCCGGGTTGTTCACATATGCGATCGGACTCTGTATAGAGGAATCACTCAGGTAAGTACCCGACTTCCAGGTGTAATTGAATGT
>Ga0207135_1056_pt1 | contig 12537 bp, 13 predicted proteins | sample Alteio_BWMinHeat_10_FD_153530 | JGI IMG/M metagenome (GOLD analysis project Ga0207135, IMG submission 153530) | Enriched cells from forest soil in Barre Woods Harvard Forest LTER site, Petersham, Massachusetts, United States -... | ecosystem: Environmental > Terrestrial > Soil > Temperate forest >...
TCGCCCATCTCTACGAAGTCTTTAGAAGCATATTTGAATACATTAGCTGTATCATGTTTAGAAATAGCTTCTGTTATTTCCTTACCAATCCTCATGTTTCTCTCTGATTTTGTTTCTTTCGGAGTTTTAGTGGAATCTGTATTACCAGTATAAGCAGGTGTTCCGCCATTGTTGCATGATGTGATGCAAATAGCTAATGCAGCTATTGCCACAAATAAAATTCTACGCATAATATTTTGTTTTTAGTTAAAAATATCGGGAGTATAAAAATATAAAAAAAATATTCAATTTTAAAAACAGCCTTATTTTTTGGTTATGGCGGTAGTATAAATGCGCCATTTGTCTATAACCTCCTGCATATCATTCGGTAAGTCTGAATTGAACTGTATCCATTCTCCGGTTGCAGGGTGTATGAAGCCTAACTCTTTGGCATGCAATGCATGGCGGGGTAGTATCTTAAAATTGTTCTCTACAAATTGTTTATACTTATTGAAAATGGTACCCTTTACAATTCTATCGCCACCATAAGTTGCATCGTTGAAAAGCGGATGACCGATGTATTTCATGTGAACACGTATTTGGTGGGTTCGGCCTGTTTCAAGTTTTAGTTCTAATAAGGTTACATAGTTAAATCGTTCCAACACTTTGTAATGGGTTATCGCTTCTTTGCCATAATCTTCATCATTAGGGAAGACATCCATAATTTTTCTGAAACGAAGATTACGTCCTACACGGGCTATTACAGTTCCTTCATCCTTTTCCATATCTCCCCATACCAATGCTATATACCTACGATAGACAGTGTGCTTTTTAAATTGTGCAGCAAGGTTGGTCATAGCGTCAGCAGTTTTGGCTATCACTACCAGGCCTGTTGTATCCTTATCTATGCGGTGTACCAGCCCCACACGCTGCAGAGAATCAGTATCTATCTTTTCTTGTTGTAAATAATAAGCAAGTCCATTAACCAAAGTACCTGTATAATTACCACAACCAGGGTGCACTACCATACCTGCCGCTTTATTTATGATGAGGACAGTATCATCTTCATATACAATATTTAAGGGCAGGTTTTGAGGGATCACTTCCCCAAGCTCAGCTTTACGAGTTTCGTAAACTATTATTTCATCAGCCGGTTTTATTTTATAATTAGACTTGACCGTTGCATTGTTGACAATTATGAAACCTTCTTCCAACGCCTGTTGTATCTTATTGCGGGTAGCCCCCTCCAGAGTTATCATCAGGTATTTATCAATGCGTAATGGCTCTTGTTTGCGTGGTATGGTAATACGTACCCTTTCTACAGGTTCTGCAGTATCTTCCTGTTGTTCAGGTTCATCATCGTCCCAAATAACTTCTATGTCTTTATTTTCTGTCATTATAAGTTTACCTGTTAATGCGATAGTTATTGTTTTATCCAGGCATTTATTTCTTTTGGATCCAACTGGTAATAAGATGATTTGCGTTCTATGATACTGTTATTGATCCAATAGATAGCAGGAACGCCTGAATGTTTTTCGCTTTGAGGATGACGAGTAAAATTTGCAAATAAAACAGAGTTTGTAAATAGTATATGAGGAATGTCTTTTGATCCTGATTTTTTGAAAAATTCTTCCTCCTGGTCAGGATGACCTGCTAAAACAAAATACATGGGTATAGCAGGATTTTGATGGTGTATGGTTTGTAGCAGGTATGCAGCTTTTTGGCAATGGTGGCAGGTAAGGCTCATGAATGCGAGTATATATTTACCTTTTCTCAGGTCAATGGCGGGCGAGGGAGAAACATTGTATAAAGGGTCGAGGTCAATGGTTTCATTTACTGTAGTTACCGGTAAAATATCATCAGAAAGCGGGGTTACTATTAATGGGAGAGAGATGGCAACCATGCCTATAATAACAGGTAACCATGTTTTGGTATTGGTAAAATTTTTGTCTTTATATAGGAATATGAGAAGTCCGGATGCGCTAATCATCAAAATATTTTTCCATATTGCCATTAAGGGTGTCATCCCTATTTTATTACCAAAGCAACCACAGTCGCCGGTATTGCCATGTACGGCAAGCACATATAAGAGGTATACAATAAATACGGAAAGCAGTGCTATCGTTAACGGGAGGGTGAATTTGCGCAGATGTAATTGAAATAATAGCATTAAGCCGATCGCCAATTCAAGTGCTATGGCCATACGGGCAGCAAAGCCAGCCAAGAACATATTATTAATACCAAGGTCCAGGAAGGTCCATCGAAAACGGTCAAACGCATCATAATCGAGTGTAAAGGCGTATACAAAAAAGTTATCTTTTGCGCTAAAAAAGCTTTTATGGAAATCAAAGCCTGCAAATAGTTTGCTGTAAGCTGAATACAGAAATATAGCCGACAGCGATAACAACAATAAGAGCCTTGTAAGGCGAATTAAGAAATGCAGCGATCTGCTTTGGGTAAATAACATAATAACCACCAAAAATAGGCTATTTCATGTTTATGCCATAAAGGAAAATGTTAATACAGATCGCAGGCTTCGGTGGTATGGATGCCGTTATTATCGAAGGTCTTGGAATTTGCCTGGCAGGCGCTCTTGGCATTATTTTTAGTATCTTTTATGCTATATGTTTTTATAACAGTATCCGGTAAGCCGGGATAACCATAGTAAGAAATATAGCACTGGCAAGTATAATTACGCACGCAGGAGCTAAAACTGATGATACTAACAAACAATATAACAAGCCATAGAGCGGAGCGCAATTTCATGTATTACTATCTATTTAACGGTTGAAGATAGTAGTTAATTTTTAAAAGAACAAACACCATTTGACGAAAGTATAATTATTAATTAACCCATTAGTATCAGGCACTTTGCCTTAACTTTATTCTATGTTGGCTGAAAAACCACTTATAGACAACCTTGAACTCATAGCTAAACAGGTAGTAGAGGGCTTTATAATAGGTTTGCACAAGAGCCCTTTTCATGGTTTCTCAGTTGAGTTTGCTGAACATAGATTATATAATGCGGGAGACCCTATACGCCATATAGATTGGAGGGTATACGGGCGCACCGATAAGCTGTTTATAAAACGATTTGAGGAGGAGACCAATTTAAGGTGCTGCCTGGTGCTGGATACCTCGTCATCTATGCAATTTCCTAAGGGCAAAAAAAAAATAAGCAAGTTGCAATTCTCCTGCATAGCAGCTGCCAGTTTACTACAATTGCTGAAACGACAGCTGGATGCCGCTTCCCTGGCATTATTTGATGAAACACTATATTATTATTCCCAATGCAGGTCTGTGCATTCGCATTACCGCATGCTTACTAACGAGCTTCAAAAAACGTATAATAGCACTACATCTAATAAGGCTACTAATGCAACGGCCTCTCTGCACCGGATAGCCGAGCAAATGCATAAGCGGTCTTTGGTAGTAATATTTTCTGATATGATGGATGACGTTGAGAATATTGAAGAACTTTTCTCAGCTATGCAACATTTAAGGTATAATAAACATGAGGTTGTTTTATTCCATATTGCTGAAGGAAGTCAGGAACTGGCTTTTGAATTTGAAAACAGACCATATGAGTTTATAGATATGGAATCAAATGAACACATTAAGTTGCAGCCACAACATATTAAAAATCAATATATTGAAAAAATGAATGCATTCAGGGAAATGGTTTCAAACCGTTGTCACCAGTATCATATTGACAGGGTAGAAGTGAACTTGCAAGAGCCAGTGGAAAAGGTGTTGCATTCTTTCCTGGTTAAGAGAATTAATATGCATTAAATCAGATTTTTTTTCTACCTTTGCCACCCGTTTTACGGATAGTATTTGATGTTTAGAAGCTCTTTTAAATATTGATATATAAAATTATAATACAATCTGAAAACGGTCATAAAGGGATGAAGCACAACAGGGAATATGAAATTGCCTGGCAGGGATTAAAGCCCGGGTTGCACACATACCAATATGATATTGATGAGCGGTTCATGCAGGAAAAAAAAGCCGCCCCGGACCATAAGAACTGGGATGTATGCGTGACATTGAATTTTGACAAGAAAAACAGTTTTTTTCTGTTGCATTTTGATGTAGATGGCAGCGTTACAGTACCCTGCGACCGGTGTGGAGATGATTTTAGACTGCAGCTTTGGGATGAATTTGACCTGGTAATAAAACTTACCGGAGATGACAACAAAGAACCGGATGAAGATGATGTAGTGTTTATACCGCGTAGCGAAACGGTGATCGACATTAGCAGATGGATATATGAATTCATTATGCTAAGTGTACCACTGCAACGTATACACGCTGATAAACCAGATGGGAAGCCGGGATGTAATCCGCAGGCTTTAAAATTGCTCAATAAACTGTCAGAACCTGAAGAAATACCTGAAAAGGGAATATGGAAGGGACTGGAAGCATTGAAAAATAAAACAGATAACAAACGTAAATTGAAGTAAGATGCCTAATCCGAAACGACGCCACTCACAACAACGCGGAGCAAAACGCCGCACGCATTACAAAGCAGAAGCTGCTACCTGGAGCACAGACAAAACTACAGGTGAAACTCACCTGCGCCACCGTGCACATTGGGTGGAAGATAAAATGTATTATCGCGGTAATGTGGTGATAGATAACACACCTGCAACTGAAGGTGACAAAAAATAATAAAGCAGGTTCTCATTCATGAAGTTAGGGCTTGATATTATGGGCGGGGATTTTGCACCCGCAGAAGCCATAAAAGGTGTACAACTTTATTTAGAAGAAACACCTGATGCTGCACACCTGCTTTTGATAGGCAGTGGAGAAATTGCAGCGCCATATATGCATTTACTTGAGCCCTATAAGGGGCGTTATACATGGGTGGAGGCACCTGATGTTATAGATATGCATGAACACCCTACCAAAGCATTTAAAGATAAACCTAATTCCAGCATTGCTGTTGGTTTTGGTATGTTGCATTTAAATAAAGCGGATGCCTTTATTAGTGTTGGCAATTCGGGTGCAGTAATGGTGGGTGCTATGTATAGCATAAAAACTATAGAAGGTATTTTAAGGCCTACAGTTGTATCTCCAATACCAAGAATTGATGGCAGTTTTAACCTGCTGCTGGATGTAGGGATAAATGCAGATTGTAAGCCGGAGCATTTAGCGCAATTTGCACATTTAGGCTCTTTATATGCCAAGCATGTGTATGGCATAGAAAAACCTGCTGTTGGCTTGCTGAATATTGGCGAAGAAGAGGGCAAGGGTAATATACTTGCACAAGCTGCATACCCCATGCTGAAAGCAGATACTGATATTAATTTTGTAGGTAACGTAGAAGGCAGGGATATATTTCTTGATAAGGCTAATGTAATCATATGCGAGGGTTTTGTAGGCAATGTGATCCTAAAATTGGCGGAGTCTATGTATCACCTTTTTAAAGAAGAAAGAAAAGTAGCAGACGCATTCTTAGACCAGTTTAACTACGAAACATATGGCGGGTTGCCTGTGTTAGGACTGAATAAACCGGTAATGATAGGGCATGGTATTTCCAGCGCTGCTGCATTTAAGAATATTATAAAGGCTACGAGCAAAGTGGTAAGTTCTAATGTAATAGATGCATTCAAAAAGCACTTTTCTCCTGCTGTAGCATAAGCCTCCCCGGTTCAATTTGAGCATTGATCGCGTAGTATCTTATTTGGTTATTCCTTTTGATAATAGCAAACTGTCTAACAGTACTGTCGGTGTGATATCAGGTATTGGATAGGTATAGCTATATTCTGCAGTAGTTGCCTTTTTCATATCAATGATCCAAATAGTTGGTGTATAGGTGTTATCGTCATCATCGGTAGTTACACCAATTAATGCGATCTTATCATTAGTTATCCAGCATGCGTGAGAAATAAAGCATGGTGAACCACAAAAAAATATGCGATATCTTTTTCTTGCCTTTACATCAACAACTGCTACTTCCTGCTCAGCTTCTTTTTTTGCATATTTCAAATGTCCGCGCTTATCGATATGTATTGTTACGTTATTGCTGAATTGGTCAATGAATTTATCAGAATCTGCAGTATAAATAAAAAAACGGCTATATTTTTTGTAATAATCTTTTTGCAACTTGGCAAGTGTGTAAATAAAATCATTACTGTATTGACTAACATATGAGAAGCTATCGATGGAAAAAGTAGTGTCCTTATGTTTATAAATTTTTAACCATTCTGCATATAATATAGGTTGTGCCTTCAGTTTTGCAAATACACTATCAGAAAATAATTGTTTTCTGTCTATTACATTATTCAGATTATTCCCGCCGCAGGATAGCAGGAAAAAAGTACAGGAGACAATAATAGTATGCCATACATGCGGGCGGACCATATGATTGCAGTTGGCTCCTCACAAGATAATAATGTTATTCAATAAATAATATGATATTTGCCGGGTATTATAATGAGTTCATGTTGTGATATTTACCACTACTATACCAACACCCATAGGAGAGATGTTAGCCGGCACCACAGATGCCGGGATCTGTTTGTTCGATTTTGAACATCGTCATATGATGAGCAGTATTCAGAAGCGATTATGCGATGGTTTAGATGCAACCATGGAAGAAGGAGAGCATGAGCATTTTAATATACTGAGGGGGCAAATCGGAGAATATTTTAACGGTACGAGAAAAATATTTGACTTGCCAATACTCCTGGTAGGCACAGATTTTCAAAAGAATGTATGGAATGGTTTGCTGCAAATACCTTTTGGAGAAACACGTTCTTATAAGCAACAATCTATTTTTCTAGGAAACGAAAAAGCCATCAGGGCTGTAGCCGGTGCCAACGGCGAAAATGGGATTGCTATTATTATTCCTTGTCACAGGGTAATTGGGGAAAACGGGCACCTGACAGGATACGGAGGTGGTTTGTGGCGAAAAAAATGGCTCTTAGAGCATGAGGCTAAATACTCCGGGAAAGGCAGCCAACTCAGCATTTTCGAATAGTAGTATTTTAACATTCCAAAGCTGTTTTTAATACACTGTCATGACATTAAACAGCCTTAATTTTTAATATATTTCTTAACTTCGCATCGACTACGAGTCAGGTTATCGCTGTGTTTCTACACAGAGGAAAGTCCGGACAGCAGAGAGCATCGTACCACCTAACGGGTGGGGTCTCATTCATCCCGAGCAATCGGGATGGGACACAGATAGTGCCACAGAAAATAACCGCCCCACTTAGGTGGAGTAAGGGTGAAAACGTAGGGTAAGAGCCTACGGTATATATTGGTAACAATGTATGTGGGTAAACCTTGCGAGCTGTAATGTCAAATAAGCAAACGTCTGAGGGTAGCTCGTCCGAGTTTGTGGGTTGACAGCCAGAGGTGTTGTGAGAACAGCATCCCAGATAAATGATAACTATCCCTGCAATTGCGTGGGAGAACAGAATCCGGCTTATAGGCTTGTGGTTGTTTTGGTTAAATGATGCGGGTACCGTTTTGTCCGGTACCCGATTTTTTTTGTTAAATCACATCTCAGCTTTAAACCAGCGCATCATATTTATACTCTTAAGTAAAAAGAATTAATCATGAAAAGGTTTTGGAAATTTTTTGTACTTATTGCTGTATTTGTGTCTGCGTCTTATATAGGCAATGCACAGCTGATAATAAATATACGTCCTGAAAGGCCACATTATGTAAGGGTGGCAGCGCCCAGTCCCAGGCATGTATGGATAGATGAAGACTGGGAATGGCGTGGCGGACAATATGTATGGGTAGGTGGCAGATGGGTAGTACCTGCAAGACCGGGAGCGGTATGGATACCAGGTCATTGGCGCCGCAGGCCCCAGGGATGGGTATGGATGAGAGGGCATTGGAGATGGTAAAGAGTATGTGGTATATGATAAAAGCTTCCGTATAAGTCGGGGGCTTTTTATTTTTCTAACAGCTTTATTCCTGTTTTAGTGATTTCGATTTTGCGTTCCTTATATAGTCCACCTACCGTCATTTTGAATGTCTTTTTACTGATGCCAAAGAATTTGTAAATGTCTTCAGGTGCAGATTTATCATTATAGGGCAAATACCCGTTGTTTTCTTCTAATAGTTGTAAAATGCGGTCTCTCTCATTTTCTGCCTTTTTGTAGCCTCGTTCGCCAAGAACAACATCTATTTTATTTTCAGGAAGTATTTTTTTTATAAATCCTTTTACATTCTCACCATACTGCAGCTCTCTAAAAACCTCACTATAGTGCAATACTCCCATGTGTTTATTATTAATAATGACTTTATAACCCAAGTCAGTTTTTTGAAAAACAATCATTTCGACCGGGTCTAACTCTTTTACAGTTAGCTCTTCGTTTTTTATAAACCTGGCAAATTTCTGTGTTGCAGCTACACGGCCTGTTTGTTCATCCAGGTATATCATTACCAGGTAAGACTCGCCCTCCTGCATTCTTTCATCTTGCTGTGATAAGGGAACAAAAATATCTTTCATCAGACCCCAGTCAAGAAATGCACCTTGCTGGGTAGTGCTTACTACCTTCAGCATTACAATATCTCCAACTACACCCAAGGGATGTTGTGTAGTAGCTATAAGTCTGCTTTCGGAATCATGATAAATAAACACCTCCAGATCATCACCGTCTTTCAATCCCGGGGGTACGAAGCGGGTAGGGAGTAGTATTTCATCTTGTCCCCCATCGAGGTAAAAGCCAAAATCAACTTGTTTTACAACCTTTAAAGTATTAAACCTACCTACCTGAACCATTTTATGTATTTTATGTAAAAGTAACCGTTATCACTAATTCTTATGTACATATGACAAGACACTATGTACTTTATGGTTCTTGTATGATAGCTTTGTATCAGAATGATTAGAATTGTATCTTATATATTCTTATTAACACTTCTTAGTACTACTGTAAGTTTTGGCCAAAAAAAGCTGAATAGCAGCTTGTATAATTATACAGTTATCATTCCCGATAGTCTTATAGAAACCACAGACCCGGGCAATGATTCTGAAAAAACTTATTTTGATGATGTATCCGGCATTGTATTAATGATAACGGGTAGGGACGGGATATACGACAATTCAAATAGCTATATGAATTGTTCAAAGAAAGACCTGGAACGCCAGTTAAAAGATTACCAGGGAGATTCAACGCTCAAGCTAATATCCTGTAGCAAATCTAAATATTATACAGCTGAAGCTGTAACACTACAATTTGAAACACATGTGCTGCCGCAAGGGTTTAATCGATGTTTGATCTACTTTATACATCATAAAAATAAGGAAATACAATTCTCATTTATGTATGATAAGGCTGACATAAACAGCAGCATAGCGTATATTGATGGTATTATGCATACGCTGAAATTGTTTTAAAAAGGTTTTAGTTTTCCCTTTCGGAGTTTTATTGTAAGATCCTTAATAGTATCAGCGCCCTTTATATCTATTCTTTTGATCTCAAATATGTCAGGAGCAGGCATTGCACATGGTTTATTGCCAATTCTAAAAGCAGCCTCCATTCCAAATTCAAGCATCCATTTTTTCAATGTAGAAAACTCTGATGCCACTTTAGGCCTTGCTCCGTAAGGGTAGGCGAGTACTTTATGAAAAACCAGTCCACTACTTTCGAAAGCATGAACAGACTTTTCTAATATATTTTTAATGTCTTCGATCTTTGTATCAGAAAAGCTTTCATGATTATATCCATGCATACCTAATTGAACCGTAGCAGGGTCTAATTGTTTCAATTCGGCAAGATCCATTTTCCTGTTTGATGCATCGATAGACCGTTTAGCAGTTCCATCTACATTGTCAGCTATTATAAAAAATGTCGCTGCCCAATTGAGCTCCTTTAATAATGGGTATGCATATTGAAGGTTATTTGTATATCCATCATCAAATGTTATTAGAATTGACTTTTCTTTATAAATACCTGTTTTTGTGGCGCGCAAAAAGTCTGCCAAGTGAATAGCATTATAACCTTGTTCCTTCAGCCATAACCATTGCTCACGTAACTTTTCAGGGGTCATAGTAAGTGAGTCATTTACACCCTCCCATACCTTATGGTACATAAGTATAGGAATACCTTGTATGGAGGGTAATAACCAATGCAGGCGCATGTAAAGAATTTCGTCAAAGATGAGAGATTTTTTATTGATGCAGTCATTATTTTAGAAATATTTATGTAATATCTTTGGCATCAACGAATTGTTAAACAGATCATGGTCAAAATTAGCGCTGTTATTATTACACATAATGAAGAAAGGAATATAGCGCGTTGTATTAATTCTGTGAAAAATGTAGCTGACGAAGTAATAGTAGTTGATAGTTTTTCCACCGATGATACAGTTAACATAGCTACCAATTTGCGTGCAAAAGTTATATCCAGGGAGTTTAATGGATATGGTGAACAAAAGCTTTTTGCTGAAAGGCAAGCCAACTGCGATTATATATTATCGCTTGATGCAGATGAAGCTATTTCACCTCAACTGGAAAAAAATATTTTGAAAATAAAGCAAACCCCGTCTTTTGATGCATATAAAATAAATATTCTAACTAATTTTTGTGGTAAGTGGATAAAACATTGTGGCTGGTATCCGCAGCCTAAAATTCGTTTCTGGAATAAAAATAAGGGGAATACGAATGCAAATACAGTTCATGAAGGATGGACGCCAGTTGATGACACAATAAAAATAGGAAAATTGAAGGGGGATATATTGCACTACAGCTACCCTCAAATATCTGATTATATGCGCAAGCTGGAACAATATTCTGAACTCCATGCCAGGGCTGCCGTACAACAAGGTAAAAAAATGACCTTATTTAAAATATGGCTCGGGCCAAGGTGGCGGTTTTTTCTGGATTTCATACTACGGGGAGGCTTCTTAGATGGCTATTATGGATACATTGTTTGTGAATGTTCCTCATTTTATACCTATACTAAGTACATTAAAATATGGGTGTATAATAACGAGAAGAATGGCAAGTCTTAGTTCGCCTTCACCCATTTGCATGTTTCGAGCTCATACCCCGCTCTTACTAACAGGGTGTACATACCGGGTAAAATATTATGTACATCTATACTAATAGAATTATTCCCTGTTCTCAATTCTTCTGAGCTATTTAATATTTTTTTTCCGTTTGCATCCATTATGAATAAGGTAGCACTCATATTTACCTGGCTATTGATAATAAGATGTAGTTTGTCGTTTGCAGGATTGGGGAATAATGAGATCCCTAATTTATGAGGTTCTGGATTCTTTACATTTTCATAGATAACCAACGCCCCAGCTGAGGTTGTTCCAATACCCAAATTGTAATAATTACCCGATGGTGTTTGCTGCAATTTTACCGGGCGAACCATATAATACTTAAATCCGCTTTTGCCAATTGTATCGGCAAATACGGTTCCAGAAGTAATTAACGGAGATATTTTTTGAAAAGAAATAAACCCGCTATCTGAACGATATACATAATAGCCAATAACGGAAGTATCGGGTGAATGTACCCATGAAACAGTACTGCCTTTTGTTGTGGTGTTTACAACAACGGGACTGACAGGTTTTATATAATCTGTTCTTAAAGTAAGATCACCCATCAAAGCAACATGAACCCCATTCTGTCCGTAACCTGCATAGTTATATATACTGTTATTTTGAGTTAGGCGTGTAGAGTAGCCTATATTGTCTCCAAGTGCCATATGGTGAAAGAACCAATTTGGCCTGCCTGCCCAAACACATGTTAATGCGGGAATATTAGAACATAGAGGCGCTCTCAAAAAATTATCCTGCACATTCCAATCGCCAAAATAACTGCCAAAAAGCATGGTAAATATGCTGTTTACATTATTGCTTGCAAAATTAGAGGTACTGCCAATGCCACCTGCACTTGTAAAGGACCCCGGCCCGCAACCATAAGCCCATTGATAAGATGAATCGTTTAATGTTGAAATAAAACCTATTGGTTGTGTGTTGTTCCTGCCTATTAGTTGTGTGAAATTTCTCCATCCGTTAGCTGCAAAAGCCTCACCGCTAAATCCGCCAAAATGATCATCTACCAGCCCGCGATGAGCAATCTGTAACGAATCCATTTTGTACAGATGATCACGGTTAAGGTATGACCGCATCATTTGGATCTCTGTTTTAGCAAAAGCAGGCATATTGTAAAAATCTACACGGCCCACTTCCAACTCAACTGTTGATGGTACGGCGCTTTGATCCCATTTACCATCTCCCGGTGCGTTTCTGTTGGCAGCGAGTATTGATGAAGAAGTATCATTTATGCTCACGTCCGTCCAAATACCATGTATATCACCATAATATACATCTGCCGGCCATGCGCCATAATGATTGGGATGCCCGTCGGGATTTAATGCCCCGCTATAGGGTACATGTACATGCCCTAATAGCAATACCGCCTGTACATTAGGATGGCTATTGTAATCATTAATGATATACCTTTTTACAACACTATCTTTCATGCTTCTGCCTGCGTAATGGCTTATCAACTGCCAGCCATCACCTATAATATCATTTGTTAATCTTTGTATTTCTGCGGTACATGAATCT
>Ga0207135_1057_pt1 | contig 12503 bp, 12 predicted proteins | sample Alteio_BWMinHeat_10_FD_153530 | JGI IMG/M metagenome (GOLD analysis project Ga0207135, IMG submission 153530) | Enriched cells from forest soil in Barre Woods Harvard Forest LTER site, Petersham, Massachusetts, United States -... | ecosystem: Environmental > Terrestrial > Soil > Temperate forest >...
GCCTGCAGTTGCTTACTCTTAAAGCGGTCCATCACCTTGCTACGCATCTTCTGGTCCATATCGCCATGCAGCGGACTCACATGATAGCCCTGCTTCATCAGCTTCTCGGCTATATCCTGGCAATCCTGCCGGGTACGCACAAAGATGATACCGTAAATGCCCGGTGTAAAATCCAGCAGCCTTTGCAGCGTATCAAAGCGGTTATGATTATTTGTTACATAGTATTGATGGTCTATATTCTGGTTGGCCTGGTTGGCCGGTGCCACACTTATCTCCTGCCACTCTTTCATAAAGCGCTTGGCTATGCCGCGCACCTCATTACTCATGGTAGCACTAAACAGCCATGTATGCTGGCGCTTAGGCGTGCTTTTCAATATAAAATCTATATCGTCGCGAAAGCCCATGTTCAGCATTTCGTCGGCCTCGTCCAGCACTACGTACTGCACATTGTCCATGTTCAGGGCCTTGCGCTCCAACAGGTCTATGAGGCGGCCGGGAGTTGCCACTACTATTTGCGGGTTGGCTTTCACCTCGCGTATCTGCCCGCTTATAGGCACACCACCATATACAGCCGCAATCTTCAGGCCGCGCATATGAGCGCCATATTTTTTCAGCTCCTCCTGTATTTGCATACAGAGTTCGCGAGTGGGACTTAACACCAGGCATTGCACATGCTTCTGGTCGGGGTCACTATGTTGTAACAGCGGAAGCCCGAAAGCTGCTGTTTTACCGGTGCCCGTTTGTGCCAGTCCTATTATGTCTACAGGATTTTCTAAAAGAAGCGGAATTACTTTTTGTTGAATGGGTGTAGGTGTTTCGAATCCCAGGTCTGTTACCGCACGGGTCAATTCTTCCCTCATGGGGAAGCTTGAAAATGATGTCATTATGTTTGATCTATTTTTAGCGGCCGAGAAACTACTTTGGCCGCCGTCCCGAACGCTTTCGGGAAAAAAACCATTAGCCTAACTGCCAAATGAGGCGCGAAGGTACGGGAAATAAATGAGATAATTAGATAATTCATTGAATAGGTATTAGGTACTAAGAAATAGTCAGTTCCTCAAACTTCCGCTTTACTTCCGCTAGTAAAATTTATAATATGGTTGACTGTAGCGGTTTTGGCACTCTGAATGGCTGGTATACTTCCGCTTTTTCAGAAAAAAAATAAAAGCGGAAGAGGAGGAATCATCTCCATATCGCTCTTTAGAAAGGCGGAGCGTACAAATATTTTTTTTGAAAGTGTTTTCTCATTGATAATTAAGGGTTTAGGTTGAATTTATTGCTCAGATTGTTGCTCATTTATTGCTCACTGGCTGCACACTAATGCTTGTCTAAATTTTAAAATGTAAAAGGAAGAGAATATCATAATAGGAAAGGTTTAAGGTTATATGCAAGATACGAAATTGGAGAGGGGGTAAACAAATATTTGTTTTTAGATATTGTAGTTTTCTAAAAGGACAAATTGCATTTTAATTTCGCGCCTATTTCTAGACGCATAAATGCTAATTATATTAAAGAGTAAAGAAATTAATTCTCTGGTGTTGTACATCTGGTAATATTCTAGAGAAGCTTTTCTCTTAATTACAAAATTTCTGTTTTGCCATTGTCCTTTCCAAACAGTTTTAAATATCTCTCCAAATAATATTGCTTCAAATAAATAGAACATTTTGAACTCCAAAAATCTTTTAGAATTTGAAACAGATGGAAATGGAAATTTTTTATTGCTACATAATTTAATAATCTCATAAATATTTTTGTCTTTGATGTCTTCTTTACCTATGTAAAACAATATTTCTGGTAAATAGCTTTCAATCATGCGAAGATTACATTCCAATACTATATTTTCCATAGAGATTAACTTTCTGAATTGTCCATAAGACGCAATAGACTCTACCCCATGCTCATTGCTTGTGAGCATAATAGGATTTTCTTTGAATAAATCTCTTAAATATGGTATGATGTTAATGAATTCCACTCATTAAATTAATGAGTGTAAAGTAGCAACAATAATATAAGTCACATTTGCCTATAAGTCACGTTATAAACCTATTATTGTGAACAATCAAAAACTCCTTTGAAGGCAAAAATTTATCCGGTAACGATATTTCTTTTTCTTCATACGCCCAAAAAATTTCTTTCACACTATTAGGCGCCTTTTTATCCTTCAATTTTGATGAAACTTTGAGCTTATAGGTCTTCGCATCTATAGTTATGAGTCCACAATCAAATGCCTTATCATGCAAAGCATTCATTGCCAAACCATTCATGGGGTTCATCCTATTCTTTTTATCTTTAGCCCAGGGTAGGATATGACTTGCTATAAGTAATTCAGGATTGGCTATACCTGTGATGCAACATTGATAATTATAAGTGGCTAGAACTACCTTTCTGAATATAGATTGATTAACTCTTGTTTTTATCAGCCGTTCTTTTTCCAATCCTTCTTTTGGTAAATCGTCTAGCCTAATGTCATTTAGCTTTAAAATGGTAGTATATTTTTTTTCTGCAAGCAATTTCTCACTGTCTAAAAGAGCAGCATCCCAATTATTATAGAATTCATTCCATATCGTAGCATCTAATTTGCTTGCATTCGAGGCGCCTTTTATACCTCTTGCTTTTAATGTAGGATCAAAACTCGCAAAATTACCAAGCTTTAGAGCAATAGAACTTGGTGTTCTACCTATCAATTTAGAAAGATTGATAACTTCAGAATTGGATTTATGCATTTTACCAAAAGGTATTTTGCAATACAAATTGATAGCTAATATCAATTCATCTCTTGTCCATAATGTTTGACCTTCTTTCATTAATTATACTTCTGCAGTTCAGTTTTAATCTGATCAATTACTGATTGCTGTTGATTAATTGATTGCTCAATATTAGCAATGGCATTCTGTATGTTTTGTATTTTTATTGATTGCGCTCTTACTTGCTGATCCCTTTCCGAGTTCGTTCTCATTACGTGAAACTCTTTAATTTTATCCATATCACTATTTGCAACATCCAAACTCGCTTTCGCATTAATTAATTGTCCATTTAACGTCTGTAGATATCCTGTTGCATCTTGAAGTTTGCTTTGTAATGTCTCTCGCATCTGGTATTTATTTTTCATCTCTTCTTCTGTTGCAGCTTTTACAGAATCCGCCTTGTGTTCGACAATTGCATCGATTGCGATTTTTGTTGAATCAGCTTTTACTTGTTCTATTTTTGCTTTTTCAGCAGCATTTGGTCCGCAAGACAACAAGGTAAGAATGGCAATAACTGCCATAAGAATGGAGGATCTTTTCATTTTAAAGAAAGTTTAGAATATAAACTTATGGATATCATTTTTTATATGCAATAAGTATTTCTACGCAATTTGGTAGCACAATTATATATAATATTGGATTAATCTTCCATTGTTGCAAAAACATAAGCACAGTTATCTCTTAAGCAAATATTGAATTGAAAGAATTCATTACCATAATAAAAATCATAAAAATCTACCCTAGCACCGCAATAAGGACAGCTAGTGGGCTGATCGTTTAAAAGAAATATTTCTAATTCTTGTAGCATTCCGCAAAACTTATAAATACTAGGCATTTTGCATTTGCTTATAAGTCACATATATCGCGAGGTTGCTTCGTGCCTCGCAATGACACACTTAGTTATACAAAAAAGACACAGTTAGTTATATAAATATGCATAACGCAAGATGACAGAATGAAAGCATTTATATTCTCAGTGGAGCAGACAGGTTTCGCTGCCACAGTCCTCGCAATGACAGAGAAAGGATGAATAACAAGTCAATAACAGAAACAAAAGAGATGATGAAAAAATGCAGGAATGAGTTTGCAGCAAGTCTTTTTAACATTCCCCAATTACTCATTGAAGTGTAAAACATCCCCATCTATCAGAAATTTTAATATCTAACCCCTTCTTTTATCGATTTTTATTTTAAATTTGCATTAATAATTTCATAGGTACCTCAATCATAATGTTGACAGGAAAAGAACTGATATTGGCTAGTAAGCCTTTTGCCAAAGAAATACGCTGGAAAAGCTGGTATTATACGCTTACATCTTATATACTGTTAGTTGGCGGATTGCTGGGCACTATATACGTTCCTAATGTATTGGGGCGCGTGGCCTGCAGTATATTCAGCGCAGGTATGCTGGCCCGTATGTTCATTATCTTTCACGACTACCAGCACCATAGCATACTTCAAAAATCTTTCCTGGCCAATGTGTTGTTTACAGCATTTGGCTTTTATATGATCACTCCGCCCAGCATCTGGAAGCGTAGCCATGACCATCACCATGCCAATAATGCCAAACTGTTCAGCGCCAGCATCGGCTCTTTTCCGCTGATGACCAAGCAGAAATTTATGGAGGCTGACGATAAGGAGCGTTTTTTTTACCTGGCCGTGCGCCACTGGCTGAATATGTTCTTCGCTTATTTTACCACTTTTATGTTCGGCATGTGTATACAGTCGTTCATGAGTAATAAGCGCAAACACTGGGACAGCCTTGCCGTACTGATAGTACACTATAGCATAGCCGTATTTTTGTTCGTGCATTTTGGCTGGCTTACCTGGTTCCTTACTTTCTTTGTACCCTTCTTTCTGAGTCATATGCTGGGAGCGTATTTGTTTTATGCGCAGCATAATTTCCCCGGCGCCAAGTATAAGAACAATACAGACTGGAACTATACAGAAGCCGCACTGGAAAGCAGCAGTTTTATGCCGCTGAACCCAATAATGCGCTGGTTTACCGCTAATATCGGCTACCACCATATACACCACCTGAATTCAAGAATTCCTTTTTACCGCCTGCCGGAAGCTATGGCAGCCATACCTGAACTGCAAAATCCGACTAAAACATCTTTAAAACTCTCTGATATCAGATCGTGCCTGCGCTTAAAGGCATGGGACCCTGAAACAGAGCAGATGATAGGCTATGATGCTATGGAGGTGATACCTGTGAGAAGAGTAGCACGCCGTATAGAGCGCAGACAGCGCAGGGCAGCGACTATATAGTTTACAGTTTACAATGTACAGTTAACAGTGAACAAATTCCTGTCAGGAACTGATTATTGTTCTTTGGTTTGTTTTTCCAGCTCTTTTAAGCGACGCACAATATTCTCCAGGTTGCGATAATGCACATATACCTTCCTGTATTTAGATACTTCGAAAGCGGGAGAGCCGCTGTATATTTCATTAGGCTTAGTGATGCTTTTAGATATACCCGACTGTGCAGTGATCTTAGTGCCGTCTGCAATATCCAAATGCCCTATGATGCCCACCTGGCCACTGAACATGCAGTTCTTACCAATCTTTGTAGAACCCGCAATCACATTGCAAGCAGCGAGGTAGCAGTTTTCCCCAATCTCTACATTATGCGCTATATGTATCAGGTTGTCGAACTTGACACCTTTACGAAGAATGGTAGAGCCAAGCGTAGCACGGTCTATAGCACAGTTAGCACCAATCTCTACATCGTCTTCTATGAGCACATTGCCTATCTGCGGTATCTTGGTATTCTCACCCTGTTCGGGAGCAAACCTGAAACCATCGCTACCTATAACCGTACCTGAGTGTATGATGCAGTTTTTACCAATAATAGTCTCTGAATATAAAGTAACATTGGCATAGACGATAGTGTTATCGCCTATTTCGGTGTTATCGCCCACATATGCCTGCGGGTATATTTTTACGCTGTTGCCTATCTTTACGTTATCACCAATGAAAGCAAACTCGCCCACATAGCAATTCTGCCCCAGCTTAGCGGTATCTGAGATAAAACATTGTTTTGAAATGCCAGATTTATTAAGCTTTACCTGATTGTACATTTCGAGGAGCTTACCGAAAGCCACCTGGGCATTATCTACACGAATAAGCGTTGTATGAACCGGTGCCGTGAGCTGAAAATCTTTATTGAGTATAACAATTGAAGCACGTGTACTATATATATACTGTGTATAGAGCGGGTTGGCTAAGAACGAAATGGAGCCGGGCACTCCTTCTTCGATCTTAGAAAGCTTTGATACTTTGGCATCAGCGTCGCCTTCAATTTGGCCATTTAAAATGCCGGCGATCTGGTTTGCTGTAAATTCCATTGTTATACCTATTTAAAAATTAATGAATACATCATAGTTTGGGTAGAACGCCAAGATAAAAATAATTTTTAGTGATTGGTATATAAGTGCAGATAATAGTATAAACACCTGATAATGGATTTATATTGTTTAATTATTGCTTTATATGAACAAATTATGAAAACGAGGGTGTTTTTGGGTGTTCTGCCAAGTACGTTTACCTTTGAGTTCTCAAAAAAATAAAATTCATAAATTATGACACATTCACTTCCGGCATTAACATATGCTTTTGACGCACTGGAACCTTATATAGATGCACAGACCATGCAAATACATCATGATAAACATCACCAGGCCTATGTAGATAATCTGAATAAGGCTATTGCAGGAACACCTGCAGCAGATAAAACACCGGAGCAATTGATGGCCAATATCTCGTCTTTGCCTGCTGCAGTGCGCAATAACGGCGGCGGACATTATAATCATAGCCTTTTCTGGACCCTATTAGGTGCCGGCGGCGGACAACCAAGCGGCACACTTGCAGACGCTATTAACAGCGCATTTGGTTCGTTGGACGGATTAAAAGAAAAAATGAGTACGGCAGGCGCAACCCGATTTGGCAGTGGCTGGGCATGGCTGATAGTAAAAGACGGTAAACTTGAAGTGACATCTACACCTAACCAGGACAATCCGCTGATGGATGTGGCTGAAGTAAAGGGTGCGCCAATACTCGGTATAGATGTATGGGAACATGCTTATTACCTGAAGTATCAGAACCGCAGGCCTGAATACCTGAGCCAAATATGGAACGTGATAAACTGGAAGAAAGTTGAGGAGTTGTATAACGCAGCTAAGTAAGTTGACTATATTATATAACGCGAGCCGCACCTTTGGTGCGGCTCGCGTATTTTGCAAACAATATTAAAGTGCAAAAGAAAACCCAACAGCTGCTATCAGGCCACCAGGAGCCAACACTTTAACCGTTTTGTCAGCATCGGTAGTCAATGTTTGACCTGATGTTACATTATAAGTAGCAGCATTGAGTCTATTTGAATAACCTGCTTCTATATAAAAGCGGTTGCGATTTCTGCCGAGTTTCCATACTCTATAACCGGCGACAAAAAAATTTGTAATAGAATTGCCACTCAATGTAACGTCTGTTGTGCCATAATATACTGTAGATAAAGAGGCCTTCATATTATCGAAGCCGGAACTATTAGTAATGCCTGCACCAATAGCCCAACCTTTATAGCCAGGATTGAAATAATAACGAGCTTCAAGGTACACTTTGTTGCCCCAAGTGCTGGCACCGATACCAGTACCAATAGAAACATTTGTCGCAACAGGAAGTTCCAGCTTTAACCCAATAATACCAGATTGATTATTGAAACCAGTACCCGTGCCTAGAAAGAAGCGTGCAACAGAAGGTTTTGTGTTTTTCGACTTGTCATTCTCTGCCGGTTTTTGTGCAAAGGCGAGCGCGCTCATGCAAATGAAAATAGAAATAAGGAAGGTCTTTCGCATATTAAATGAATTTCGTTATTACAAATATAGCTTATAATGAAGTACCAATATCGGCCATCATTGCCTTTGCCCGCTGATCTTCGGGGTGTTTTTTCAACAAGTGTTCGAGGTATTTTTTAGCAATACCCAGCTTATTTTCGCTATGATACCAAACAGCAAGGTTAATGAGATTTTGTTCATAGTCAGGGTCCAATTCGTTAGCATGCAGCAGATAGTATATAGCCATAGTTTTATTGCCTTGCTGCATGAATAAAAAGCCAAGGTTGGTATTTGCACTTACATAATCGGGATTTTGTTCGAGTATAAAGGTGAATACTTTTTGAGCTTCTGCCGCATTTTGCATAGCGAGCAAGCAGGTGCCATATTTATTTTCAAAATCAAGTGCATATGGCCATAGTTCTGTTGCACGTTTATACCAAGGCAAGGCCTTGTCCAACTGTTGCGTTTCGAAGTATGCCTCCCCTACACGATAGGCTGTCCATGCATCATTAACATCTGCAGGTTTTAATTGCGATGCGTATTGAATAACATGCGCATAGTCTTTGAGCAAATAATATACTCTTATATAATCGCGGTTTTGTTTTTGCTGTGCTTCGTCTTGTGATCGTTTGCCGAGGTAGACCAAAGCAGAGTCCAGCAATGGCGCAGATGGTGCATAGCGTTCGTAAAACTCCATATAGCCACGAGCTGTGGTAATAGCATCAACATGGTCGTTGTTGAAACATTTTAAACCAAGAAATGCAGATATCTTCTTCTGCTCCGTATCAGCTAAGGGGCGTTTGCGGATAAAATGATCGGTAACTGCCACATGCGGAATATCTATGCTACCGTTATGCGGCATATGACAAGTGACGCAATCGTTATTTTTTAAAGCGCGTACCTCCGGTTTTTCTGTGCACTGCTGTTGGCCAGTTGCACCGCCATGACAGTTTTGACATGCATTGAGATATTGTATGCGCGGTGTAAACTTTACGCTTATATGCGGATTGTGGCAGGTAATACAACTCATTTTTTGAGATTCTACATAGCACCTGCTTTTTTTCATTCGCTCTACATGCGACGCCATGATCATTTTATCCTGCGCACCTTCATACTCCGGCATAAAGACATTCATTACTTCTGACAATTTCATGCCGGGATGAAAATCGAAGAATGTTTTTCCATCATTCAGCACAGCAATACCCTGCAAATGGCAACGCTGACAAACATTATTCTGCAATTCGGTTGACAGCCTGCGCGGATTGACAATGGTATAATCAGGGCCTTTTGATGTATCAACAATATCTCCACTTGTTTTTGCCAGCACATGTAAACTGCCAGGGCCATGACAGCGTTCGCAATCAATGCCTGTTTTTACGCTTAGGTATTTATTCTCGCTATTGTTTACAAAATCAGGGTAGCCATTGTGGCAGCTCATACACTCAATTTCTATGAGCCTGCTAAAACGGGTATTAGCTCCTTTCTCAAATCCGGGGGCGAGATCCCACTGGTGTTTTTGTGTGTAAAAAGTAATGGGCACCTGGTAGAAATAGCCATTGGTATTTTGAATGTGAGAATTGGTATGCTGACCAGAGCCAACAATATAATCTACCCGTTGCATGCGTTTATGTACCGTATCTTTTCCTTCTGTACGAAACTCCATTACGTATAATGTGTCGTTCTGCCAGTATGGTTTGTAATAATAATCAAGGTCTTTATCGTAGACCAAAGCATGGGCAGGAGAAAAATCAGCAGCAGATTTTTTACGGGTAGCATGGTCGAATGACTGGCCCATGCCTGTTTGTATAAATGTTTGATAGACAGATTCGTGGCACATGCGGCATTTATCCATACCTACATAATGCGCATTGGTATCGTATACATTTTTCCAGGGGGAGCCTTCTGCAACAGTGCTATCCTGCTTAGGGCTATTGCAATAAAATGCAGGTAATGTAACGGTTACCAGTCCGGTGAACAATAATATACCACGAAGCAAACGGGGTGACATGCTTCAAATTTAGTTAAATATCGCCAGCGTGTAATTTGATTTGCCTTTTTGTATGAGTACGTAGCGGTTATTGAGCAAATGTTCCTTTTTTAATACGAAATCAATTGCTATAACTTTTTCTTTGTTAATACTTATACCTCCATTTTGTACCATCTTGCGGGCTTCTCCTTTAGAAGTGAATACACCGTTATCAGATAAAAATGTAAGCAGGTCGGTGCCATTATCTAATACGCCTGATGATGCATGCACCTGTGGCACACCTTCCATCACTTCAAGCAATTGCTTTTCATTTAATATGCGTAATGCCTCTATAGATGATTGACCAAATAATATTTCAGAAGCTTTTTGTGCAAATGAAAGGTCTTCTGCACTGTGTACCAAAGTTGTCAGCTCTTCCGCCAATGCTTTTTGTAATTTACGCAAGTGCGGTGCTGCTTTATGTTCTTCGATCAATGTTTTAATTTCTTCTAGCGTACGAAAAGAGAATGTCATAATCATGCGCTCAGCATCATCATCTGCTTGTTTTAACCAAAATTGGTAGAACTGGTAGGGAGAAGTACGGTTTGCATCGAGCCAAACATTGCCAGTTTCTGTTTTGCCGAATTTGCTGCCATCAGTTTTAGTTATTAAAGGGCAAGTAAAAGCGTAGGCTTCTCCGCCCATGGTACGGCGTATCAATTCGGTGCCCGTTACAATATTTCCCCATTGGTCGGCGCCACCAAACTGCAGCTTTACATTTTTCGTTTTATATAAATGCAGGTAATCGTAACCCTGTATTAACTGGTATGTAAACTCTGTGAATGACAAACCTGTTTCCAGTCTTTTCTGAACAGAATCTTTTGCCATCATATAATTCACGCTGATGTGTTTACCAACATCGCGAATGAAATCTAAAAACCTGAAATCCCTGAACCAATCATAATTGTTTACCATTACCGCTGCATCAGGTCTGCCCTTACTAAAATCTATAAATTTTTCGAGTTGTTTTTTTTGTGCTTCGCAATTGTATAAAATAGTGTCCATGTCCAAGAGATTACGCTCCTGAGATTTACCGGAGGGATCACCGATCATGCCTGTTGCGCCTCCTAATAATGCATATGGTTTATGCCCCGCCCGTTGCATACGCATTAATAAAGTGATAGGTACTAAATTGCCCACATGCAGGCTATCTGCGGTGGGGTCAAAACCAACATAACCTGAAGTCATTTCTTTATTCAGTTGTTCCTGAGTGCCCGGCATAATATTCTGCACTAAATTCCTGGCTTGTAAATCTGCTATTAAGTCCATTTTTCTTTAATACTATAAGGACAAAAATAAGGTTTAACAGATTGCATATTCCTATAATCATATGATAATTATCACACTATGATATGTGTAATTTTAATAATACCTACCATATCAGGTTGAAAAACAAGTTTTGTTTTCAAAAAATTGTTGTTATCTTTCGCTTATATCTCTTAACAAAAAATTAAGACCTTGAAACGGATTTTATTCTCTTTAGCACTGATCTTTCCAATGTGTCTTCAAGCACAACAACATCATGAGATAGGTCTTTCATTTGGAGTGGCCAATTATTATGGTGATTTACAAGACCAATGGTTTCCGAGTTACGGGTACAAACCAGTAGGTGGCATCATATATAAATACTTTATGAGCCCACATGTGGGTTTGAGATTTGGCGTGAACTATGCAGCTGTTACAGCTGCAGATAGTTTATCTGATATTGCAGCTAACAGGGCAAGAAACCTGAGTTTTGCAACCAATATTCTTGAAGGTAACGTAGGACTGGAACTCAATTTGTTGCCAATAGATGTAGGTCGTTGTAAGTTTACTCCTTATGTATTTGGCGGCATAGCTGTTTTTTATTTTAATCCTTACGCACTTGATCCATCAGGAAACAAAGTATATCTGAAACCTTTGAGCACTGAAGGTGAAGGCTTGGCTGCTTATCCTGACCGTAAACCATACAAGCTGGTACAAACAGCTTATCCTTTTGGCGGAGGCTTGAAATTCTTTGTAGGTAATATATTTATGATAGCGCCTGAAATAGGCTTCCGTTACACCAACACAGATTATCTTGATGATGTGAGCAAATCTTATGTTAATCTGGATACATTAAATGCAAACAAGAGCAAATTGGCTACCCAAATGTCATTCCGTGGCAATACAGTAAGAGGTTGGGATGGCAATTATCCTAATTATAAATTTCAACGGGGAGACAGTAAAACAAATGACTGGTATTGGTTTGGAACCATTACCATCACTGTTTATTTCCGCACATTCGGAAATGTGAGAGATTATTTACAAGGCCGCTGCCCTTCGTTCTGGAGATAAGAAAATATCTTGACTTTATACATAAACCCTCCAATGGAGGGTTTATTGTTTTATGGTATTGATGCAGTCTTGCAAAGACATCATTTTTTGCTCACCAGTTGTAAAATTTTTAAGGCTTAGCATATGTTTTTGCCGTTCATCATCGCCACACAATATTACATATGGAAGGCCACGCTTGTCAGCGTATTTCATTTGTTTATCAAATTTTGCAGCGTCGGGATATATTTCTGCAGCAATACCTGCACTTCTTAATTGTTGTAATACCTGCAATGCATATTTTTCGTTATCTCCTCCAAAATTTATCAGCAAGGCTTTAGTTCCTGTAGATAATTGCCGAGGAAATAATTGTAATTCTTCTATTACATCATATATCCTATCAATGCCAAATGATACACCTACACCTGAAACCCCTTTCAATCCAAAAAGCCCTGTCAGATCATCATAGCGCCCTCCACCTCCAATACTTCCCATTTTTATATCACCAGCGCATAATACCTCAAAAATAATTCCCGTATAATAATTTAACCCGCGTGCCAGGCTGATGTCCACTTTTATATTATTTCCCCATTCATTTTTTGCAAGGTCT
>Ga0207135_1058_pt1 | contig 12497 bp, 12 predicted proteins | sample Alteio_BWMinHeat_10_FD_153530 | JGI IMG/M metagenome (GOLD analysis project Ga0207135, IMG submission 153530) | Enriched cells from forest soil in Barre Woods Harvard Forest LTER site, Petersham, Massachusetts, United States -... | ecosystem: Environmental > Terrestrial > Soil > Temperate forest >...
GTTGATTTTATATTAATGAGTTTTAATTGAGATGTACCCAACAAATACGTATTTTTCGATGTCTTAATTAAAAAGATATTAATTGAAGGTATCTTTGGTATTATAGTTTTAACAATCCTATTGTCTGCTTATTAAAACCCGCTTTTATGAATTTTTATCTACGACTGACATTTGCTTTTATTCTTTGCCTGAATATTTCGAACATTTCTGTTTTTGCACAGACAGTTACTTATTACCAGACAGGTGAAGAATTCTCAGGCCCCTTTGCCAGCTGGAAGAATGTAAAAACTGATTTTGGCGCCAAAGGCGATGGTGTAACAGATGATGCACCTGCTATCAATTCAGCGTTGCTGGCAATGAAGAATACAGGGACAAACAATTATAATGTGCTGTATTTTCCTGCAGGCACCTATCTAATTAATGATACCTTATACAATGTAAACAGGGTATCAGGTGATGATTATTCAGGTGTGCAAATTATAGGTGAAGACCCTGCAACTACCACTATAAAATGGAACGGACCTGCTTTTGGTAAAATGATGTACATCAATGGCTGGTATATGCGTGTGAGTCGTTTAACTTTTGATGGAAATGGAACGGCAGGATGGGGTATTTTTCATACCGGCAGTTTTTCTACAGGATGCGAATGGAGTGATCTCTGGTTCACTAATTTCAACCCAGTTTATAGTGTCGGCATTGATTTTGGTGCACCTACAAATGGACAGGCCGAAAATGCAATTTTCCGTTGCAGGTTTACAGGCGTAAAATATGGTATATCCAGTTGCAATTGGAATAGCCTTGACCAATGGGTATGGTATTGTTTGTTTGCTGATTGTTATGGAGGCCTCAATCAATGTATAGGATATTGCCAAGCTTATGGTAATGTGTTTTTAAGGTCTAAGCTTTGGGATATTAGTGGCTCACCCTATAAGAATGCAATGGTAAATAATACTTCTATTAATTCAGTTTGTTTTCTTCAAACGCAGGATGGATACCTGCGTGGCAATAAAATATACAGCAATGTAAACGATTCATTTCATATGAGCATAGGCTCTGTTTTATTGGATAACATCATTAGTTGTCCAAGCAATCAATGGCCTGTTGCCCGTGTAAGAAATGGCTCCAACATGGTGATTGGTAATACCTTCTCCAAAACAAATGCCATATGGAAATACTGGCCTATACAACCGCCCTTCCAGCAATTTGACCATGGTATAGGGGGCTCTTATGCAGTAGGTAAAGAAATTGAAAAAGCGATAGATAACAATCCCGCTACCAGCTTTGCTTCACAAACAGCAGGCTTGGGTGGTATTAAATGGAATTGCCCTTTGGGAACCAGGAGAACAGTAAAAAAATATACATTATCTGCACCACCTAATGCTAATGGCAAAACAGCGGCTAATTTTATTTTACATGCTTCTAATGATTGGGGATATACATGGACAACTCTTGATTCTGAAGTGGGGCAAGTGTTTACAGGAGGCGCTTCTCCAATAACCTATAATATTTCAAACACTACGCCTTATGCCATTTACGAATTAAAAGAAACGGTTACGTTACCCTCAGGCTGGATAGAAGTAAATGAGTTCCATTTATTTGATTCTTTAGGTAGTGATCTTACTGCCGATAATAAAGGCTTGCTAACAGGCGCAGATGAGCCATGGGGTGTATATTATCCGCTAGATAATAGCATTGTTGATTCTACAGCAATTACAGTTCCGACAACTGTTTCGTTGCCCAGCACTCCGCAAAATATGCACCGTACAATTTTTGAAGTGCAGCAAGGTACGGGTGATGATGCATTGGCTATTCAGAATAAAATTGATTCTGCTACCATGTTACCACTTGGCAGTAAGCCTGTAGTTCATTTTGCTAACGGGCAATACAATATTAAGCGTACTATAAATGTGCCCGCAGGTAGCGATATGCAGCTAATCGGAGATGGTGTAGGTTCCGGAACAATTACGCGTCTTTATTGGGCAGGCCTCTCTACTGATACAGTGGGCCCGCTTATAAAATGCGCAGGGCCAAGCCGCATTACCATAAAAGATATGCTCATTCGGGTACCCACTACTTTCCCAGGTGTAGAGGCATTAGTAATAGAAAATGCTGACCAGGTAGGTGGCCGTATATATGGAGAAGAATTCCATGCCGGAGGTTGGGACGTGAATCATGTAAGTGACGTAGGGATCTATGCCGATGTTTTTGAGAACAGCGATCTCACACTTGTTTGTGGCGGTCCGGGTGAATGTTATAACGGTGCTATAAAAGTAAAAGGCGGCACAGTATTATCTGCGGGTGGCAATACAAATGGGCAGGTTTCTTGTTTATCGGGGGCATCAGGTGCTTCCCAGAATTTATTTAGTGTAGTTAATGGTGGTAGGATTACTGCAGAAGGTATGTGGTATGAAGGTGACCCGACAGCCCGCACGAGTGGATTAATAGACCTTGAAAATTGTTCAGGAAAAATTTCGCTCGTGGCAATGGCTTGGTATTTGGACAATAGTACTTCTTACCCAATTGTGCATACCAAAAACTTCACTGGCAAATTAACTATGTTGCTCAACCATTTTAACCAAGTACCTCAAACTACTTGTTTAATGGAAGGCTCAGGTACTAATTATAGTATTTTAAGTGCTTATAACGATTGGGGACAAGCAAATACTATTGGCGGAACCGCTGATTCTATATGGCTTGATCAGACTTCACCCAATGCTAACGCTGCTTTTTTCAGGAGCACAGCAACAACCAACCTTCATTTTGTAGATGATGTAGTTGATAAAGTGCATAGTGTTTTACCGGATACTACTTCTGTCTTGAACGACCTTACCCAGTTGCGAGCTGTTCGCACTGATCCCCCAATGGATAGGGCATCTGGTGTTACTGATGTAAAGCTGTTCAGGGTAAATGTTGTGGGAACAGGTAAAAATGCATCAGCACATTTTATTGGTATACCTACTATTGCTTCTGTTCCTAATATTATACCTGGGAGTAGAACAGAATTTGTTAAACTATATCCGACAATTGTTCAACAAAGCTATACCGTGCAATATGATCTTCCTGTAGCAGGGGCAGTTTATTTTACTGTGTATGATATCTATGGCCGAATTATCAGTATGAGTAATACGAAAGAAACAGAAGGCATACACCAATCTGTCTTTTCTGTTGCCGGTTTGAGTAATGGGATGTATTATATGAAATTGCAGTCGGGTTTTATTTCGGAAACAAAGAGGTTTATTGTTGCACATTAGAAAAGAATTATCATAATTTGGTTTCTAAATCGACTTATGAAAAAGCTTTTCCTTGCTTGCATCTGCATGTATTCTTTTCAGACTGCATTTTGTCAATCTAAAGATGAGCAGGCTATTCGCAGCATGCTTTCTGCACAGATAGTGCAATGGAATGCAGGCAATATACCCGGTTTTATGAAAGGCTATTGGGAGAATGACAGCTTAATATTTATTGGTAAAAGTGGGCCGACTTATGGATACCAACCTACACTGGAGCGATACAAGAAATCTTACCCCGATGCCGGACATATGGGTAAGCTCACCTCTATTATTGTTAGTATGAAAAAACTTTCTACTGACTACTATTTTGTTATTGGTAAATGGGCGCTGAAACGAGACGCAGGTGATGTAGGAGGCTCTTATACTTTATTGATAAGAAAGATAAAAGGGGAATGGGTGATTGTTTGTGACCATAGTTCATAAAAAAGCAACCACAAAGGTGGTTGCTATATAAATATTAGCTAGTAAGTCTTATTTGTTCATGGTAGCCAAAAACTCTTCATTGCTCTTGGTGCCTTTCATTTGCTGCAATAAGAAATTCATAGCTTCATCTGTATTCATGTCTGCAATATGATTGCGTAGCAACCACATCTTGTTTTGAACATCTTTATCCAGCAGCAGGTCGTCGCGGCGGGTAGATGAAGATGTAATATCAATAGCAGGGAATACGCGCTTGTTAGATAACTTACGATCTAACTGTAATTCCATATTACCGGTACCTTTAAATTCTTCAAATATCACTTCGTCCATTTTAGAACCTGTGTCTATCAGGGCTGTAGCCAATATGGTAAGTGAACCACCATTTTCTATTTTGCGGGCAGCACCAAAGAATTGTTTTGGTTTTTGCATAGCATTTGCTTCCACACCGCCGCTTAATACCTTGCCGCTTGCCGGTGCTACAGTATTATGAGCACGTGCCAAACGTGTAATAGAGTCGAGCAGGATAACCACATCGTGACCTACTTCTACCAGGCGTTTTGCTTTTTGTAATGCTATTGTTGAAACTTTTACGTGTTTTTCAGCAGGTTCGTCGAATGTAGAAGCTATTACTTCTGCACGTACACTGCGTTGCATATCTGTTACCTCTTCAGGGCGCTCATCTACAAGTACGATCATCAGGTAACATTCCGGGTGATTTTTTGCAATAGCGTTTGCTACTTCTTTCAGCAGCATGGTTTTACCCGTTTTGGGTTGTGCTACTATCAATCCGCGCTGCCCCTTGCCTATTGGTGTGAACAGGTCAATGATGCGCGTACTTAAATTGGTGCTGGTAGTATAGAGGTTTAATTTCTCAAAAGGGAACAAAGGCGTCAGGTAGTCGAATGGTACGCGATCGCGTATCTCATCAGGCAGTTTACTATTGATGGTTTCTACCTTTAATAATGCAAAATACTTTTCACCCTCTTTTGGCGGACGAACGGTGCCTGTAACCGTATCACCTGTTTTAAGGCCAAATAATTTTATTTGTGAAGGAGAAACATAAATATCATCAGGGGAGCTTAAGTAATTGTAATCGCTGCTACGTAAGAAACCATAACCGTCAGGCATCATTTGCAGTACGCCTTCACTAACTACAGCGCCGTCAAAATCGATATTGAAATTGGCTGAAAGTTGTTCGCGGCGTGGATTACCCGGCCTGTTTAATTGCTTGTCGCTTTCAACAGGTTGCGCTGCAAATGGAGATTGAACAGCTTCTTCTGCAGAAGGCATGGTAATACCCGAATCTTCAGATGCATTTTCAGCATGTTCATCACTATTAGTATCTTCTTCCTGTACCTTTCTTCCACGTACTTTTTTATCTTCGGGCTCCTCATTTTTTGCTGCCGGCTTTTCTTCCTCGGCATTATCAGGAGCATTTTCAGTGCGGGGTTTGCGCAGGCGGCGCTTTTTCTGGTCGCCATTATCTTCTGTTTTTACAGCGGCGGTATCAGTTTTAAGGGCCTGCTGATCTAATATTTTATAAATCAGAGATTGTTTGTCCATCGAACGGGCGCTCGATATTTTAAGTTTTTCGGCTACATCGACCAGCTCAGGAACGAGCATATCGTTTAGTTGCAAAATGTCGTAAGGCATGCTTGTTTTTTTGTGATAACTTATTGAGTATGTATTGTTTAAATAATTTTTCTTTTAAAAGTGTTTTGAAAAGAAATGGAAAACTTCAGACGATTTGAACGAAGGTTGGAACGACTATGTTTCCTATAATGCAAGATTACAACTGTTTTTTTTAATAACGAAAAAAACTTTTATTTTTTTGCTATATCTGCTTTGAAAGCCAGGGCCATTCCGGCTATTGTATCTTCAATAGATATATAAGAAAAGCCCGGGATAGCGATTTTTAGCTTGGTATTATTATAGAAACATTGTAGATGTACATTTCTTGATGTTTCGGGCGTAATAGTAGCTGGTCCACCCAAAAGCCTGGTTTTCAACAAGTATAGTTGCGCTACAATAGCGGTTGCAATTGTCCCCACTTTAATTGATGGTAATTTTTTATGCAATGCTTTTGCCATAGCATTGAAAATATAACGGTACTGATAATTTCCTGCGCTCATAATAAACCGCTCGGCAGTAATATCGCTTTGCATTAAAAGATACATGGCTTTCACCACATCTTTTACATCTACCCACGCATTAATACCCAGTGTATAAAAGGGGAATTCCTTATTCACTACTTTCATTATGTTGGCAGAACCTTCATTCCAATCACCTGCACCCAATATAATGCCAGGATTAATAATGACTGCTTTCAGGCCTTCTGCCATGCCGCGCCATACTTCCATTTCTGAAAGGTATTTGCTTTTGCTGTATACAGAATTATGTTTGTTTTCGTCCCATTGCTCTTCTTCTGTTATTTCATGGTCCTTTTTTTCATTTCTTCCCAATGCTGCTACAGAACTTACGTGCACTACTTTTTTTATATTCATATCCAAGCACAGGTTCACCAGGTTGGCTGTGCTTTCTATATTAAAGTGCAGCATTTCATTTCTTCTTCGCGGATTGAACGAAACGATAGCAGCGCAATGATAAACATGCGATATGTTTTGTAAAGCGGCTTCTAATGATGCAATATCCAGCATGTCACACTGCAGCCATTCTATGCCGGAGATCTTTTTTAGATCATTTGCTGGGGGATGCTTATGATACAATGCTCTTACCTGTTCACCTTTTTCAGAGAGGAGTTGAATAAGATGATTGCCTAAGAAACCACTTGCGCCTGTTACAAGAATCATTAGTATTTATAAAGATTGAAATTGCTTTAAAAAGCGAATGTCATTTTGTGAATACAAACGAAGATCATTCACCTGGTATTTTAGTTGCGTAATGCGCTCCACACCCATACCAAATGCATAACCGGTATATACATCGGGATCTATATTGAAATTGCGCAGCATATTCGGGTGCACCATACCACAGCCCAATATTTCTACCCAACCGGTATGTTTACATATATTACAACCACTGCCCCCGCATATAGTACAGGAGATATCCATTTCGGCGCTTGGCTCAGTAAAAGGGAAATAGGATGGACGGAAGCGAATTTTTGTATTCTCTCCGAACATTTCTTTTACGAAATAGTATAATGTTTGTTTAAGGTCAGCAAAAGACACATTTTTATCTATATACAATCCTTCTACCTGGTGAAAGAAGCAATGCGCTCTTGCACTTATTGTTTCATTACGATATACAGTACCGGGGCAAATAACGCGAACAGGCATAGGTTGTGATTCCATAACACGAGCCTGAACTGATGATGTATGCGTACGCAAAACCCAATCAGGGTTTTGAGATACATAAAATGTATCCTGCATATCACGTGCGGGGTGGTGTTCGGGCATATTGAGAGAAGTGAAATTATGCCAATCGTCTTCTATTTCAGGGCCTGTAGCTACACTAAATCCTATTTTTTCGAAGATGGAAATAATTTCATGTTCTGTAACACTTAAAGGATGCCGTGTGCCCTTATTTAATGTGGTACCAGGAAGTGTAATGTCTATTCCAGAACCCTCATGCGTATTGTTTTGTAAGCTTAAGTAGGCTTCAAACTTAGCTTCTGCCAGTTGTTTAAAGGCATTTAACAATTGGCCTGCCTCCTTTTTTTCATTTGCAGGAACTTGTTTCATTTCACCGAATACCTGCTTAACAATGCCCTTTGTGCCTAAAAATCTAATGCGAAATGCCTCTAATTCATCAGTGTTTGCCGGCGTAAAGGCCTGTATTTCCTGTTCATATTGTGCTAATTGTTCCTTAAGGTGGGACATGCAACAAAGATAACAGCTTAGTTAATAAGTGTAAAATGATAAATCACATTAACTATTATCGTATATATTGATATATACCCTACCATTTAAGATTTTATATATTATATAATATTTTAATGTCGTTATTAATGGTTAATCAGTCGTTAACGCAGGCGAATTTTGTGGTAGGAATGCCGGAGCGGTCTACTTTTGTCCTCGAAATAAAAATAAAACAATAACAAACAAAAAAAATAAAAATGAAAAAGATCAGTTTCTTAGTTGTATCAGTAGTATTACTTACATTATCTGTTAATTCATTCGGTCAGCAGACATCATCAGCAACAGCAAGCGCATCAGCTACTGTTATCACACCAATATCAATTTCTAAAACAGTTGATATGAACTTTGGTAATATAGCATCAGGAACAAGCAGCGGAACAGTAGTTTTAACTGCAGCAGGTTCACGTAGCAGCACAGGTGGTGTTACATTACCGGCTACAACAGGTAGCCCGACAGCGGCATCTTTCACTGTAACAGGCCAGGGTAGCTATACTTATTCTATTACATTGCCTTCTTCTGCAACAACAATAGATGACGGTGCTTCACATACAATGACAGTTGATACATGGAGCAGCACACCAACTACAACCGGTACTTTAAGTTCAGGTACACAAACACTGACAGTAGGTGCTACACTGCACGTAGGTGCAAACCAAACACCCAATACTTATACCTCAGCTACTCCGTTTACAGTAACCGTAAACTATAATTAATAGCATAGAGGGGTAAGATTGAGCTACTGATTTGGCACAATTAAACTGTATTTTTTATCTTTGTTATATATTTCAGCACCCGGTAATGAAAATTATCGGGTGTTTTTAAGAACACAAGTTTTTAAACAGGCAAACCGGAATCAGAGATACAAAAAATGAAGAAGGCATTTACATATTTGTTAGCGTTTATCATACCTGCCATATTTGTCTCAGATTTATTCGCACAAACAAATGTCGCATCTGTTAATGCAAGGGCCGGTGTTGTACATGCCATCACCATTACTAAAACAACTGACCTGAATTTTGGTAACTTATCGGTCGGCAGCACTGGCGGGACAGTAGTATATGATCCTAATACTTTATCGCGAACAGCTTCAGCAGGTAGCAGCATCACTTTACCATCTGTAACCGGTAATCCAACTTTAGCAACATTTACTGTTTCCGGAGAAAGTCTTTATTCTTTTATAGTTACTTTACCAAGTACCACTTTGACACTGGATGACGGGCTATCTCATACCATGACAGTAAATTCCTTTACATCCAATCTGAGTTCTTCAGGAAGTATAGGTACCTTAAATTCGTCCGGAACGGCTACCCTTACTGTAGGCGCAACACTTAATGTAAATGCTAACCAATACGTAGGCACCTATAATTCCACAATACCTTTTACTATTCTAGTAAATTATAACTAAATATTTTTACGTAACTTAGTAAGCATAAAGTATATATAATCACAGGTGTCATGAATAAGTATTTGCTGCTTTTTATTCTGTTTTTCTTCCCGGTAGCTTATTCTTTCAGCCAGCAGGTGGCATCTGCTACATCAGGTGCTAAAGCGGGTATCACTACACCTGTAGTTGTTTCCAAAAGCGCTGACCTTGTTTTTGGTACTATATCTGTATCTATGACCAATGGGGGTACTATTATAATAAACCCCGACGGAACACGTACTACCAGTGGCGGCGTGCATATACCTACTTTTCCCCCTGCTTCTTCGGGAGCATCTTTTACGGTAGCCAGCCAGGACTATACTTATTATATTTCCCTGCCTACAACTGTTCTGGATCCAAAAGAATACGACCTAAAAGTGATGGACATTGGCCATTTTGTTACCAACCCGGTAATAAATGAAACAGTGAATTCAGGTACAAAGACCATAGGTATTGGCGCTACCCTTACTGTAGGTCCTGCAAAATCTATAGCTTCAGAAGAGGTTGTTGTTCCTTTTCCGATAATAGTTACTTATAATTAGTGCATTTTATAGTAATATTTTGTTTTTACATATTAATAAACAGTGCTTAATACATTAAGAAAAAATATATTGGTTAAGTGCTTGTTAAGCGGCTATTATTTTTAAGTTGCTGATAAATGGTATTATACTTTTGCATCGTCAACATCAAACAAAAACAAACGAACCAACAAAAAAATAAAAAATGGAAAAGAGAGTTTTATTTACAGCCTCAGTTATTTTGACAGCTTTGTCTTTTAGCTCATTCGGTCAACAGACATCATCAGCAACGGCAAGTGCATCAGCTACTGTTATCACACCAATATCGATCTCTAAAACAGTTGATATGAACTTTGGTAATTTAGCATCAGGAACAAGCAGCGGAACAGTAGTTTTAACTGCAGCAGGTTCACGTAGCAGCACAGGTGGTGTTACATTACCAGCTACAACAGGTAGCCCTACAGCAGCATCTTTTACTGTTACAGGCCAGGGTAGCTATACTTATTCGATTACATTGCCTGCAAGTGCAACAACAATAAGTGATGCCTCGTCTCACACAATGACAGTTGATACATGGAGCAGCACACCAACTACAACCGGTACTTTAAGCTCAGGTACACAAACACTAACAGTAGGTGCAACATTGCACGTAGGTGCGAGCCAAGTACCAAATACTTATACCTCAGCTACTCCGTTTACAGTAACTGTAAATTATAACTAATAGTAAAAGCTTAGTTTTAAATAATAGTTGCATCCGGGTTTGTATACCCGGGTGTTTTGTTTTTAAAGGTATTCACGCCAAAGGCCATTATTGCCTTAACTATCAACTGTCGCATATTTTACATTATTAGTACTTAATATATTAAAAAATAGTTTATTGGTTAAGCACTCGTTAACGGAACACTATTTTTGAGTTGCTGATAATATGCGTTCTACATTTGTGTCATCAAACAAAAACAAACAAGCAAAAAATATAAAAATGAAAAAGAGAGTTTTATTTGCAGCCTCAGTTATTTTGACAACTATATCTTTTAGCTCATTCGGCCAACAGACATCATCAGCAACAGCAAGCGCATCAGCTACTATTATCACACCAATATCAATTTCTAAAACAGTTGATATGAACTTTGGTAATATAGCATCAGGAACAAGCAGCGGAACAGTAGTTTTAACAGCAGCAGGTTCACGCAGCAGCACAGGTGGTGTTACATTACCGGCTACAACAGGTAGCCCGACAGCAGCATCTTTCACTGTTACAGGTCAGGGTAGTTATACTTATTCTATTACATTACCTTCTTCTGCAACTACAATAGATGATGGTCATTCACACACAATGACTGTTGATACATGGAGCAGCACACCAACTACAACCGGTACTTTAAGTTCAGGTACACAAACACTGACAGTAGGTGCAACACTGCATGTAGGTGCAAACCAAACACCAAATACTTATACTTCAGCTACTCCGTTTACAGTAACTGTAAATTATAACTAATAGCATAATTTTAATTGTATACAATATTCGCACCCGGCAAAATTTGCCGGGTGTTTTTCTTTTTACGGAATTTTGTCAGTAAAAGTATTCATAGTTAATCGCTGGTTAATGTACTGATACAAGTGCGCAGGAATACAATGAGTATGTAATTTTGTACAACGAAAAAAAAGAGAGAAAAAAAATGAAAAAAACCTTATTGTACGCTGTTTTCGCTGTAATGACTTGTTTATCCCAAAGTTCATTTGCACAACAAACAGCTGTTGCAAATGCAAATACTTCAGCTAATGTTGTAATACCCATTGCCATTTCTAAAACAGCAGATCTGAATTTTGGCAATTTATCAGTAGGTAGCACCAATGGAACGGTAGTAATGAGTGCGGCAGGTGTTCGCAGCAGCACAGGGGGCGTTACATTACCTGCAACATCGGGTAGTCCATCGGTAGCTTCTTTTACGGTAACCGGCCAGGGTAGTTTTACTTATAATATCACGTTACCAAGTTCTGCACAAACAATAGATGATGGTCATTCACATACGATGACGGTAGATTCATGGGCTAGTAATCCCAGCGGTACAGGTACATTAACTTCCGGTTCGCAGACCTTAACTGTTGGTGCCACCTTACATGTAAATGCAGGTCAAACACCTAATTCATATACTTCTGCAACAGCGTTTAATGTAACAGTTGGCTATAACTAATAATAACATTAAAGTATTTCATATGCCCGGTAGCAATACCGGGTTTTTTTTATAAAGAAATCACCTATTCGTAATAGCAAATATAAACCATCCAAATACATTCTTTTATATTATATTTGTCCCGCCTATAAAAGGCTTGGTTAAGCAGTCGTTAACGTGCTGCCGCCGCCAAAATGGTTGCAATTATGGGTTTATTTTTGTGTAAACTTATTATTGTAAACTTATTATTATTAAAAAAGATGAAGAGAGTCAATTTATTTAGCGCAATTTTTACGTTTTTGGTAATTTCTGCTAATTGTTTTGGGCAGACGTCTGCCAGTTTTAACTCAACTGCAAAAGTTATTACTGCTATAACAATCCAAAAAAATACAGATTTAGATTTTGGCACATTTTCCGTTACCACATCTGCAGGTGGAACATTAAGTATAGCGGCGGGAGCTGTTGCAGGTAGAAGCTTTACCGGTGGTGTGGTGTATTTACAATCAACTACAGCCACTGCAGCTAAATTTACACTTGGGGGCGAGGGGGGGTATCAATTTAATCTTACACTGGCACCTACAACTGTTACGATGAGTGATGGCCATGGTAATTCACTATCAATTGGCACTTTTTCGACAGATATCTCTGGTGGTACAGGAGCAATAAATAGCACTAGTGGTTTAACAGCTTCTTTTCCCGGTTCTGTCCCTGCACATCTGTTGCCAGAGCAACAACCATAAGAAAAAGAACTGCTATTGATTTATACTCTCTTATTTTTCTTTTTATTTCTCTCATCT
>Ga0207135_1059_pt1 | contig 12441 bp, 9 predicted proteins | sample Alteio_BWMinHeat_10_FD_153530 | JGI IMG/M metagenome (GOLD analysis project Ga0207135, IMG submission 153530) | Enriched cells from forest soil in Barre Woods Harvard Forest LTER site, Petersham, Massachusetts, United States -... | ecosystem: Environmental > Terrestrial > Soil > Temperate forest >...
TGACACGCATCCGTAAATTGCTGAAAGAAGATCCAAGCCTTGAGATAGAAAATTTGTATGGTACAGGTTATCGCATCCGGTTTACAGACGATGCAATAGCAATTAATGATTAACTGCGTGCGCCTCTATGGCATCGCTAACAGCAAGAATTAAATTGTAAGGCAATTGTTGGCCATCTTGCTTCACAATATCATACCTGTCCAGCGCAGACCAATGCATATAAAAACGAGGATAGCCCTTTACATTCACTTCGTAATACATACCATCCTTTCTGAGCTGGGGGACAATAGTTGCTAAAATGGTCTTGCCGTCAAAGCGTACTCTCGATGAAAAATTGGAAGCCATATTATAATACCTCTACCTGATTGCGCAACAGGTCATTAAATTCATCCCTCTTACGTATAAGTTGTGCTTTACCATCTTTAAATAACACTTCAGCAGGCTTTAGCCGCGAATTGAAATTGCTGCTCATCTCAAAACCATAGGCACCCGCATTATAAAACACTAACAGATCTCCTTCACGAACTTCATTCAACACGCGGTCCCAGGCAAAAGTGTCTGTTTCGCAAATGTTACCCACCACTGTATAGATACGCTCTGCACCCCCCGGGTTGGAAATGTTCTCTATTCTATGATAGGCTTCATAAAACATAGGCCTGATCAAATGATTGAATCCGGAATTCACACCAGCAAATACAGTGGCGGTGGTTTGTTTTACAACGTTGACTTTTGTAATAAAATAACCACATTCACTCACCATGTACTTCCCGGGCTCAAACCATATCTCCAGCGTGCGGTTGTATTCTGCTTCAAATTCTTTCATGGCATCAGTAAGTTTTGCTCCGAGCGCTACAATATCCGTTTCGTGTTCATCTTCTTTATAGGGAACTTTAAATCCGCTGCCCAGGTCTATGAATTCCAGATTCGGGAATTGACGCACATATTCAAACATTACATCGAGCGCCTGCAGAAAAACATTTACATCTTTAATCTCGCTGCCTGTATGCATGTGCAGGCCGAGCACGTGCAGGTTGGTTTTCTTTACAATGCGTTCTATATGCCGCATCTGGTGTATAGAAATACCAAACTTGCTGTCAATATGCCCTGTAGATATTTTATAATTGCCACCTGCTTCTATATGGGGATTGATACGGATGCAAACAGGATATCCGCTGCCAAACTTGTTGCCAAATTGCTCAAGTATAGAGATGTTGTCAATGTTGATGATGACATCCAGTTTCTGTGCTTCCAGTATTTCGTTAAAGTCGACACAATTAGGTGTGTACAAAATATGGGCAGTGTCGAAGCCTGCATGCAGCGCCAACTTTACTTCACTGATGCTTACACAGTCAACAGATGCACCCAGGCTTTTTATATGCTTGAGGATATTGACATTGGTAAGGGCTTTACATGCATAAAAGAAGCGTGTAGGATGGCCTTTAAAAGCATCCTTTAGTTTATTATACTGTTCAGTAATTTTCTCAGCATGATACACATATACGGGTGTACCGAATTCATTTGCAATGTCAATCAGTTGTGTTCTGTTAATTATCTCGCTCATAAGAGGTGCAAAAGTAAGAAAAGCCAGTGAATGAAGCGCAGATGCTCAAACCTTACCCTGCTTTATTTCATCTACTACGGCAGGGTCAAGCAAGGTAGAGGTATCGCCCAGGTTTTGCATTTCACCTTCAGCTATTTTGCGCAGTATGCGCCGCATTATTTTGCCACTCCTGGTTTTAGGGAGCCCTTTTACAAATTGTATCTTATCCGGTTTGGCAATAGGCCCGATGATGCGGGCAACTGTTTGGGCTATACCCTGCCTGGTGTTGTGTTCGTCATGATGTAGGGTATCAAATATTACAAAAGCATAAATGCCTTGCCCTTTTATATCATGAGGGTACCCTACCACAGCACTCTCCACTATACCGGTGTGCATATTGATAGCATTTTCTATTTCTGCTGTGCCAATACGGTGCCCGCTCACATTCAATACATCGTCTACCCGTCCGGTTATTCTGTAATACCCGTTCTCATCCCTGAAGCAACCATCACCGGTAAAATACATATTATCATATGCGGCAAAATAGTTTGTGCGGCATCTTTCATGATCACCATAAGTGGTACGGATAATAGAGGGCCAGGGAAATTTGATACACAGATTGCCTGTAATATTGTTCTCAAGTATCTCATTCCCTTTTTCATCCACTATCACAGGTTGTATACCAGGCAGCGGCAAAGTAGCATAACTTGGTTTTGCAGGTGTTACCCCTGCAAGATTAGATATCATAATGCCGCCGGTTTCTGTTTGCCACCAGGTATCTACAATTGGGCACCTTTTTTTGCCAATATGCTCATCGTACCAATGCCATGCTTCTTCATTAATAGGTTCGCCAACTGTTCCTAATACTTTCAGGCTACTGAGATCTTTCCCTTGCAGCGGTTCCAAACCATAAGACATCAGGCTACGAATAGCAGTGGGCGCTGTGTACAGAATATTTACCTTATGCTTGTCTACAATATCCCAAAACCTTCCTGCATCCGGCCAGGCAGGCAATCCTTCATACATCAATACAGTGGCGCCTGCACAAAGTGTGCCGTAAACAATATAGGTATGCCCGGTTATCCAGCCTATATCAGCAGTGCAGAAATAAATATCGCCGGGCTGGTATTGAAAAACATTTACGAAGCTGTAAGTGGCATACACCATATATCCGCCACAACTATGTACCACACCTTTGGGTTTTCCGGTAGATCCCGATGTGTACAAAATAAAGAGCGGGTCTTCGCTGTCCATTTCTTCTGCCTGTATAGTGGGAGCGCCATTTACTTTTTTAATTTCATCACTGCACCATACATCCCTGCCCTGTATCATGCTTATGGGTATGCCTGTCCTTTCATATACAAATACCTGCTTTACAAAATCACAGGATGTCAATGCATCATCAATAATGCTTTTCAGCGGAATATCTTTTGCGCCGCGGTATGCACCATCGCAAGTGATGATATATTCTGCACGTGCATCCTGCAACCGGTCGGCAATGCTTTGAGCACTAAAACCACCAAATATTACAGAGTGTATGGCACCTATTCTTGCACATGCCAGCAATGATATGGCCAGCTCGGGTATCATGCCTATATATATGCAAACACGGTCTCCTTTTTTTACACCATTATTTTTTAATACTTGTGCAAACTCATTTACTTTCAAGTGCAACTCACCATAGCTGATGGTTCTACTTTTTTCATTTGGGTTGTTGGGTTCCCAAATAATGGCTGGTGTGGCTGCATTTTTTTCAAGATGTCGGTCTATACAATTCTCAGTTATGTTCAGTTTACCATTTAAAAACCATTTTACATTCGGGTCTTTAAAATTCCATTCCAACACTTTATCCCATGGTTTTCTCCAGCTAAAGGATGTGGCTATATCAGCCCAAAAAATTTCGGGGGTCTCAATGCTTTTTTTATATGCTGCTTTATATGCTTCAATATTCTTTATTTGGAATGTATAGCTCATTGTAATAAAATTATATATTATTCGGTATATAAAGCGGAAAAAATACTCAGCTTTCCTTTCTAACCTATGCCTTATATAGCATATATCAGAAAAAAATCTTAACTTGTTATTCGATACTCAGTACCTATTATCCTATGCCTACTCAATTAAAGATCATATTATTCTTCGCATTTCTTTATGCGGGAACTGCAAATGCGCAATTAACGGCCAGCTTTACTGCTTCTCCTACGTCAGGATGTGCACCTTTGGTGGTTAGTTTTGCAAGCACGTCTACCGGTAGCCCTGATTCTACTATCTGGGACTTTGGTTATAGTACCGGCCACTCTGTTTTAGACAGCCCGACAACTACTTATTCGGCACCCGGTACCTACACAGTAACGTTGAAGGTAAAAAAAGGAAGCACCATAAAAACAGCCACAGCTACGATTACTGTTTATGATGTACCAAATGTCAATTTCTCTGCTTCACCTAGTAAAGGTTGCCCCACACTGCATGTAAACTTTACAGATGGCACCACGTTGAATGCCCCGGGAACGGGAATCTATAACTGGGACTTTAATGATGGATATTCTTCTTCAGCACAAAACCCGTCTCACGACTTTGCAACGGGTACTTATAATATCACTTTGGTAGTTACTAACAGCCACAATTGCCGCAGTTCGCTGACGAAAACAAATTTTATTACAGTTTATAGCCACCCTACAGCAAGTTTCGATGCTACAAACAATCATTTTTGCAAACCTGTTGCTGCAGCCCAATTCAATAACTATTCGAGCGGCACTGCACCGCTTACTTATTTATGGCGATTCGGAGATGCTGCTACTTCTACCTCCTCATCTTCACCTCTTTCTCATAACTATTTAGCTACCGGAACTTATACTGTGACACTTATAGTTACTGATACCAACGGTTGTAAAGACAGTTTAGTAAGGTCTAATTATATACAGATACATAAACCTACTGCTAATTTTACCGTTTCAAGAACACATGCCTGTCTTGGCGATACCATATGTTTTACTAATACGAGCACAGGCGCATTCACCAGCAATATATGGGATTATAGTGATGGCACTTTTGATTTTACAACGAGCCCTTGTCATACTTTTACAGATACGGGTTATCATGCTGTAAAATTGATATTGACTGATGGTTATTGTAACGATACGATGATCAAAACTGTGCATATAGATTCTATACCAAATGCACGTTTTGTTTTTGTACCACGCTATCCATGCCCTGCACCACAGACGATCCATTTTTATGATTCTACATCCGGAAGCACAACATGGAGTTGGGATTTCGGAGATGGCAGCCCGTATGGAACAACTAAAAATCCTACACACTATTATTCAAGTAACGGGTGGTATTATGTTACACTTACAGTTACTAATGCAAACGGGTGTAAGAGCTCCTTTACTGATACGGTAAAGATCGAGAATTTTTATGCGCATATTCTCACCTCAAGAACAGAGGGGTGTAAACCATTAACAATTAATTTCTCGGAAAATGTGCTTACGGACATTCCGTTCACATCTTTATATACATTCCCACTTAGCTATTCATGGACATTTGGAGATGGAGGCACAGGTACGGGTGGCGCGATATCACATACTTTTTATGATACAGGAATATATACTGTGGTTTTAACAGCTACTAACCCTAATGGCTGCAGCACCACCGACACAATTAGAGTACGTGTGGGTACTCCGCCTATAGCTGCATTTCATGCATTGAAAGATACCGTTTGCCCGTATTATGTACTGGGTTTTATTAATACATCAATTGGTGCAGATAGCGCTGAATGGCATTTTGGTGATGGCGGTACATCCGGTGCATTTAACGGCGTGCATGCATATACTGATACCGGTTTGTACACGGTTACTTTAGTTGCATATTTTCATGGATGCCCAGATACTATCAAACATAATATTTATGTATTGCCACCGATACCGATCATTAGCAATAATGTTCCATGTATAAATAGGGAGACCTATGTATTTTATGATACAAGTTCTATATTAATGACCACACATGTTTGGCATTTGGGAGATGGGAGCAGCTCGACGGCCGATACTGTTGTACATACTTATGCATCAACCGGTAGTTATACTGTGACGCTGGTGGCCTATAATAGCAGTAGCGGCTGCACTGATTCTGCTTCGTATCCGATAGCAGTTATTGATCCTATTGCCAGCTTTGTTGCTATCACCGATACTGATGTATGCAGGGACAAGACAGTGTCATTATCCGGTACGCTTACAGGTGGCATACCAACTACTTACGGATGGAGTGATTATGTAAACGGTGTGTTGAAAAATTCATATTCAGGTACAGCAGCACTTTCGGGTAGTATAACCTGGATAGCAGATACCATGAAAACAAAAGGATATCATACTATTAAGGTTGCTATAAAGGATCAAAATGGGTGTTTTGATACTGCTTCAAGAGTTAATTATTTATTGGTGGCCAAACCCATAGCAGGTTTTAGCGGAACCCCCGTTATAGGCTGCAGCCCTTTATCTGTTTCATTTAACGATACAAGCCAGGTAGTTAGTGGCACCCATATTGCTGTCCATAGCTGGACCTATGGTGATGGGGGTACTGCATTCGTATCAACCAATCCTACAACTTATGTTTATAATACTAAAGGCTCTTATTCTGTTAAACTTATTACTACAGACAATATTGGTTGTAAAGACACGCTACAAAAACTCAATTACATTACAGCGCTTAAGCCGGCTGCTTTTTTTGTTGCAGACAGACAACGCCCCTGTATTGGTGACAGTGTTTCATTCAATAACCTAAGTAGTGTAGATACAACACATGATACGTTATATTCAGTTTCATGGGACTTTGGCGATGGCAAAACATCATCTGCTTTTTCGCCAAGGCATGCCTATACAGCAACAGGTTCTTATACAGTAAGATTGATAGTGCAGGATGTACATGGCTGCAAAGACACAATGACACGAACGTCATACATAAGCATATCCAAGCCAACAGCTGCATTCACGATGGATGATTCTATAAGTATCTGTCCGCCGCTTATAGTCCATTTTACGAACACATCAAGCGGTGGCGCGGCAGCATATACCTGGGATTTTGATGATGGTGGAGGTGCATTGCTTGCAAACCCCACGCATACTTTCAATAGCTCTAAATATTTTAAGGTCAGGCTTATAGCAATGGACCTTAATGGATGCTATGACACCGCTTATGGCCATGTAAATATTTATGGCTACGCAGGAGGACTTACTTATTTTCCATTGTTAGGTTGTGTTCCGCTAGAGGTAAGTTTTGTTGCAAGTATTGTATCGGCCCCTACTATTATTTGGGATTTCAGTGATGGGGTTACCGCCAGCGCCAGCGGCCACACTACTATAAAACATACTTACAGAACACCCGGTGCCTACATACCTAAATTAGTTTTAGGAGATGGTAAGGGTTGTAACAGTGAAAGTGTGGGCCTGGATACTATTAAAGTAGATGCTGTAATTGCTGCCTTCTGGCCCAAAACACCGTGCGAAAAAGATACGGCTCATTTTGTAGACACGTCTAAAAGTTATTTTTCGCCAGTAGTGGCATGGCTATGGTCTTTTGATGGCGGACTTTCTTATACCTCGGATAAAAGTCCTTCTAAATATTACGACACTGCCGGCACATATCCTGTGTATCTCCGTGTCATAAACGGCAATGGTTGCAGGGATTCTTTGAACGGTAGCTTTATGGTACATCCGCCACCAAATATTTCCGCAGGGCCGGATACTGTTATATGTGTACACGATACGGCTATACTATCACCTAGTGGTGGTGTATCATATATATGGTCATCAGCTGCATTTCTCAGTTGTAACGATTGCACTAATCCCAAAATAGCACCTACTGATACTTCCTATTATTATGTACAGGGTACGGATATTTTTGGTTGCAAAAATTATGATACTATCAAAGTAGGGCTGCAGGTAAAAACTACCAGCTTTGTTGACCAGCCACCGGCAATTTGCCAGGGAGAAAGTATACACTTGCATGCATGGGGTGCGCAACTGTATTCATGGTCACCTCCTCAAACATTGGATAGTCCTAATATAGCTACACCATTGGCATCACCCATGGACACGGTTAACTATGTAATGATCGCAAAAGAGGGTAGTTGTATACCTGATACAGAGCTGGTAACACTTATTGTTCACCAGAAACCAAAAGTAAATGCAGGAAATGATCAGACAATTATTGGCGGACAAACAGCTCAATTGCAGGGCAGGGGAACATATGTGGCTTCTTATCTATGGTCGCCGGGTGCAACATTGAATTGTACTGAATGTGCTGACCCCGTAAGTAAACCGCTATATACCACTACTTACCAACTGGTTGGCATATCAGAGTACGGATGTAAGGATACAGATAGTGTTACAATAAAAGTGCTCTGTGACAAGAGCCAGGTATTTATACCCAATGCTTTTACGCCTAATGGTGATGGACAAAATGATGTGTTCTTCCCAAGAGGTGTGGCTATCAGTAATATCAAATCATTCCGTATCTATAATCGTTGGGGTGAATTGGTTTTTGAAAAATTGAATATTAATATCAACGACGAAAGCAATGCATGGGATGGCACTTTCAGAGGTATTAAGCAAGACCCCGGGGTATATATGTATATGATGGACGCTATTTGCGAATCGGGTGAAGAAATTACATGGAAGGGAGATGTAACAATAATAAGATAGACATGCGTAATATAGATAAACTATTGATCTTACTTTTTGTTTTCCCGCTTTCGCTGAAGGCGCAGGATGTGCATTTTTCGCAATTCTACGAAACAGCCATATTGCGTAACCCCGCATTGACAGGTATTTTCAGCGATGATTATAAAGCAGGAGTAGTTTACAGAAGCCAATGGAGAAGTGTTAGTAACCCCTATCAAACAGGATTGGTAGATGCGGAATTGCATAGACCTGTACGTGGCGGTAATGATAATATCAGTTACGGGATACTTGCTTATTATGATAAAGCGGGCAGTATAGATTTTCAAACCACATCCATTTATCCTGCGATCAATTATAACAAATCTATCGGCGATAAGAATAATTCATTTATTTCAGTGGGCTTTACAGGGGGGTATATCCAAAACAGCTTAAATCCTAATAAAGCTACATTCAATAACCAGTACATCAACAACGCTTACAGTTTTAGCAACCCATCAGGAGAAAACATTACTACTGCTAAACTCTCTTACTGGGATGTAGGTGCGGGTATCAACTTTAACAGCACTGCGGGTAAAAATGGTGATATTACTTATATGCTGGGAATTTCAGGCTACCACTTTTCTACACCTGCTACAAGTTTTCAGAATGATAAGACCATCAAGCTCCCTGTTCGCTGGAATGGGAATGCAGCCCTGGGTTATAGAATCGATGAAACCTATACAGTGCAATTTGAAGCAAACTATATGCAGCAGGGGGTGTATAGTGAAGTGATCGGTGGCGGCCTGGTTGGTTGGAATAAGGGTATTGCAACCAACGAAGGCACACACCCATTATTCAGTATTTATGCAGGTGTATTATATCGTGTACAGGATGCTTTTGTTCCAATAGTAAAACTCAAGTATAAGGACTACTCCTTCGGGCTCAGCTACGATGTGAATGTTTCTAAATTTAAACCTGCCAGTGAGTTGCGTGGTGGTATGGAAATAACCATTTTTAAAACAGGCACCATAGGCCCCGCTGATAACAGGGGTAAAACTTTGTGCCCAAGCAATTTCTTTTAATTTTCCTTTATAAGCATTGGGCAATCTTGTATTTTTATTCTACTTAAATTAGTATCAACACGATGAATAAACATAAAAGCTCTTGTTTTATGTGCTGAGACTCCTATCCCAATATCATACTTAAACACGGAATCTTTACCAAAATATTCGAATATTCCAAAGTCTGTGCCTTCTATGTCGTCAAAATCGCTGCCTAGAGCAAGAATAAAACCGGGCTCCAAATTTACAATACCGCTGCGTTTAAACGTTTCCTTACTTTCAATTGTATAATTATAATTATAAGCAAGTTGTGTTGCATTTATGCAATTTAGCTTAAGTGTATAAGTGGTCTTTGTTGAATCAATAACTCTCTTAAATAAGTATTCCTTTCCTTTTTTAAGTAAATCTGGCAAGCCTACTGTGTCTTTATTTTCTAACACAATGTTCATACCATTTATGGTGATGTCTTTCATCCCAAATCCATTACTCATTCTGAACTCTTCCAAAAAACTGTTTAGAACAATTGGAACTGTCAATTACTTTTATTGTAAACATAACAGAATCTTTTTTGTCAACTTTTGTTATGGAAGTATCGGTTTTTAAAGTGGAAGTACCATTCAAAACAGATTTATCTTTTTGACTTTGTTGGTTATTACATGATAGTATAAAACAGCCAAATAGAAAGAATAGAATTTTTTCACAATTTTTTAATTAAAGGATATGGCTAAAATAATAAAGCCCCGAAAATTTCGGGGCTTTATTTTATTGTAACCTCATTGAGGTGTTAAGCTATTAATAATCCATTCCCATTCCGCCGCCTGGCATACCACCGCCCATAGGAGCAGATGATTTTGGTTCTGGTTTGTCAGCTACCACACATTCTGTAGTTAAGAGCATGCCTGCAATTGAAGCGGCATTCTCAAGAGCTACGCGGCTTACTTTAGTTGGGTCTATAACACCTGCTGCAAACATATTTTCATATATGTCTGTGCGCGCGTTAAAACCGAAATCACCTTTGCCTTCGCGTATTTTTTGAACAACGATTGAACCTTCCTGGCCTGCGTTCTCAACTATCTGGCGCAGTGGTTCTTCCAAAGCACGGCGAACAATGGTAACGCCTGTTTTTTCATCAGCGTTCTCAGTTTTTTACTTTATCCAAAGCATCTATAGCGCGGATATAAGCAACGCCGCCACCCGGTACAATACCTTCTTCTACAGCAGCACGTGTAGCATGCAATGCGTCATCTACGCGATCTTTCTTTTCTTTCATTTCCATTTCGGTTGCAGCGCCTATATATAATACCGCAACACCACCGCTGAGTTTTGCAAGACGTTCCTGCAATTTCTCACGATCGTAATCACTGGTAGTAGCTTCGATCTGTGATTTTATTTGGTTTACACGGCCGGTGATATTTTGTTTTTCACCTTTACCACCAACCACTGTAGTGTTGTCTTTATCTATTGTAATGCTTTCAGCCTGACCAAGGTAAGACATAGAAGCATTTTCCAGTTTGTAACCCTGTTCTTCGCTGATAACGGTACCACCAGTAAGTACTGCTATATCCTGCAGCATTTCTTTGCGGCGATCGCCAAAGCCCGGAGCTTTTACTGCTGCGATCTTTAATGAACCACGCAGTTTGTTTACTACTAAAGTAGCCAGTGCTTCACCATCCACATCTTCAGCTATGATCAGAAGAGGGCGGCTGCTTTGCACTACACTCTCCAGTATTGGAAGAATATCTTTCAGCGTGCTTACCTTCTTTTCATAGATCAGGATATATGGATTTTGCAGTTCAGCCTGCATTTTTTCAGTATTTGTTACGAAGTATGGGCTCAGGTAACCGCGATCGAATTGCATACCTTCCACAACATCTACAGTTGTTTCAGTGCCTTTCGCTTCTTCTACGGTTATAACACCTTCGTTACCAACTTTAGCCATAGCCTGTGCTATCAGTGCGCCTATAGTATTATCGTTGTTAGCAGAGATAGAAGCTACCTGCTCTATCATCTTGTTGTCGTTACCAACTTTTTTAGATTGGCTTTTTAAATTTTCTACAACAGAGGCAACAGCTTTATCAATACCACGTTTCAGGTCCATTGGGTTAGCGCCTGATGCTACGTTCTTCAAACCTTCACTAATGATAGACTGTGCTAAAACAGTTGCAGTAGTAGTACCATCACCTGCTACATCAGCAGTTTTAGAAGCTACTTCTTTTACCATCTGCGCACCCATATTTTCAATGGCGTCTTCCAGTTCTATTTCTTTTGCTACAGTAACACCGTCTTTTGTTACACTTGGTGCACCGAATTTCTTTTCAATAACTACATTACGTCCTTTAGGGCCCAGTGTCACTTTCACTGCATCAGCCAATATATCCACGCCGCGTTTCATTTTATTGCGGGCTTCTATATTAAAGAATAATTGCTTTGCCATATTTGTTCAATTTGATAATTTGACAATTTGTCAATGTGAGTAAATAATATTTAAAATTTTAAAGGCATTTTCGAATTAACGAATTATACTACCGCCAGTATATCACTTTCGCGCATGATGAGGTAATCAGTACCTTCCAGTGTTATTTCTGTGCCGGAATACTTACCGTATAATACCGTATCGCCGCTTTTTACGGTCATTGGTTCATCTTTTTTACCCGGGCCGGCAGCTATTACAGTGCCACGTTGCGGTTTTTCTTTTGCTGTATCCGGAATAATGATTCCGCCTGCTGTCTTTTCCTCAGCTGCTGCGGGTTTCACGATCACCCTGTCGTGCAGCGGGTTAATGTTTACTTTGTTAGCCATAGATCACTTATAATTTTAAAAGTTTTGATTCCCATTAGGGAGATGAAATGTATTCTATATCCCTGCATCATATATTATGCCGATGCCTTGGGGGATGCAAAGTTCGGTCATTTTTTCAGATTCTAAGTCAATTTTAGGCTAAATCTTACCCTTCTTTCGGCTTAAATGGCATAAGAACATAATGAAATAATAAATATTTATACATAAATATACAATGCATCTGATTCTTATGTATCTTAGTCTTAAGTAAATTATTAAAAACTATGATCTTCTCTACTGAATTGATAAAAGGAACACTGAAAACGATAGTACTGAAGCTGCTTGCAGACAACAATAAGATGTACGGCTATGAAATAACGCAACGGGTAAAGGAACTAACTGCAGA
>Ga0207135_1060_pt1 | contig 12267 bp, 12 predicted proteins | sample Alteio_BWMinHeat_10_FD_153530 | JGI IMG/M metagenome (GOLD analysis project Ga0207135, IMG submission 153530) | Enriched cells from forest soil in Barre Woods Harvard Forest LTER site, Petersham, Massachusetts, United States -... | ecosystem: Environmental > Terrestrial > Soil > Temperate forest >...
GCGGCAGAAGCGGTTGCCATGTTTTGTTGCTCAGTTCGCAAGGAGATCGGCGCGTTTGCCGCCGTGCTGGGCGGCGTCGATATGCTCGTATTTACTGGTGGCATCGGTGAACACGCGCCAGCCGTTCGCGAGGAGATTTGCCGCGATCTTGGCCATCTCGGCATACGCATCGATTCTGCTAAAAACAACGCTGCCAAAGACGTGATCAGCGCCGCGGAAAGCGCTTGCGTCGTGAAAGTCGTGGCTACGAACGAAGAATTGATGATCGCGCGCCACACGCACAGCGTCATTTTTGACGGCACAACCTGAAAATCCAGCCAAATCAGCTCGATTTGCGCCACTGTGGATAAATACCGCGCGGCCAAAGATGTATTTGCCCGCCATTTCCGTTAGAATTGCGGGCCACAAAAATGGACTTCGATCAGCTCAACACCTTTGTTGAAGTGGCCAAGCACGGCAGCTTTTCCCTGGCCGGCCGCAAAGTTTTCCGCTCGCAATCCGCGGTAAGCGCCCAAATCCGGCAGCTCGAACAGGAATACGGCGAAAAGCTATTTGGCCGAATGGGAAAAACCGTCCGGCTGACGCCTGCGGGAGAAGTCCTGTTTGAATATGCCGAGCGCTTCTTAAACCTGCGGCAGGAATCGCTGCGGGCCGTCGCCGACCAATCCGAGATGCCCCGCGGCATTCTTGCCATCGGAGCAAATGAAGCCACCTGCCTCTACGTCTTGCCCGAAGTTTTCGCCAAGTTCCATCGCACGTATCCCGACGTGCAGATCAGCATCTATCGCAACTTCAGCCACAAGATTCTGCAGCGCGTCGAAGACGGGACCATTGATCTCGGGATCGTGACCCTGCCGGTGAAGTCGCCCAGTCTTAAAGTACATCCCATCTATCGCGATCGCGTCATGCTGATGGTCAGCACCAAAAACCCGCTCTCGAAACTCAAAGAGGTCACTGCCAAGGACATCGCTAGCCAACCGCTGATCTTCCCCAAGACCGGGTTTACGCGCCAGTTGCTCGATAAGGCTTTCCGGCCTTACGTCGCCGATCTCCGCATTGTCATGGAATTGCCCAGCGTAACGATGATCAAGCTCTTCGTCGGCGCGAATCTCGGCGTCTCCCTGATAAGTGAAGGCTTCACGAAAGACGACGTTCGCGCCGGCCGCGTGAAGCTGATCCCTATAAAAGATGTCGAGTTGTGGCGCGAACTGGGATTGATTTACCGCCGCGACCGCCACTTGCCCCGCTCCGCCAGCGCCTTCGTCGAATTGATTCGTGGCGTCGATGGCAAGCCTGACGCCAAGACCGATAGCGGCAAGAACGGCAAAGCAGAGATCCCGCCCGAATCCTGACGAGACTTAGAGCGTCTCGTTATTTCTCTTCTGGCAGCGCAAAAACGAAAAGTGTCGAAGCATCCTGCCCGATGTGATTCTTCGCTTCCGGCCAATACAACGGAGCCCGCGCTTCAATCAACGAACCGCCGCCGGAATCGATAGCCACATATTGCCGTCCATTTACGGAAAAACTCACTGCCGGCGAAGCGATGCGGCTGCCAGTATTAAATGACCAAAGCTTCTGGCCGGTTTTGGCGTCCAGAGCAAAGGCATTTCCTTCGATGTCTCCGCCGAAAACCAAGTCGCCGGCCGTTGTCAGCAAAGACGACGCATTGAAGAATCTCGTCGCGAAGCTCCACTGCTTCTTTCCCGTCAGAGGATCGAAAGCGGCGATGTGAGGAACGGCGTTGGGGTTCAATTGCTCCTCTCTCTGCCCGCCCCAAAAGCTCTCGCCCTCATTTACCTGTTGTTTCTGCGGCGTAAGATGCGAGCACACCTCAAGCGCGGTCGTGTACCACAAACCCGTCTGGGGACTGTAGGCCGAATGATTCCGATTCCGGCCGCCCTGTGTTCCTGGGCAGAACAAAAAATCTTTGTCCACTTTGCCCGCTTCCTCCATGACCGGATCGATGGGCTTTCCATCCTTATCCAGGCCTTTGGTCCAGGTCACCGTATCGACATACGGAAATCCCCGAACGAATTTCCCCGTTTCGCGGTCCAGCACGTAAGCAAATCCGTTTTTGCTCGAATGAATCACCAGCTTGCGCATCTGCCCGTTTAGCTGGACGTCGATCAGCACTGGCTCGGGATTGGAGTCGTAGTCGTATACGTCGTGCGGAGTCTCCTGGAAATACCAGCGCAGCTTTCCCGTGTCGGCGTCGAGCGCCACCAACGAGTCGGTATAAAGATTGGCGCCCTGGCGGTCGCCGCCATAAAGGTCGGACGAAGGATTGCCCACGCCCCAGAAAACCAGGTTGAGTTCCGCGTCGTAGGAACCCGTAAACCAGCTTGACCCTCCGCCAAGTTTCCAGGAATCTCCCGTCCAGGTTTCCGAACCCGGTTGGCCCGGCTCTGGAATTGTGTAAAAGCGCCAGGCAAGCTTCCCCGTTTTTGCATCGAACGCGCTTATGTATCCGCGATGCGCGCTTTCGCCGCCCGTCACTCCGGTAATCACTTTGTCTTTCACCAGCAGCGGCGCCGAACTGATCCCGCATCCGCACTTCGCGGAATTCTCGATTTCGATATTCCAGATCTCCTTGCCTGTCGTCGCGTCCAGAGCGACGACGTGATTCTCCCGGGTGCCCATAAAAAGCATTCCGAAGCCAATGGCCGGCCCTCGAGCCTTTCCATTTCCCGCACGGGCATCCTTGGCCGCTTTATAGGCGTAATTCCAAATCAGCTTCCCAGTCGCCGCGTCCATAGCAAAAACGTCGTTGTTTTGATCCACCAGATACAGCTTGCCGTCGGCAATAATCGGCGCGGACTCCAGCCCGCCGCGCCCGCCCGTGGGAAAAGTCCACGCCGGCGCCAAACGACTTACATTGTCGCGCGTGATCTGATTGAGCGGGCTGTAGCTCCAGGCTCTGTAATTCCCGAAGAACGTCAGCCAGTTCTGCGGCTCTTTTCCGGCGTGAACGAGGCGCTCCGGCGTGACTTCCTGCCCTGTGGCCCGCGTGGCTACCAACAAACTGATCCCGAAGAGAATTGCACCAACGCCCGTCGCCAAACGACCCACATGAGGCCAAAGATTCAATGTCCACTCGCGGTTCGTCACGTTCTCCTCCACTCGATCAAAGTACGCTGTATCGGTTTGAAGTGGGCTGAGTATAACGCTGTCAGGACAGGAAATGAATGGAACAGGCACCCGCACGCAAAGGCCTGGGACAGTTGGACGGCGTCGCGCTTGTAGCTATTGTTTCTTGCTTTCCGTCTGAGCTGCGTCGGAGGGCCAAACCGCGCCCACGTTCACGATTCGCCAAACCGGGCCTTCCGGTTCGAGCGGACCTTCTGACTTGAGCGCAATCGGACCCTCACCCGCGACCACCCAGATATGTGCGTCCGCGGGTTGCTTGCCCACCAGCGGCGCGATCACACCGGCGGCTCCTTCGATATGCGGCTTTAAGTTAAACTCAATGGCTTCCCGCTTCGATCTTCCAACCAGGAAAGGCGCTTTTCCTTCCAGCGTAGTCACGACCTTTACGACGCGCGGCTTCGGTTCCCCCGCGACCGCGGATACTGTCGTTTCCGCCTTCGCTGGATCAATATTTTTTATAAGCACAAAAAACATGCCGTTCGCAAGGTCGGCAGGCAATTCGATGTGCTCGGACTCCTCTTTCTGGTTGCCTTTGTCGTCTGTATAACGAACGCTCACCTGCCCTGTGGAAGCGTCGATGGATCGCTCCATCGCCATTTTGAATGACGGGCCTTTTTGCACGAGATGATTTCGTAAGAGCCGAAATTGGCCGCGCTGCGAGAATTCGCTGGTCTCTTCGTAGTACGAGCCATCATGAAAATGAAAGACCATCTGGACCTTCACCGTTGCCGCCTTGGCGGTCTCGATCAGGTCGCCTTCGGCGATGGTCTTGCCATCGAGCGTTTGCAGCGCGAGGAACCCGTGCAGCGAACCTTCCATCTGTCGCACAGCTATCGGTTCGGCAAAAACAGGGCGCAGCTGGGAGCCGATTATAAATAGGATTAACGCGAATAATTTAGGGGTGAGAGCGTGGCGTACGCACAGAAAACTTCCTGGTCTATTCACTCCCTTTAGATGAGGAATCCTCGGTTTTAGCGCACCTGTGCACATCAGCGAACATGTGTATGCACGATTGGAAAACTTCCGGTCGCGACTGGCGTTTGGGTTTGCCGAGAAGAGGAAGACTACGTAGAGCCCGCCGAATACAACTAGCTGGCGTGACTTTGGTTCAGCTGCAAGGATTGCTCGGTCTCTGACCCGATCATCTTCCACCTCACAAAGTTCAGGATAAGCAGTGAAGCAACCGTCATGACCGCGGCCAGGATGAGAATTCCGTTTCGTTTCCGCATAGCCCTCTTCAAGCTCCTTCGTGCTTCTAGGATTTAGCCTGCGATAGGAACTGCACCGCTACAGACCGCCGGCCGTTCGGCAGGGAGTCCACGCGCACCACCTTGCCCACAAACTCCTTACGAACCATGACCGGAGACGAATACGGAAAGGTCAGGCATAGAGACATTCCTACTTGGTAGTGATCTCGCAATGTGCTGAAGCGGAGGCCGTGCCGGTTCACATCGAGAGTAGTTGCAGCCTCTAAAATCGCGTGCTCGGAGGGACCGATCGAGCGTATGTGGACGGGAACTGAAACTTTTATCCGCTCTCGAGCGCGGCGTTCTTGAGCCCTCTCACTTTCGAAACTGGTACGAGCGCCGAAAGAAACCGGAAGGACATTTTGCATTAGCGCCTCACCGTTTCAGCGACAGCGCGTAGTTTTTGTTTGTTCGCAATGGTCATTACCAACTCGACGGCTATGCCGAAGTGGCCTTTAGATAGCGCATCGATCCGGACGACCTTGCTAAAAAAATGCACGTTACGCTCGGGGGCATGCGAATAGGGAAAAGTAACTACGAGTGCCATTCCGACCTTATAAATTTGAATATCGGTGGAAAAATAGAGTCCGTCGCGCGAGGCGTTTAACGTCGTCGAAATTTCTTCAAATTTATCGATAGATCCGTCGGAAGAGCTTACATGGACCGGCAACGAAACGGGCACGCGCTCTGTTCTGCGGCGATCTTCCACCCATTCGGTGACGCTCACCGTGCCCAGGGTCTCGGTTGGGTTGCCCTCACTCACGCCCATCCTCGCACACCCGCCATTTTCAAGTAATTACAGGTCACCCCCAATGGACCGATCGGCCTAACGTCCGAACCATCGGTTCCAGTACGTTCGTACCAGCCGAGGGCAGTGACTTTGACTCCCGAGGGCTGCTACCTTTAGACTCTCTTCATGAGTTTTTTCCCGCGGTATCCCCGGGCGCGTTCGCAGTGGCGTGAATTCGTTACCCCCGCCATTCGCAATCTTGTGCTCGCCTGCGTCGGCGTGTTTCTCATTCAGACGCTTCTCGAGCTTTTCAGCATAACCGGCTATCGCCTGATGATCCGCGAGTTCGGACTGGTTCCCCTCTTAGTGACGCACGGGCTCAGAATCTGGCAGCCGGTCACTTACATCTTTTTGCATGGCGGCCTGTGGCACATCCTCCTGAACATGCTTTTTCTGTGGATGTTTGGCGCCGACCTTGAGCGCGCCTGGGGAACGCACCGCTTTTATACCTATTTCTTCCTGACGGGCGTCGGCGCCGGCCTGATCAACGTCGTGGTTAAGACGATCATCGACCCGCACGGCTTCGGGACATCGGCGATTCCGACCATTGGGGCCTCCGGTGCGATTTACGGAATCCTGCTGGCCAACGCCATCATGTTTCCGGACCGGAAGATTTGGCTGATTCCCTTCCCCGTTACGATTCCGATGAAGATTTACGTCATCGGCGCAGGCGCCATCGAATTTTTCCTTACGCTCGGCTCAGGCGCGGGCGACAACGTCAGCCACGTTACGCACCTCGGCGGAATGCTTGTCGGCTATCTTTACCTGCGCCGCGGCTCGTGGTTCTTTCGCGCGCGCAATGGCCTCTCCGATTGGCAGCGGCGCCGCGCCCGTCGCAAGTTCGAAGTTTTCATGCGCAAGCACAGAAATGAGCCGCCCTCCCACCCCGACAACTGGGTCAACTAAAATGAAAAGCGCGATTTTGATGAGAAGGTCTCAGCGAAACGCGCGGCAAGGGGAGACGTTACGAAGGCGCTTCGCATCTTGAAGCGTGCGGGCGTTGGTCAGCCACCGATGGCAGGTGACGAATTGCTGATGGACAAACGAGTTCGCCCCATCAAGACAGCGAAGACGCCCAAACCTGCTACATCCGTCGACGAGCAGCTGCGATTCGCAATCGCTTACAAACGCCTAATTCAAGTGACATACGACGCTCATGTGCGCGTGCTGGAGCCCCACGACTTCGGCATTCAGAAGAAGGAGACACGACTTCTGGCGTATCAAGTTCGAGGTGGTAGTGCCCATGCCAACAAAGGCGGAAGAGGCTGGAAAATGCTCAAGCTTTCAAAAATCGAATCGTGTGTAGTCTTGGACGAAACGTTTCACGGCAGCAGGGCGCTCTCGAATCAGGGGCACCTCGCCTGGGATCAATTATTCGCCAGAGTGGATGAAATCCCGCAGCCCTAACTTCGAACCTGCTCGTTAACCTCTAAGCGCAGGCATTTAAAACGCCCACCCGCCTGTATGGAAAACACGCGCGAAGTAAATCTGCAGCGAAAATTGGCCAAGAATAAGCGCGTAGAAAGCCGCTCGGGAGGCGTACGAAGCCATGCCCGTCCCGGATCTGGCTGTCACCAGTAATGGCAGGCACAGCACGGGAACGAGCGGCAGATCGTAACGAACCACGCTGCGCCAGAAACCCTGGTTGTAGGAAAACAGCAAGATCGATAGCACGCTGAGAGCCAGCAAACCCTCGCGTCGTTTTGCCAGCCATACCGCCGCGGCCGCCAGTGCGCAAAGATAAAACAGCGGCAGGAAACCGAATTCCAGCCAACTCGTTCTGCGACTCCAATCCGATCCCAAGTGGATGAGGCTGTCGGCAAGCCCCTCGAAGAAGTTTCCCCGAGGCATGGCGAAAAGTCTCTGCGCGCGAAGAAAATAGAAAGCACTTCCCGCAATCAATCGATTAAATCCCAGCCAAAGCGCCAGCGAAGCCAAAACCGCCAGGGCTACGACGCGCCGCGCGAAAAACCAGGAAGCAAGCGCGTAGCCGGTCAGCCGGATCCAGGGAAGCACAAGGAGCAAGAGAGATTGCGCGATCAGCGCCCTACCGCCGCGCGTGTCTGGCGCAGCTAACGCAATCCAAAGCAGGACCCACAGCAACAGCATGAATATCACGTCGGAATATGCAGTAAAGGCAAAGTAAGCAGCGGGAGCAGACAACACGAACACAAATAATAAAGAGCTGGAAACAGCAAACTTCCGCGACAGCCACTCGGATGCCAACACTGCGGTGCAAAAGAAAGCCGCCAGGTTCAAAACAACGGCTGTAGCAAGAAAAGACGCATGAAAAAGCTTCGAGATGATTCCAACAATAACCGGATACCCAGGAGGAAATACCAGAGTTCTGGGATCTGCGGCGGGATACCCCTCGCGCCAGATCTGCTCATACCAGTGCGCGTCCCACTGTTGCCAGCCCGCGAGCCAGGATTCACCTGGGCCATTGGCGCCTCTGGTCGCGTAAAAAATTAGCAGGATCCAAAAGAGATAAACCGAGAGGTGAAAGCCGAACCGGACGCGACTCGCGAGCCCTAGCGCCACACCTGCTCGCCGCCGCCAATGATGTGAAATTTCACGAAATTTGTGGTCCCGCCCACGCCCAGCGGAGTGCCAGCCACCATTCCCACCAGGTCGCCTTGCCGCACCAAGCCCTCCTCTAGAAGGCGGCGCTCCGCAATTTGCGCCATATCGTCGATATCCCGCAAAATCGCGGCCTTTCTCGGCAGCACACCCCACAGCAGTGTGATCTGCCGCCGCGTCTCCTGGCTGCGCGAGAAGGCGATGATCGGCGGTCGCGGCCGGTGCTTTGAAATCAGCCGCGCCGACGAACCGCTTTCCGTGAAAACAGCGATCACCTTCATCGACAACTCTTCGGACGCGTGGCAAATGAGTTCCGCGGTAGTCTCCGCCAGACTTAAAAGCGCGCGCCGGTGCGGGCGGGCATATTCCGTGACACTCGCTTCAGCCTCGCGGATGATGCGGTCCATCATTTTTACCGATTCCAGCGGATAGCTTCCGGTAGCGGTTTCCGCGCTGAGCATCACCGCGTCGCTGCCGTCAAAGATCGCATTGGCCACGTCGGAAGCTTCGGCGCGCGTCGGCCGCGGATTGTAGGTCATCGATTCCAGCATTTGCGTCGCGGTAATCACCGGCACCCGCGCTTCTCGTGCATGGGCGATCACCATCTTCTGCACTACCGGCACGCGTTCCGGACTCATCTCCACGCCCAGGTCGCCCCGCGCCACCATGACTCCGTCTGACACCTCGAGAATTTCATCGAGGTTGTCGATGGCCTCCGGTTTCTCGAGCTTGGCGATCACCGGAACTTTCCGGCCGGCTTTCTCCATCGCCGCCTTGGCCGCCAGCACGTCGTCTGCCGTGCGCACGAAGCTCACGCCAATGTAGTTGACGCCGCATTCCAACGCGAACCGCAGGTCGGCCAAATCTTTCTCGGTCAGCGCCGGAATGCGCAGCTTCACGCCCGGAAGATTGACGCCCTGATGCTCCCGCAGTTCGCCGCCATTCACCACGCGACAGACAATGCTCTGGCGCGTCGTGGATATCACACGCAACTCAATCAGGCCGTCGGCGAGCAGTATTCGGTCGCCCTTGTGCACTTCCGCTGGCAGGCGTTTGAAGCTGATCGAGACACCTTCCGCATTTCCCGGCGCGTCCACCGTGCTGATCGTGAAGCGGCTTTCAGTGCGCAGAGTTATTGGGCGTCCGCCCTCCAGCGCGCCTGTGCGGATTTTCGGTCCCTGCAAATCGGCGAGAATACCGATGGGCTTTTGCTGGCGCCCCGAAGTCGCTCGTATCAACGTAACCGTGCGCGCGTGCTCCTCCTGCGTGCCGTGGGAAAAATTCAGCCGTGCCACGTCCATCCCTGCCCGCATCAAGTGATCGATCATTGCGGGCGAACGGCTCGCTGGACCCAGGGTGCAAACAATCTTGGCCCGGCGGACCTGGGAGGAGTTCAATCTACTTCGTGACGAATTCATGAACCGCCTTGTAGAGGAATTCGACGCCTGTCCGAAAGCTGGTGATGGGAATGCGTTCGTCGTCGCCGTGCATTCGCAGCATGTCTGCGTCGCTCAGTGGAAAAGGAACCAATCCATACGACTGTACGTTGTGCATTCGCAGATAAGCGGAATCCGTGTAGTACGTGGATAAGTAGGGAACCACCACGGCTCCCGGGAATTGTTGCGGCGCCAGCCGCTCGATAGCCTGATAAAGCTCGGAGGTAATCGACGAGGCAGGGGCATTCGGGCTGGCGTCGGGTTCGACGGTGAACTTGATTTGAGGGTCATTCACCGCCTTTTGCATTTCCGCAACCGTATCGAGGATCGAATTCCCCGGCAGCAGGCGGATATTCAGGTTGGCCGAAGCTTGCGCAGGAACGACGTTGGCGCGAACGCCCGCACTTAGCTCAGTGGGTGCGATGGTATCCCGCAGCATCGAGTTCCACACCGGATTCATCTGCGCGAGGCGAAGAGCCGCGAGGTCCGCGCGGTCCGAAGTGTCCAACGCACGAATCCATTTGGAGATATCTTCGTCTTCTACGGCGGCAAGTTGCTCGAAATAACGCCGCGTTATGGTCAGCAGATGGAGCGGCGTCTCGAGCGTGCCTACTTTCTGCACCGCCGCCGCCAAATGCACCACCGGATTATCTCGCAGTGGAATGGACGCGTGCCCGGAGGTTCCCGTGGCCGTTACCGTCACGTTGTAAGCTACCTTCTCGCTCGTTTGGATGCCTACGTATTGCACTTTGCCATTTTGCAATACCACGACTCCGCCTTCGTTAATGGCAAAACCACAGGCGATCTTGTCCCAATACCTGTCAATTACCGCCCTTATGCCGGCGTCGCCGCCCTGTTCTTCGTCGTCGTCCGCAAGAAAAATGACGTCACGCGTCAGCCGTGTTCCCGAGCGCTTGAGTCCGATAAACGCCGCCAGGTTCGCGGCGACCATGCTCTTGTCATCGATTGCCCCGCGCCCATAGATGTAGCCGTCCTTCTGTGTCGCCGCGAAGGGATCCACGCTCCATTTGGCTCGGTCCACACCCACGACATCCAAATGCGCCAGCAGTAAAAGTGCCTTCGAAGACTCCGGCAAAGGCCCCGCTTGAATCCGCGCGACCACAATTCCTCGTCCCGGCTTCATCTCCAAAACTTCAGCTGGAATGTTTTCCTTCTGCAAAACGCTCTGGATATATTTCGCCGCCTCCATCTCGTTGCCGGGAGGATTCGTCGTATTGATTCGGATCAGGTCGGTCAGCCAGGTTTGCGCCTCAGCCGTCAGTTGCAACGGATCTGGCATCCCGCCGGGCGCAGGCGTTTGCGATTTCAACGCCACCGGCGGCAACAGCAACATCAGGGTAATCCCGGTAAGTAGGCTGAAAATGTAAGGAATTCGCCTCCCCATCCCTTCTCCTTTACCTGAACGGCTTCGTTCCTAGCATTTTTTCGCGAGCCAACGATACTAACATGCCGGTGTTAGCCTCCAAGCTGCTGGTTCCATCATTAATTCCATAGGAACATCATTGAAATTTGAATCAGGGAATTTGAACATCCCTTCGTTTCGTGGCACCATCAAAGGTACCGGGTGGCTACGGGCGCGAAGGTTCTACGACGGCGCGCCTGCTATAACAAATATGACAAGATTATTGCTAGCCCACGTCCTGATCGCCGTTTTGGCTTTTGGGCCGCCGTCTGCCCTTGCGCGAGGCCAGGGATCTCAACAGGCTCCCGCTCCCCCACCCCAGCCGGCGCCGCCCCAACAGGCACCCGCGCAGGGACAGGACCAACAGCAATCTGGCCAGCCCGGCTTTGCCATTTCCACCACGGTTCCCCTCGTTAACGTGGACGTCGTAGTCACCGACAACGACGGCAATTATTTAAACAATTTGAAAAAGGAAAATTTCCGCATCATCGAAGACGGCGCGCCCCAGACGATCACCAATTTTGGCACCACCGACGCTCCGATCACGGTGGTTCTGCTGGTTGAATTCAGCCAACTAGGGTACGGCTGGTTCCTGTACAACGCGGTCAATTGGGCCGATGTGTTTCTGCACCAGCTCAAGCCCAACGATTGGATTGCGCTTGAATCCTTCAATATGCGTTCCAACGTCGAAGTGGACTTCACGCACAATCCACGAGAGGTTGAGCAGGGCCTCGTTTCGCTCTATTTCCCGCCATTCCATGAATCGAACATTTTCGATGCTCTAGTGGACGTGACCGACCGCCTGCAGGATGTGAAGGGCAAGAAAGCTGTTCTGGTCTTGGCCTCTGGTATTGACACGTTCAGCCGGCTAACCCTGGATAAGACTCTCGCCAAATTGAAGACAACTGACGTCTCGGTTTATTGCGTAGGCGTCGCCGAGCAGATGTTCGTCCGAACTATTAACAATGGCGGGCTAACCTACCTGCAGGCGCAGAATCAGCTCAAGACTTTTGCCGAAATGACCGGCGGCCGCGCCTGGTTTCCGCGCTTCGATGGAGAAATTCCCAGCATCATGGCGGACGTCGCGGGCAGCCTCAGAAACGAATACAGCCTGGGCTACAGTCCCAGCAACCGGAATAACGACGGCAAATACCACAAGATCAAGGTGGAACTCGTCACTCCCGATGGCGGCCCGTACACGGTCATCGACCAAAAGGGTAAGAAGCACAAATTCCAGGTCTACGCCCGTCAGGGCTACACCGCCCCCACCAGCAACGTCACCAACTGAGACCGAGTGGCATAGCCATTCTTGCCTGTGCGGTTCGCTTTTATGTAGCGCCCGCCTTCAGGCGGGCATCTTTCAGAGCCCTAATATCCTCGCTCCAAGTCCACCCGATTCCGCAGCGCCTCGCCCCGGAACCAGTGCTCCAGGTTGTCGATCAGCAGCTCCGTCTCTCTTTGCCAAATGCGCTCGCTGATCCCGCTCGTATGCGGCGTAATAAAAACGTTTTCGAGCGACCACAGCGGACTTCCCGGCGGCAGCGGCTCCGGCGAGGCCACGTCCAATGCCGCGCCGCCAATGGCGCGCTTTTCGAGCGCCGCAACGAGCGCCGCCTGGTCTACCAGCGAACCTCGCGCCACGTT
>Ga0207135_1061_pt1 | contig 12198 bp, 8 predicted proteins | sample Alteio_BWMinHeat_10_FD_153530 | JGI IMG/M metagenome (GOLD analysis project Ga0207135, IMG submission 153530) | Enriched cells from forest soil in Barre Woods Harvard Forest LTER site, Petersham, Massachusetts, United States -... | ecosystem: Environmental > Terrestrial > Soil > Temperate forest >...
TCCGAGAGACAGAATGGGTTTATTATTGGCTTGTTGCAAGGATTGCATTGGAGCTGTTGGTGTTGAACCCGTTGAAAATCAGAAAATATGAGAAGATGTTTATTTTGTTACCAGGAACTATATGAAAGTGATGGTGACTATCATTCAAAGTGTAGTAAAAGAATGTTTGGCCAGCCAGTCCCTCCTACTTTCCAGATTAATCAAAGTGAAATGGAAAGCATAGCCAAGAAAATTATAAGAAGCCAAATAGCAGTAACAGGTGTACAACCAAAGTTGTCATTGGAAATTGAGAAAGATGGATTAAACTCAGGAGGAAAGCGACTTACAATAGTAGGTCTGTGGGGTAGTTATATATTAAAACCTCAAACAAAGGATTATGAACAGTTACCAGAAGTGGAGGATCTAAGCATGCATCTTGCAGATATTGCTAAAATAGATACTGTACCTCATTGCTTGATACACCTTAAGTCAGGAGAATTAGCATATATAACTAAGAGGATTGATAGAGATAAAAAAAAGAAGATACACATGGAAGACATGTGTCAATTAACGGAAAGATTAACTGAGGATAAATATCACGGTTCTTATGAACAAATTGCAAAAACTATTTTGAAGTTTTCAACAAACCCAGTTCTTGATGTTGTCAACTTTTTTGAACAAGTGCTTTTTTCTTTTTTGATAGGCAACGCAGATATGCATTTAAAGAACTATTCCTTGATATACGAGGACAATACAAGACCCTTATTATCTCCTGCATATGATTTGGTCGCAACAGCAGTAATTAATCCTGCCGACAAAGAGGACTTAGCATTAACGTTAAACGGAAAGAGAAGTAAAATAAATAAACGAGATTTTGAGGCTGCATTTAAAACACTAAAATTAGAAAGTAAACAACAAGAGAATATTTTTAATAAAATGCAAAAAGCCAAATCTCAATGGAGTGATTTTATTGAGATCAGTTTCTTAACTAATGAGCATAAGAGTACCTTAAAAGCAATAATACAAGAACGATTTGATAGATTGAGCTAAATTATTAACCAATATTTTTGGAAAATAATCACTGAAAGATCATACTGCAGAAGTCTACCTACCCTTGTAGCTATATTGTTACATATTCCTATAAAATTCACTAAAATTAGAACATAACTTAGATAATCGTATAAAAATGAGTGAAGTTATCCTTTCTCGAATTGACCTATATAACTTAGTATGGTCGGAACCGATGACCAAACTCTCAAAAAAGTATGTCACCTCTGATGTCGGTCTACGAAAGATTTGTGTTAATATGAATATTCCCTTACCAAAAGCAGGATATTGGATGAAATTGCAATACAGCAAGAAGCTACAAAGACAAAGGCTTCCAGATGATTATAACGGGGAAACAGAAGTTAAATTAAAATTGAGGGAGGAAGGGAAAGAATACAATACTGGAAAGAATTCTAAAGTAAATAGAATATCGAACGAGATAAAAGAAAAATTCAGTTCTGAACTGAAAATTTCTGATAAACTAACTTCCCAAGACCTATTGATTGCTGCTGCAAAGCAAAGCCTTGCCCAAAAGAAAAAAGCTTACAAATTTACAGGACTTATTGAAACTGAAAGAGATGTATTAGATATTAGAGTATCAGTAGCTAACGTTAGCAGAGCCCTACGGTTTATGAATTACCTAATTATTATAGTAAGATTAAGAGGGCATAATATTATTGTAAATTCAAGTGGGACGTATTTGATTATAGAAGATGAGGAAATAAAAGTATCATGTAGAGAAAAATGCAAAATAATAGTTGTAAAGGGGGATTATTATGATTCTAGGGAGTTACATGCCAACGGTTTATTATCCTTTAAATCAGAAGGGTATCACAACAATGAATGGATCGATGGCAAAAGGCTGATAGAAGAAATAATACCCTATATTATCGCGAAGCTGGAAGTAAGTGTAAAGGAACTTCATGAAGAGCAAGAAAAAAATAGAATTCATTTTGCGAAATTAGAAGCTGAAAGGCAAAAGCTAAGAGAAATAGAAGAAGGAAAAGAGAACGAATTAGTCAAATTTAAATTACTTTTAAATAAAGCTTCGCGATGGCATCAAGCAAAAATTATCAGAAGCTATTTAGATTCGGTTCTTCAAAAAGAGATACAGAATAATACAAAAACTGAAGAATTAATTGATTGGCTAAATTGGGCAAAAAAGAAAGCAGATTGGTATGACCCAACCATTGAAAGCATCGATGAATTACTACAAAACGTAGACAAGGAAACTCTTTCTTTTAAAAAGAAATAGAACAATACGCTTTTTTACTACACAATACCATATCACCATTGTTCATATTTTGTTACTTTGTCTGATAGCCTTTACTAGAATCAACGTTTTCCATTTATGTATCGGGAAATAATTTAACAACCGCATAATAATCTGTGGTCTTTCTATATTATTTTTTATGCATTTCAATTCCCAAATATCAAAGTATTTTTTCACCACTTATTTATAGCTTTGAGTTTTATAGATATGCGTGATACAAATATTCTTATAATTGATGATGAAGAAAAACTTCGTAATCTTTTAAAGCGGATCATTACGCTGGAGGGATATCATGTATTTGAGGCGAATACCTTAACTAATGGGAACAGAATATTGGAAAATGAAAGCGTTGATATAGTCCTATGCGACGTAAAACTACCTGATGGGAATGGGGTTGAATTCACAGCCAAACTGAAGGAAAAATATCCTGATATAGAAATAATATTACTTACCGCCTATGGTAATATTCCGGACGGAGTGCGGGCAATTAAAAATGGGGCATTTGATTATATAGTAAAAGGAGATGATAATGACAAGGTCATTCCATTATTGAACCGTGCTTCAGAAAAAGTTGATTTATATAAAAAAATAAAAAAACTTGAGAAGCAATTAAATGAAAAATTCGGTTTTGATAAAATAATAGGTAATAGCCCACAGATATTAGACTCGATAAACCTGGCCAAAAAAGTGGCAGTCTCGAATACTCCAGTTCTTCTTACCGGCGAAACCGGTACAGGAAAGGAATTATTTGCAGAAGCAATACATGCGGGGAGCTCGCACAAAAATCATCCATTTGTAGCACTTAATTGTAGCGCATTCAGCAAAGAAATAATAGAAAGCGAATTATTTGGACATAAGGCGGGTGCTTTTACAGGTGCTACAAAAGATAAAAAAGGGTTGGTAGAAGAGGCGAAGGGCGGCACTTTATTTTTAGACGAAATAGGCGATTTACCTTTGGAGCTACAACCTAAATTATTAAGGTTTTTAGAAAACGGTTCTTATTATCGGGTAGGCGAAACCACTGAGCGGAAGACAGAGATACGCCTTATTGCTGCAACCAATCGTGACCTGCAAAAAGAAATTGAAAATAAACATTTCAGGAGCGATCTATATTACAGAATAGCTGTTTTTTCAATTCAACTCCCATCTTTAAAGGAACGGGTAACAGATATCTCTTTATTAGCAGAATACTATCTTAAAACCTATACTGCTAAAACCAATAAAGATATTCAGTCAATTTCGAAAGAGGCGTTACTGGCCTTACAGAAAAACCAATGGAAAGGGAATATACGTGAGCTAAAAAATGTGATAGAACGAGCTGTGATCTTAGAAGATAGCAATGTACTTACTATTAATAGCCTTCCATTCGAAATATTACAAGCGCATGCTGATGGGGCTTCTGCTACATCCTTGTTTTACCTGGCAGATGTAGAAAAGCTACACATACAAAAAGTACTGGGCCATACTAAGGGAAATAAAGCCGAGGCTGCCCGCCTTTTAAATATAGGCCTTGCCACATTGTACCGCAAGATCGAAGAATACCATTTAAAATAGCCCTTCTCATTTTGATATTGCCCTTCTCATTTTGATAGGGTGTGAACTACCCCTTCTTTATTATTCTTTATTTTCTAATGTATCAAAACCCTTTGCAGTAAAGAGCTTCTCGTGATCTTTAAAATCTCCTCTGAATTGGTATAGAATTAGGTAGGTGATATATACAAAATACAACACGATGCTTATAACAACTGTATTGGTACTTGGTGGCCTTATTGGCTTTGCTATACTGTTTAAATCTATTGATTGGTTTGAAAAAATATAATTTTATTTATATGATAGCACTATTTATAGTTTCCATACTTGTGTTTGCATACATGCTGTACGTACTGATAAAACCTGAAAAATTTTAAACGACCAACTTTATGAATACAGAATTACTCGGAGTTATAGTAATGTTTGTAGCAACCTTATTGCTATCTATACCACTTGGACGTTATATTGCTAAGGTATATGCAGGAGATAAGGTATGGAGTGATGTAGTATTTAACCCTGTTGAAAAATTATTTTTCAAAATATCAAGAATAAACCCCACAAGAGAAATGAACTGGAAACAGAGCCTGGTAGCTCTGCTTACAATTAATATGATCTGGTTCTTATGGGCTATGTTTTGTCTTACCAATCAGAGTTGGCTACCATGGAATCCTGACCATAATCCTTCGCAAACTCCTGACCTGGCCTTTAATACAGCTGTTTCGTTTGTAGTAAACTGTAACCTGCAAGACTATAACGGTGAAACAGGAGCTTCTTATTTTACTCAAATTTTTGCATTAATGTTCTTACAGTTTATGTCTGCCGGTACAGGTATGGCAGCAGCAGCTGTAGTTTTTAATGCCTTAAAAGAACGAACCACGGATAAACTTGGCAACTTCTATAACTATTTTTTGAAAAGCTGTACGCGCATATTATTACCTCTATGCCTATTGATCGCTACGATACACGTTTTTAATGGTGTACCAATGACCATGAAAGGCATGGACACTATTACAACTATGCAGGGGGATACAGTTCACGTAAGTACAGGCCCTGTAGCGGCATTTGTAGCTATTAAGCATTTGGGTACGAATGGTGGTGGTTTTTACGGGGCTAATTCAGCACACCCACTTGAAAACCCTAATTACCTGACCAATATGGTACAGATGATAGTGCAAATATTGATACCATTCGCTATGGTATTTGCCATGGGCTTTTACCTGAGGAAAAAGAAACTGGCATGGGTATTTTGGTTTGTAATGACCATAGGGTTCCTAATGTTGGTCATTCCAACCATGATCACAGAAATACATGGTAATCCGCAAATAGCGAAAATGGGCATATCCCAGCCGGGTGGTAATATGGAAGGCAAAGAAGTAAGATTTGCCTCTTATGCCAGTGCCTTCTGGAGCATTGCTACTACTGTTATTTCAACAGGTTCAGTAAACAGCATGCATGATAGCTTTATGCCTGTATCGGGTATGAATATGCTTTTGGGTATGATGGTCAACTCTTTTTACGGAGGCGTGGGTGTGGGCTTTCTGAATTTTTTTATTTATGTAATCCTTGCTGTATTTATCGGTGGGCTTATGGTGGGTCGTACACCTGAATTTTTAGGGAAGAAAGTGGAAGCAAAAGAAATGAAAATTGCCATGATAGTTGCATTATTGCACCCCTTTCTGATATTAGCATTTACGGCAATAGCAAGTTATTTCACTGCGCATGATGCTAATATGGGTTGGTGGTTTGCAGATGCAGCAGGAAAGCATAATGCAGCAGGTTGGCTAAACAACACATCTTATCACGGATTTAGTGAAATGTTGTATCAATATACTTCCTGCTCCGCAAATAATGGGAGCAGTTTTGCAGGGCTGACAGCTAATAATCCGTTCTGGAATATTACTGCGGGGATCGTATTGCTTTTTTCGCGGTTTCTACCCATAATAGGGCCAGTAGCTATAGCCGGCATACTCGCACAAAAGAAATTTATACCTGAAAGTGGTGGAACCTTGAAAACTGATACAGGAACTTTTGGCTTACTGGTGTTTGCGGTAAAAGTAATTATTGCTGCTTTAGCTTTCTTCCCCGCATTAGTATTGGGTCCTATAGCTGAATGGTTGACTAAATAAATTATTAATTACAAATTGATATAACTATATAATATGAAACGCCAAAAAAAAGTTGGTCTTTTCCAGGGAGATCTGGTAAGTGAGGCATTAAAGCAATCTTTTGTAAAGTTAAATCCTAAGATATTATTTCGCAACCCAGTGATGTTTACCGTAGAGATAGGGATGTCTATTATGCTGGTAGTGTGCATATGGATACTTGCAGGAGAAACCAGCCAAGGGTCGTTTACATATAATTTCCTAATCTTCCTGATATTACTACTGACTTTATTATTTGCCAATTTTGCTGAAGCACTTGCAGAGGCAAGAGGTAAAGCACAGGCAGCGTCGTTGCGTAAAACGCGCGAAGAAACGCCTGCTAAAAAGATTCAAATATTGGGAGAAATATTCCTGAATGAAATTCATGTGGTGCCATCTTCTCAATTAAAGAAAGGCGATCTGTTCATTTGTGAAAAAGGAGATATTATTCCTACAGACGGAGAAATAATAGAAGGTATAGCAACAATTGATGAATCTGCAATAACAGGCGAATCAGCTCCTGTAATAAGAGAAGCAGGAGGAGATAAATCATCTGTAACAGGCGGCACCAAGGTATTATCTGATAAAATAAAGGTGCGTGTGACAACTGAACCTGGCGAAAGCTTTTTAGATAAAATGATCGCTCTTGTGGAAGGTGCTACACGTCAGAAAACACCTAATGAAATTGCACTCAATATTTTGCTTGCAGGATTTACTCTTGTGTTCATAATAGTATGTGTGACATTACATCCTTTTGCTGCGTATGCAAAAACACCTATTCCTGTCGCGGCATATATATCATTATTTGTATGCCTGATACCAACGACTATTGGCGGGTTGTTATCCGCGATCGGCATTTCAGGAATGGACAGAGCACTCAGAGCAAATGTTATCGCAAAATCCGGAAAAGCAGTAGAAACTGCAGGGGACATTGATACCCTTCTGCTAGACAAAACCGGTACTATTACAATTGGTAATCGTAAAGCCACGCATTTTTATCCTACTAAAGGAATTGATGAAAATCATTTTATCAAATCTGCCATATTAAGCTCATTTGCTGACGACACACCTGAAGGAAAATCAATAATTGAATTAGGGGGAACTAACCCACTTAGCTATAAGATCGAAAATCCAAAATTCATAAAATTTACTGCAGAAACACGTAGTAGTGGAATTGATTTTGACACTACACGCATTAGAAAGGGGGCTTATGATGCTATTAAATCAATGGTTGATAAAGCAGGTAATACTTTTCCTGCGGACACAGGTATTAAAGTACAACAAATTGCCGGAAACGGAGGTACGCCTTTGGTAGTAATGGAAAATGGTATTGTGCTTGGTGTAATTGAATTGCAAGATATCATAAAGCCCGGGATACAGGAACGTTTTGGACGCCTACGCAAAATGGGAGTAAAAACGGTAATGGTAACCGGAGATAACCCGCTTACTGCCAAATTTATTGCCGACAAAGCAGGGGTAGATGATTTTATTGCTGAAGCCAAGCCGGAAGATAAAATGGCATATATACGCAAAGAGCAATCTACAGGTAAATTGGTTGCCATGATGGGTGATGGCACTAACGATGCACCTGCTTTGGCACAGGCAGATGTTGGTGTGGCTATGAATAGTGGCACCGCTGCTGCTAAAGAAGCAGGCAATATGGTAGACCTGGATAATGATCCAACCAAGTTGATAGAAATAGTGGAAATAGGTAAACAATTATTAATGACGCGCGGTACACTTACCACTTTCTCAATAGCAAACGATGTTGCTAAATATTTTGCTATTGTTCCTGCATTGTTCATTGCCTCTATACCAGCATTGCAGAGTTTGAATATTATGAACCTGCATAGCCCTCAAAGCGCTATACTATCTGCGGTAATTTTCAACGCTATTATTATCCCGGCCTTAATCCCTTTGGCATTAAGAGGGGTAGCGTATAAGCCTATTGGTGCCAGCGCTTTGTTACAGAGAAATTTGTTTATATATGGTTTAGGCGGTGTTGTATTACCATTTATAGGAATAAAAATTATTGACCTGATCGTGGGTCTATTTATGTAAATAATAAAAAAAATGAAAAAAGAATTATATTCATCCTTATTATTAACTCTACAATGTTTGATGTTTTTCTGCATTGTTTATACGGGCATAGTATATATTATAGCATTAATTTCGCCTAATAAGGGAGAGGGAGAAAAGATTGCAGTAAAAGGTAGTAAATATTATTACGCTAATATTGCCCAATCATTTACTGCAGACAAATATTTCTGGTCGCGTCCTTCAGCAGTTGGTTACAATGCAGCAGGTTCGGGCGGAAGTAATAAAGGGCCCAATAATACTGAGTACCTTGCTGTTGTGCAGCATCGTATAGACAGTTTTGTAGCACATAACCCCGATGTGAAAAAGTCAGATATTCCATCTGATTTAGTGACCGCAAGCGGTAGCGGGCTTGACCCCGATATAAGTGTTCAAGGTGCTATTGTGCAGGCACAACGGATAGCAAAAATAAGAGGCTTGCCAGTGGACGCAGTAAAACAACTCGTGAACAAACATATTGACAGACCATTGTTTGGAATACTTGGTCCTGAAAAAATAAATGTATTAAAACTGAACATTGACTTAGATAATCTTAAATAGCTAATAACATGAAATTAAAATTTATTACACTACTAACAATAAGCGCCGTCACGCTTGCGCAACAAAATGTAATAGCGCAAAATGATGAAACAGATAACTCTGATAAAATAAAACTTAAGTCAGCTGAAGCACCGGCATCTGCTGAGCGTACCGAAAAAGTTACATGGGACGGGTTTGACCAAACATGGTGGAATGGGAATGACCGCAGGGATTCATCTGTATTTCACATACCGCATTTCACCCCTTCTATTTTAATTGATAATAATTTTACGCATTCATTTAATGATCCCAATGACCATACTGTTGTTGGCTCAACAGCGCTATCCCGTAATGACGAGATGGTAATATCAGCAGTAAATTTTGGAGGTGATTTTGAATATAATGGTGCAAGAGGAAGAATCATGACACAATTCGGAACAAGGTCGCAACTAGTTCCAAGAAATGACCTAAGCCCTTATCGAGGACAATATGATCTTGCTGATGCCTACCGATATATGGATGAAGCATATTTGGGTTATCATTTTAAAAACTGCTTATATGGTGGTATTAACGTAGACTTTGGTTTATTCATGTCATACATTGGCCTGAACTCATATTACCAACAAGAAAATTGGGAATACCAGGCGTCCTATACTTCTGATAATACTCCATGGTTCTTTAATGGTATCAGGGTACAGTTATGGATGAGCAAATATTTGAAAATTGAGCCTTGGATCATCAATGGCTGGCAGAGCTATGGCATGTTCAATCAAGCTCCGGGTTTTGGATGTAATGTTACCTGGTGCCCTAAAGAAAGTATTAAATTATTAACCAATGATTATTATGGTACCGACGCTGCCCTGCTATCTGGTAGACATAGGTTTCACTCAGATAATAGCTTTTTATTAAGATATCATCAAGGTTCAAAAACACATGGAATAAACAGAGCTGCATTTTCAGTAACAGCCGATATAGGTTTTGAAAAAGGAGATGGTGTGAACGGGTTTAACAATAGCGACCCTGTAAATAACCCCGCACAATATTTTGAAAGCTGGATGGTGTATAATCACATTTGGTTTGCAAAAAATAAACTGGGTTGGTACATCGGAGGTGGTTGGATGAAAAATATGGGCCGCTATTTGGTGCTTGCACCGACAGGTGATGCAAGTCCGCTGCCTAACCCTTATAACCCAACAGCGAATGGGGGTACATCGGGCACACATCCGTTCACAGAAAACCCGGGTGATTATTTTGAAGGCTGGGATTGCTCTACGGGCATCAGGTGGATGCCCAACCAAAGCGTAGAATTTAAAATAGAGTGGGTGCACCGTGAAGCTAGTGTCCCTTATTTTGCAGGTCCCGGCGGTGTTACATCACCAACAGGATATACTACCACCCCAGTACCGGCCACAGGATGGGCACCAGACCTTGTAACATCAGAAAACAGGATCATAGCAGCATTTTTGTTTAGACTATAAAGAGTTTAAAAAATGATAAGTAATGACCTATGTTTTGATGAACTAATGTGGCGTGGATCTAATAGAGAAACGCCACTTTAACTTTTAGGTAATAATGTTATTGTTGACAAAGTACCTCTTATTGTTCAAACAGCAAATGAACTAAATTTTAAAAACGGACGGTCATGATTGTTCAAGGTAAAGACCAAAATGCTGAACATTTCCTCGATCTAATAAAGAAGTCTAGAAGAGGAAAGTTTAAAATATATATTGGTATGAGTGCAGGTGTGGGTAAATCCTATAGGATGTTACAGGAAGCACATAGTTTGTTGAAGAATGGAATAGATGTAAAAATTGGTTTTGTTGAAACACATAATCGTCTAGAAACTGTTGCACTTACGGAAGGTTTGCCGACTGTTCCTCGAAGAAAAGTATTTTATAAAGGGAAAGAGCTGGAAGAAATGGATATACAGGCTGTTATAAATTTACATCCTGAAGTAGTATTAGTGGATGAATTAGCCCATACCAACGTGCCGGGCAGTAAAAATGAAAAGCGCTGGCAGGATGTTCTGGAAATTCTTGATGCCGGCATAAATGTAATAAGTGCAGTAAATATTCAACACATAGAAAGTCTAAATAAAGTAATAAAGGAAGTAACGGGAATTGAAGTGACTGAACGTATACCTGATAATGTACTAAAGCAGGCTGACGAAGTGGTAAATATTGACTTGACAGCAGATGAATTAATAGTAAGGCTGAAAGAAGGGAAAATATACTCTGAAGATAAAATAGAAATAGCTTTACAAAATTTTTTTAAACCAGAAAGTATACTTCAATTAAGGGAGTTAGCATTAAAAGAAGTAGCAGGACAGATTGAACGTAAAGTTGAAATGGAATTGCCAGGTAAAGTATCATTCAGACATGAAAAAATATTGGCCTGTATTAGCAGTAATGACAATGTTGCAAAGACAGTAATAAGAAAAACAGCTCGTTTAGCTAACTATTATAATGCAAAATGGTGGGTATTGTATGTTGCCACATCAAATGAGAGCGCTGATAAAATACCGTTGGACAAACAACGCCATCTTATTAATAACTTTAAGCTTGCTACAGAGCTTGGGGCAGAGGTAATAAGAATGCATGAATACAATGTCGCAAACGGCATAGTAAAAACTGTAGAAGAAAAAAATATTACTACAGTGTGTATTGGGAAGCCAAGACTGAGCCTAATAAAAATAATATTATCAACAAATGTATTCAACCAGCTATTAAAAAAGCTTACCAATAATAATACCGATCTTATTATTATGTCTTAAATAATTAATTTACTATGTCATTTTCTATAAAGTCTAAAATTGCAACTGGTATTGGTTGGTTGTTTGTACTATTATTAACGATTAGCATAGTTTCATTGGTATTTATCAATTTGTTGTCAAATAAAACAGAAAACCTGTTAACGGCAAACTATAAAACTATACAATATTGCAACCAGATGATGCATGCCATAGATGCTTTACATTCAGATAAGCAGGCAATAGATACATTCGAGAAGAACCTTAGGTTGCAGGAAAATAATATTACAGAGCCAGGAGAAGGGGCATTCACGGAACGTTTACGCATATATTTTGAAATGTTGAAGAAAGGAAACTATAGTGTATCCAACATCGATTCAATTAATAAGCAACTTTACGATATTTCAATTCTCAATCAGCATGCGTTAGAAGCAAAAAATATTAAGGCCTTAAAAACGGCACAAGAAGCAAAGCTATGGATATCTATTCTTAGTGTAATTGTTTTGCTTGTTGGCTTCACCTTTGCTGTTAATTTTCCCGGTTATATTGCTTCACCATTGCGCATGCTTACAGAAGGCATACGGGAGATATCTAATAAAAATTATACTAAACGTATTTACCTTAATAATAAAGATGAATTTGGCGAATTAGCTCAAGCCTTCAATATGATGGCTCAAAAACTATATGATTTTGAACACAGTAATTTATCAAAGCTGATGTTTGAAAAAAAGAGAGTTGAAACGATAATAAATCAAATGGAAAATGCAGTCATTGGTCTTGACTCCGATGGCAAATTATTATTTATTAATCATATGGCAGAAGGGTTATTTCATTTAAAAGGTGTGGAAATTACCGGTAAATAT